>Ga0210387_10001118_pt1 | contig 20053 bp, 16 predicted proteins | sample IncBWC7OmetaG_FD_160108 | JGI IMG/M metagenome (GOLD analysis project Ga0210387, IMG submission 160108) | Forest soil microbial communities from Barre Woods Harvard Forest LTER site, Petersham, Massachusetts, United States - Inc-BW-C-7-O ...
GACCGCGAATTTCCAGGCAGCTCTGCCCACCAAGTGGAACGGCAAGTTTCTCTTCAAAGGCTGCATGGGGCTGTGTGGCGTTACCAACCCACCAGAACTGGAAGCTGTGCGCCACGGCTATGCCACTGCAACCACCGACGATGGTCACGTCGGCAATCCCACGCTGGGCGCGACTTTCGACGGTAGCTGGGCGCTCAATACGGACGGCTCTCCGAACACAGATGCCGTCACAGACTACTTCTACCGCGCCGTCCACGTAGTCACCGAAGCTGGGAAATCGCTGGCGGGGTCGTTCTATTCGCAGGCGGTCAGCCGGTCTTACTACCAGGGCTGTTCCGATGGCGGCCGTGAGGGGATGGTCGAGGTGTCGCGTTTCCCGGATGACTTCGACGGCGCCATCATCGGCGACCCATTTTTTGATCCTGCGGGAGAGGTCATGGACTCCTACACCATGGCGAAAGTGCAGCTCCGTGCCAGTGACGCCGCTATGATTCCGGCATCCCTGCTGCAGGTCCTGGATACCGCATTGCTCAAACAATGCGACGCCGCCGACGGAGTCACCGACGGCCTGATTCAGGATCCCGCGCTGTGCAACTACAATCCGGCGACCCGGTTGCCCATCTGCTCGTCCACCAGGACGACGAACTGTTTCACTCAAAACCAGGCTGACTCGATCGCGGCCTGGTTCACCGCGATCACCGATCCGGCTGGACATCTTGTGTATCCCGGATTCGCCCTGGCCGACGTCAATGATCTGGCCGGAAAGAACATCGCAGGGTGGGCGATCCCTTCGAGCGGTGCCGCACCGAAGAATCTCAACGGTCCTCACCCCTGGGGAGCCGACACCAGTGCTCCGTCCGCGTGGCTGTTTGCCGACAACGTCTTGCGCTATCTCATATTTCAGGACGCTACTTACAACAGCAATTCCGGGCCGGGAATGACTTTTAACGTGGCGGGCGGAAAAATCCAGAACATGATTCCGGATACGACGGTTCAGACCATCAATCAGAAAATGTTGCCCGGAAGGGCCGACGACCCGAAGCAGGCATTGCCATTTCTCTCCGACGGGCGAAAGTTGATCCTGTATCACGGCTTCAGCGACGGAATCATGACGCCGTATCAGACGGTCAAGTATTACAAGGCGCTGGCCAGCCTCGCCGGCGGATACCCAACCTTGCAGCAGAATGCCCGGCTGTTCATGGTGCCCGGCATGTTCCACTGCACAGGCGGCCCCGGACCGAATGTTTTTGACGCGCTGGCGGCATTGGAGAATTGGGTGGAAGACGGCATCGCTCCGGACGCGATTCCCGCCACGGGTGGAGTTCAGAAGGATGAAGGCGGCAAGCCCCGATCCATGCCGCTCTGCCAGTTTCCCGAGATGGCCAGTTACAACGGCACCGGGGACGTTAACAATTCGGCAAGTTGGAGCTGTTCGTCCACCGACCAAAGGCTGCTGACGAACGGGCCCAACGGTACCCGCGCTGGTTTGCATTGAACGGAAGATCGTCGGCTAGCCGGTGATGAAAATAATGCGGCGCGAATAACTTGGAGAGTCGCTAATCGGCGGCCGTTTCGAACGTCATGGCCTGCCGCGACGGACGATAAAGGAACGCCGCCCGCTCCATTTCAAACGATTCCAGGTTCGCGCCCAGGTCATGCTCGTTCCATCCCATGACCGCGCCGATGCGCAGTGCCGCCTCGCGCGAGCAGGACTCTGACCAGCATGCGCCCAGCGCGACCGGAACGCGACGCAGCAGCACATCGCCCAAGGAAACGGCGCATTCCCGACGGTAGGCTTCGACGACTTCGGCCACGATGTGAGAGGTATGAGGGCAGACCGGTGCGCGCAGTTCCGCGCTCACCAGGGCCATGCGGGCAATGTCCATTGCGCGCTGGCCGTGCCACTCCATCATGCCGCGGGCGGTCTCTTCACTGACGGATCCGGCGCGGGCAATCTCGATGACTTCCTGATCGAGCATAGGATCAAGTGAGCTACCGGGGCCCATCGCCACGTTGGTGGGCTCCGGGACCGCGATACCGATCTTGCGGGCGCATTCGCGAGCCAGTGAGGCCGCGGTGGTCAACTTGCCGCCGATCACGGAAATCAGCTTTGAGGCTCCATCGTCCGTGTGATCATGCAGGAAATGGCGGCGCGTCACGGCTGACGGTTTGTTCGAAGGCGAGTTCGGCAGTGGACGCACGCCAGCAAAGGCATACTTGACGTCCTGCACTGAGAGCTTGGCCTTGGGGAACAATTTGCTCACGGTCCGAACCAGGTATTCGATCTCCTCGCTGGAAGGCGCTGTGCGGCCGGGGTCGCCGGTATCGGGAACTTCAGTCGTACCGACCAACACTTGCTCATTCCAGGGCAGAACAAACACGGGACGTCCGTCCGCGGCTTCGGTGTAGAGGCCGTTGCTGGGAGCACCTGAAAAACGCGGCAGCACAATGTGCGATCCACGCACACCCCCTAGCATCGGCTTGCTGGTGCGGACGGAAGACCGCTGGCAGATTCGATCCGCCCACGGTCCGGTACAGTTCAAAATCCATGCGGCGTCGACGCGCTGATCTTTTCCGGTGATGCGATCCCGCAACAGTACGCCGCGAGCCCGCCCATGAGCGACATCGACGGCGAGCACTTCAGTGTGATTGCGAACCACCGCGCCCGCGTCGATCGCTTCGGTGAGCCACTCGGCGACCAGGCGTTCGGGAAATTCGCACTGCGCGTCTTCGTAATTGAGGATCGACCATTTGTGGCCGGCGTCGAGGGCGCGCTCTACTCGCTTCAATTCCATCTCACTCAGGTCGGTGGATTTCTTCCCGGCGAGGCGCTGGTAAACCCACAACCCGGCGCGTACTTTCATGGCGCTGCGCTGGCTGTTCTCGTTCAGCAGGAACAGAAACTGAACTGGATGTATAAGGTGTGACCGCTCACGAAGCAGGCGGTTCCGTTCCCGAACGGATTCCCGAACCAGATCAACTTCGCCGTGTTCCAGATAACGAAGGCCGCCGTGAATAATTCGCGTAGAGCGACTGGTGACGCCGGAAGCAAAGTCGTTTTGCTCGACCAGCAGAGTACGCTTTCCGGCGCGGGCGCACTCACGGGCAACGGCTACGCCATTAATGCCACCGCCAATGACCACTACCTGAAAATGCTGGCTTTCCAGGGAGGGCCGGGGTTTGATGGCTAAAGTCATTTGTTTCTGTTAGATGCCGGAACCGGCGATGCCGCGTCGAGGAACTTGTCCCAAAGCGACACTGCGTCAATCTCTAGTGTGCGCTCGGGAACGGCCCCGCGCAAAGGTAACGTTAGTGCCGTCTCGTAACCGGCCAGAATCACTGATTTTTGCCAGAAAAGGTGCCTCCGATAACCACTGGACACGCGGAATTTAAGCGATTTCTAAACGGGCATAGAGCGCGGGTAGCGACTGCCGCGGGCGTTGACGTTGCGGAAACTCATTGTCGCGGGCACAGTATCCACTCTACGTTGCCCGTTTCCCCACCCTCATTTAAAGTGGTTGCCGCATGTCAACGACTGGAGAACGTTTCGAACACGCGGTCAACATTATGGAGCGGCTGCGCGCGCCCGGCGGCTGCCCCTGGGACCGCGAACAGACCTTTGATTCGATCAAGCCCTATACCCTCGAAGAGACTTATGAGGTCATCGAAGCCATCGACAATCGCGACTGGCCTGAGCTCGCGGGAGAGCTAGGCGATCTGTTGTTGCAGGTTCTTTTCTACGCGGAAATGGCCAAGGAGCAGGCTTCGTTTTCCATCGACGACGTGCTCGACCGGCTCACGACAAAGTTGATTGACCGCCATCCGCATGTGTTCGGTGACGTGAAGGCGGATACATCCGCCGAGGTCAAGCGAAATTGGGAAGCGCTGAAAGTCGAAGAGAGGAAAAAACGGCAGACTAGCGATTCGGCTGACGGCGCGGCCCCGACGAAGAATGAAAAGCCTTCCATCCTTGCTGGAGTTTCTTCGGCCATGCCGGCGATGCTGGAAGCGTCAAAACTCAGTTCCCGCGCCGCGCAGGCTGGCTTTGACTGGCCGGAAGTCGAAGGCCTGTTCGACAAGCTTCACGAAGAGACCATCGAACTCCGCGACGAGTTGAAAAATTTTCCGGCGCCCGGCCCGCGGCCACTGGGTCGCGGTGTGGCGGGATCGGGACGAGTCGAAGTTCCGGAAACGCTGCAAACGCGACTCGAAGAGGAAGTAGGCGATCTGTTTTTTGTGCTGGTCAATATTGCGCGTTACCTGTCGGTTGATCCTGAATCGGCGCTGCGCAAGACGAATCGCAAGTTCAAGCGGCGCTTTCAGTGGATGGAGGATCGTTTGCGCGAGAGCGGGCGATCGGCCGATCAGGCGCCGATGGAAGAACTGGAATCGCTTTGGCAACGGGCGAAGCACGAGGAAAAGGCAGGATGAGCGCCGACTCGGTCGTACTGCGCCGCTGCCAGGGTCTCGACGAGTTGCGGGCGTGCGTTGCTTTGCAGAAAGAAGTCTGGAATTTCACCGACGCGGAACTGGTGCCGCTGCGTATGTTTGTGGTGGCCGACAAAGTCGGTGGCCAGGTCATGGGCGCATTCGACGGGACAGACATGATCGGCTTCGCCCTGTCGGTCCCGGGGACGCGATCGGGTCATGTGTACCTGCATTCGCACATGTTGGCGGTTCGAAAAGATCATCGCAACGGCGGCCTCGGCCGTCGGCTAAAACTTCTGCAGAGAGAAGACGCCCTGGCGCGCGGAATCGAATTGATCGAGTGGACATTTGATCCACTGGAAATCAAGAACGCTTATCTGAATATCGAAAAGCTGGGAGCTGTTGCGCGGCGCTACAACATCAACCAGTACGGGATCACGTCGTCCCCGTTGCAGGGCGGGCTGCCCAGCGACCGCCTGATTGCCGAGTGGTGGCTGAAATCAAGACGTGTGGAGACGCTGCTGGCGACGGGGAAGAATCCCGCGAGTTCGATCGAAGCGAGCATTACAGTTCCCGCACAGATCTACGAATGGAAGGCCGCGCCCGAAACCCGAGGTCAGGCGAAGCAAGTGCAGGAGCGCAATCGCGAATCTTTCCTGCAAGCATTTCCGCAGGGGCTCGCCGTACTTGGCTACGAACGCGATGCCGAGGGCAACGGCAAATATTTGCTGGGGAATTGGGATGAGAAGTGGTCGTATGCGTCGGAAGGGTAGAGAAATCAGGTTTCAAGGTTTCAATGTTTCAAGGACTCCGGACTGTCTCGGAAAGTTGACGGTCATTTTGAATTGAAACTCTGAAACTTTGAAACCTTGAAATTATAAAACCTTGAAAATATGAAGATTGAAGCCATCACACTCCGCGAAATTCATCTGCCGCTGGTTCATTTTTTCGAGACGAGCTTTGGCCGTCTCTACAGCCGCCGTATTCTTCTCGTTACGGTTCACAGTGAGGGCATCGACGGCTGGGGCGAAAGCGTTGTCGGCGAGGATCCGTTTTACAGCAGTGAGTGGATCGACAGCGCCTGGCCAACGCTCACGGAGTATCTGGTTCCAGCGCTCCTCGGGCAGCGCATCGAATTCGCCCGCGAATGTGCGCATTTGTTTGCCAAAGTGCGCGCCCACCGCATGGCCAAGGCGGCGCTGGAAAACGCCCTGTGGGACGCCGAGGCCATACAGAAGCAGCAGCCACTGTGGAAGTTGTTGGGCGGCACGCGCCAGCAAATTCCCTGCGGCGTTTCCATCGGCATTCAGGACTCGGTGGAGCAGTTGCTGGAAAAAATAGAGATCGAATTGGCAGCGGGTTACCGCCGCATAAAAATCAAGGTCAAGCCCGGGTGGGACATTAACGTACTCGAACGGATTCGGTCACGCTGGGCCGACATTACGCTCAGTTGCGATGCGAACTCCGCCTACACCCTCGACCAGGTCGAGCATCTGCGCAAGTTCGACCAGTTCAATCTGCTGATGATCGAACAACCGCTGTGGGATGACGACATCTATTACCACGCCCGGCTGCAAAAGGAACTGCGCACATCGGTTTGCCTGGACGAATCGATTGTCAGTGCGCGCAGCGCAGCGTTCGCAGCTGAGACCGGCGCCTGCCGTATTATCAACGTCAAAGTCGGGCGCGTTGGCGGATTCACCGAGGCGCTGAAGATTCACGACCTCTGCCAGGCACACAGCATTCCCGTGTGGTGCGGCGGTATGCTCGAAACCGGCATTGGACGCGCTCACAACATCGCGCTTTCTACCCTCGAAAACTTCCGGCTGCCGGGTGACGTGTCGGCCTCGAAACGCTACTGGAAGGAAGACATCATTGACCCTGAAGTCGAAGTTTCGGTACAGGGAATGATCGCGATCAGCGATCAGCCGGGCACGGGGTACCGGGTCAAGACGGACTTGATCGAGAAACTTACGGTGAGGAAAGAAACCCTGCGGGCGAAGTAGAGAACAGCTCAGTCTGACCGCAAAAATTAAGATCCCCGTGTCGCCCCGGCAAGCGATCTGTCATCCCGAGCGAAGCGAAGGATCTGGGTTTTGCTTGGGCCGGCGTTTGCGCGCGCAGAAACCCAGTTCCCTTGCTTCGCTCGCGATGACACCTCGTTAGCAGGGCAGGGTTTGTACTTCACTATTTGCTTGCGGCCATCTTTGCGCGCAGGCGTTTTTCCTGGTCGGCACTCCAGTATTTACAGTCGAGACGGATGAAGACGGAAGTGTACGGGATGGTCATGTTCGTTTTCAGAACGAGGACATGGAAGGTTTTTCCTGCGTCGTCGATATCAGAGATGATTTTTTCATGCAGGACGTTTTCGACGGGGTAGTCCTGCAGCAAGGGCGTCACTTCCGACCGGTACGTGGTCACCCCCGGAGCATCGGCGTCGGTAACGAAGGGCAACTCGGCATCCATGAAAACGACGGGGCGGACTTGAATGGAGTGATCAATCGCGGCCAGCACCGCGTGGAGGACTTCCATCTGTCCGGCGTTGGTCTCGACCACTTCGACGCCGGGCGCGACTTGCTCCGGATACGCCGAGTCGACGACGAGAATCCAGTTGCGGTGACCAAGCAAGGGCATCGCCTCCGCCAATCGCGCTCGCCATGTGGGCGGAGGAGCAGGCGCGGACGTTTGTGCCGGCAGCGAGGCCGCCAGCAGAATCATGGTCAGAAGAGTTTTGAGCATAGGCAACGACCAGCAGCAGATGTTTTACCGAAACTCTGACGGCGGTGCAATGGAAGAATGGATGGGCGGCCATTCTTTGCGCCATAAATTTGTGGCGCTTGAATTCATGGCGCTTGATTGGTATGCCCTGACTTCTTTTGCTCGGCATTCAACATTTCGACGCCCCGGGCAAACGGCAGATTGTCGGGCATCCTCCGGAAATCGCTGAATACTTCATCTGAGACCATGTTGAGCGTCTTAAACAGCAGAATCTTTCCCGTGATGTTCAGGCTTATTTCGGTGATGTCCCATGTGCCATCGCCGGCATCGGCCTGCTGCACGCGGAAATGCCCGCCCTTGTCGAGACGGCCGACGAGTCCCCAGCCGAATGAGATCTCTTTGAATAGGGTGCCGTCGATGCGCGCCAGGCGTCGGGCGTCAGGATCGACCAGCAGATAACCCTGCATGCCTGCCAGCACCTGCTCGACGCGCGACGGCGGTGAATAGCCTGGATTGGGAGTGAAGTTCAGCCTGACCAGTGGAGCGCCTGATCTCCCCAGTCCCGGTGCGCCGAGTTCCGGTGCCCTGTTCTCGGTTCCCGCATACTCATAGCGAAACGCATCGGGCAGGGCTTTCAGGATGCGCAGAGTGCGCTCGGAGTCTTCTTTTTCACGAGCCTTTTTCTTGCGAAGCTGCTCCGGATTATCCGTAAGCCACGCGAGATGGCCGGCCTCGATTTGCAGTTGTTGCGGAGTCAGCGGCTGATCGTTGACCGCGATAAGCATCGCCGCCATGGCGTCGTTGGTTTCCACGTACAGCCTGGTCTGGGATCCACGAGATGTCTGGTGGCGCGAGCGGAACATGTGCTTGATGTCAGTATTGTTCGCCGCCGCCACTTCATTTGCTACCGCGGATCGGATCAGTTCGGCGGGAGAGATTTGCGGCCCTGCCGGAGACTGGGCTGAGAGCGAGACGGTTGTCGCCGCAATCGTCCACATCACGAACAGGCACATACTCCTTCGTCCTTGACTTGCGTAACATGGACTGGCGAAACGCATGCTGAGCTTAGTTTAGCAATCCAGTCTGGCGGGTTGCCCGCGGCTGCGGCGGGTACCTTCGCGTCCTCCGGCGGACAGTCCTTCGCTTGCCGCATTCTCTTGGAGTTGGGTATAGTCGAGGGAAGCGACGCGGCCGTCCGGTACCTGCTTCCCAGTTATCTGTAGTGCAGCATCCCGCTTCCTTAAGGAGAACATCCATGAGTGCTCCGTTGTCGGCAGATTTGGCGCAGATTGGCAAGTCCGTGGTAATCAAAGGCGAATTGTCGGGCAGCGAGGATCTCTACGTTGACGGCCAGGTGGAGGGCAGCATCGCCCTCAAGAACAACAGCCTGACGGTCGGTCCCAACGGCTCGGTCAAGGCCACGGTTGAAGCCAAGGGAATTGTTGTGCAGGGCAAACTCGAGGGCAACGTACAGGCCAGCGACCGGGTCGAGTTACGCAAGTCGGCCGTGGTGACGGGCGACATTACTACCCAGCGGATTTCCATCGAGGAAGGCGCCTATCTTAAGGGCAAGGTCGATATTCAGGGCAAGGCAGACAAGGCGGCAGGAAAGTAACTCCTCGTTTTTGGCTTCGCAGGTTAGAGTGAATGGCATCAGTCTCACAGAATTTCATGAAGCTCTTTCGCGGCTCATCGGGCGGAACGGAGGCGGCGACACCCATCGCCGCCCAGAAACTTACGCGCCGTTCCAGCGGTCTGGGCGAACTTTCCCGCCTCTGGGAGAGTGAAACGCCGCTCTGCGTGCTCGATCTGGGTTCGACCTCTCCGGCGAATATCCGCTTCTTCACCGAAGGCAGTCACAAGATTTACAGCGAAGATCTTCTCGTTGCTTCGACCGAGCCCAGCCTGGTTACGAAAGACGAACAGGGAAATGCGGTGCTCGACAGCCGTCAGTTTCTCGCCGACAACCTGGTGTATCCGGCAGCGCATTTCGACGTCGTTCTTTGCTGGAACCTGCCGGATTATCTGGACGAGAGTCTGGTGCGTCCGGTTATGGGACGCCTGTGGTCGGTGCTGAAACCCGGCGGAATGCTACTCGCGTTCTTCCACACCAAGGATGCCGGGCCGGATTCTCCCTGCTACCGCTTCCACATCATCGGCAAAGATACGCTGGAGATGCAGCGCATCGTGCTGAAGCGGGAAGCACGCCGCGGACCGACCGGGGCGATCCACACCGCGATCACCGAGGGCTTCCGCCTGCAGCGTGTTTTCAATAACCGCCACATCGAAACTCTCTTCCGCGATTTCGCCTCGATTAAATTCTTCCTCGCCCGCGACAATGTCAGGGAAGTGCTGGTCGTGCGTTAGAGCAATTTCTGCTTGTCGATTTTTGATCGCAGATTGAAAACCACAAGGCGCAATGGAATCAGTTTTTAATCAATAATCAACAATCTGCGATCAACACTCGCTCCGCTTCCACACAATCGCTCCCATACGGAATAAGAAGTGGCGCGAAATTTCTACGCGCGCTGAAGCGTGAGTGCCCGCAGAAAGAATCTTGCGCATCTCCTCCGGAACATAAGCCCTTCGAACTGACGCCGGCCCGTCCGCCCGCGACACGTAGCTACGCATCAGGGGAAAGCCGGCATATACGAAGGCGAGGTGAAGCGGGTGTCGCACCAGATCGTTAATCAGAACGGCGCAACGGCTCACCCGCACGGCCTCGGCGGCAAACTGCCCCAGTTCGGCGGGCTCCAGGTGATGCGCGAAGAGGCTGCAACTCACCAGATCAAATGCGCCATCCGAGAAGGGAAGCGCGAGCGCATCGGCGACAACAGAGCGGTTTCCGCGCAGCAGGTGCGATTGCGCGCGGTCGAGGTAGGTTAAGTCGAGGGCGATTCCCTTACGGACTAATTGCCGCGCCGCGAGTCGCGGCACTTCACCGAATCCAGCGGCGACTTCCAGGATGGAAAAAGACTTCTTGCCAGTCGCCGAGGCGACGCGCTCGATCAGCCGGCGCGTAGTCGCGACACCGCCGAACCAGCGGTTGATGCGGGACATGTCGCGGAGGGATGCAGCGATTTCTTCCGGCGGGCAGGAATCTGAATCCAGGATTTCCGGTGTGTTGACGCGTCGCATCGAGTTCAGTTTAGACGACGCCGTTCTGGAGAATTGTCATGGAGCCGAGTGAGTGGAAGATTTTCGGCGCTGCCGGCCGTGCCGTCGAGCTTTGCTCCACCGGGCACTCGAGGGCGGCTGTCCCCACATAAACTGCTCCAGGCCTGACCACTACACTTCCGCCAGTTCTTCCTCCAGCAACTGCTTGTTGTACAGGTCGCTGTAGTATCCATTCAAGGCCAGCAGTTCGTCGTGGGTGCCGAGTTCGACGATGCGTCCTCCGTGCAGCACCGCGATGCGGTCGGCATTGCGCACGGTCGAGACGCGATGCGAGATGAAGATGGTGGTGCGCCCCCGCATCACGTCGCGCAGGTGGTTGAGAATCTTGTCCTCGGTGTGGGTGTCGACACTGGAGAGCGCGTCGTCCAGAATCAGAATCTTCGGATTGCGAATCAGCGCGCGGGCAATGGCAGCGCGTTGTTTCTGCCCGCCGGAGAGCGTGATGCCGCGTTCGCCAACCATCGTCTCATAGCCCTCCGGGAAGCCTTCGATGTCGACTGCGATGTTGGCCGCTTCGGCCGCATCGTGAATCTGCTGGTCGGTGGCGGATTCTACGCCGAGCGCAATGTTCTCGCGGATGCGGTCGCTGAACAGAAATGTTTCCTGCGGTACGAATCCAATGTTGCGGCGCAGTCCAGCCAGCGAGTATTCGCGAATCAGGAGGCCATCGATCAGAACCGTACCAGCGTCCGCGTCATAAATGCGCGGAATCAGGCTCACCAGCGTCGTCTTTCCCGATCCCGTCGGCCCGACGATGGCCAGGCTGGTGCCGGCCGCGATGCGCAGGTTCACGTCGTGCAGCACCTGCTTGCCTTCGTAACTGAAGTTGAGTCCGCGGAACTCGATGTCACCCTTGATCTCGTGGTCCTGCGCGCCCGGAGCATCTTTGATCTCAGGCTGCTCTTGCATGATCTCGTTGATGCGGATCAGCGACGCGGTGCCGCGCTGGAAAAGATTGATCACCCAGCCCAGAGCGATGATGGGCCATGTGAGCTGCATCATGTAAGTGCTGAAAGAAACGAATTGTCCCACGCTCATGGAGCCGGTCAGAGACAGCGTGGTAGTAACTTCGGGAGCCGCGATTCCAGGATGCAACGAACCGAGATTCGAAACCAGCGGCACCCGCGACAAGCCGTGGATGACTTCGCGTCCGCCAAGCCAGAGCACCAGAACTACGGCGCAGCCCAGCATGAGTTCCAGGGTCGGCCAGAGCATGCCCATCAGTCGCACCAGTTTCAGGCTGCGGCCAATGTATTCCTGATTTTCTTTTTCAAACGCGCGAATCTCGGCCTCTTCCTGCACGTAGGCGCGGACCAGTCGCGCCCCTGAAAAATTCTCCTGCGCCCGCGCGGAAATATCCGAAAACATCGCCTGGATTCGCTCGAAGCGCTCATGAATCCGGTGGCCGAAGGTCTGGATGACGATGCTCACCGCCGGCAGCGGCAGAAACGTGTAGAGCGTGAGCCATGGACTGATGGAGACCATGAACGCCAGTGCGCCCGCCGTGTAGACGAGCGTATTGGCGGTGTACATGATGGCGGGGCCCATGAGCATGCGGACCGCATTCAGGTCGTTGGTCGCCCGCGCCATGATGTCGCCGGTGCGATGGCGCTGGTAGTAGGAGTAGCTGAGGCTTTCGAGTCTCTGAAAAAGATCGTTGCGCAAGTCGAATTCAATGTCGCGCGAGACGCCGATCACGATCCAGCGGGTCAGAAACTGGAAGATGCCCTTGGTTGCGGCGATCGCGAGCAGCAATCCAGCGTAGATCAGGAGCTTGTGGCGGGTGACGCCTTCATGCAGGTCATCGGCCGCCTTACCGAGCACCAGCGGGAACAGAATCCAGATGCCCTGAGTCAGAAAAACGCAAAGCGTCCCCGCGATATAGCCCCAGCGGTAGCGTTTGATATACGGCAGCAGCGGACGCAGATTCTTCGGCAGCATGACAGATCAAAAGACCAGTAGATGAAATTTTAGCAGGCGGGGTGCAGAGTTTCCGGAGCTGCGGAACCGTAAGTGCGAAGCGGCTAATCGCAGGACTCTGTTAGCCGAGGTGGGGTTCGCCTGGGTGCGATGCTTTCGCTGGGCGATTTTCCTGGGCCATGTTGAGATGACGCGGAAAGAAGTCGCGCCCGAAGGCGGTCACGCTCACGACCGCCACAATCACGCTCCAGGCTGCGAAGAACAGCCAACCAGCGTCGAACAGATACGAATCACTGAACCGCATGGGACTCCTCCGCGACGGCGCGAGGCAGCCAAGGAGACGTTGGCTCGAACCTCGCGCCGTGGTCACCCCCTCAACAAGCTATTCTTCGTCTGGCGGCGCGGGCGCGTGCTGCATACGCTGTTGCATCCGGGCCTGGCGAGTGGCCTCGAACTGCTTCATCTTGGTCTGCTGGTCCGCGGTCAAAACCTGAAACAGTTCGCTGTGAATGCGCGTTTGCGCAACCGTGATCTCCACCTCGATCTGAGCCTTCTGCGTAGCTAGAGCTCGAACCTTGGCGTCGTCATAGGTGCCTTCTACAAACGAGTGCAGCTGTTGCTCGAGCTGCCGCGACTGCTGGAACAGAGGCTTCATCGCAGGGCGCTCCTTTTGGAGGATCGTTTTCATCTGCGTCTGTTGTGCGTCGCTCAGATTCAGATAGTCGGCGAAGAAATGCATCATGTGCCCGCCCATGCCAAATTCCGGGCCGTGGTCATGCATGGCTGGGGGCGGAGGCGCGTCGTCCGGCGTCTGCGATTTGGCGATCGCAGTGCCCATTAATACCGCCAGAGCGGCGACCAGGAAACGGAAATGAGTCGATTTCATCGGTTACTCCTCTTTCCCTCGGCATCCGGGAGTGTGTGCGTGCCCTAATAGGAACACGGCGGCGCAGGAGGTGGCAGTAAAAAGTCGGTCAACCGGAGTAAAGTTTTGTCAAATGGCGATAGCGGCTAGTTTCGCCTCGAAGCACATAGTTCGCAAAAGGCACGCTCGGAGGATCGTCAAATCGACGTTCCAGCCACGGTTTGACAATTCTTTACCACGCAGCGTTTTGGCCGGGTGCACAATGGAGAAAGCATGGAAAGAATTTTGATCATTGATGACGACGTGGAACTCTGCCACCTGGTCGGGGAATATCTGCAGGCGGAAGGCTTCACCATCGAATGTGTGCACGATGGCGAGAGCGGCCTGAAGAAAGCGACCGCGGGCGAATACTTGCTCGCGGTTCTCGATGTGATGCTGCCCGGCATCAACGGGTTTGAAGTTCTACGCCGCATCCGTGCAACGTCGCGTCTGCCGGTGCTATTGCTCACTGCCCGCGGAGAAGATGTAGACCGCATCGTGGGCCTCGAAATCGGCGCCGACGATTATCTGCCCAAGCCGTTCAATCCCCGCGAACTGGTGGCGAGAATCCGCGCTGTATTGCGGCGTACTCATGCCGACGGCAGCGCGCTCCCTTCTGCGCCCGATATTGTCCGAGTCGGCGAAGTGGAGCTTGATCCCGCGACCCGCACGGTTCGTCTCGATGGCAAGCCCGTGGATCTGACTTCGGTCGAGTTCAACCTGCTGGAGGTTCTTTTGCGTGAGGCCGGACGCGTCGTGCCGCGCGAACGCCTGGTAAACGCCGTCCTCAGCCGCAAGTTCTCGCCTTTTGACCGCAGCATCGACATGCATGTCAGCAAGGTCCGAAAAAAATTGGGCGATACTGAAAGTGATGAACACATCAAGACCGTCCGCGGTGTAGGCTATATCTTTGCTCGACCCAGAGAGAAGGCGAAAGCCTAGAGCAACGATCTGCTATGAAGAGTCTCTTTCTACGAATCTTTCTATCATTCTGGATGGCGTTCGCATTATTTCTGGTGGTCGCCATTCTGGTGACGCTGGCCCTGCGCCCGCGCAGTTCGACCTGGGAAGCTCTACGCACCACCGTGCTCAACGATGCGGTCAGCGCCTATGAACAGGGCGGCGAGCCACAACTCCGCCAGTACATGCAGGAACTGGAAGGCACGCAGCATGTGCGGGCGTACCTGTTCGATGAGCGCGGCGAGGAAGTTTCGCATCGTGCGCCTCCGGACTGGGCCATTCGCGTCGCGGAGGGCGGCCCGCGCGTTCCGCGCGACGGACTCATCTTCCCCGCCCCGCCCATGCAGCGCGACTCCCGCGCCTCTTCCGACGGCAAGCATCGCTACACGCTGGTGATGGGTCTGCCGCCGGGTCCGCGCGTGTTTATTGGTCCGCGCGGGTTACCTCTGCCGGCGCTGGTCATCCTGGTCATCTCTTCGGGAATGGCTTGCTACTTATTGTCCTGGTACCTGACCAAGCCGATTGTGCGGCTGCGCGCGGCGACCCAACGGCTGGCCGCCGGCGATCTGACGGCCCGTACCGGAGCTCCGGTATCGAAGCGGCGGGATGAGGTAGCCAGCCTGACCCGCGACTTTGACACCATGGCGGAGCGAATCGAGACGCTCGTCAAGGCCCAGTCGCGCCTGTTGAACGATATTTCGCACGAATTGCGTTCCCCGCTCGCCCGCTTGAACGTCGCGCTCGGTCTGGCCAGGCAGCGCGCCGGCGTCGAGAGCGTCGACATGCTGGATCGCATTGAACTCGAGGCCAGCCGCCTGAATGAGCTGATCGGTCGCATTCTGACGCTGGCTCGTTTAGAAGACGGGGAACAGGTGGTACCCCAGACCCCCGTGCCCCTGGACGACCTGGTGCTGAACGTCGCCGAGGACGCGGAATTCGAAGCGCAGGCGCGGCACTGCCATGTGCATACCTTCATGCCTGAGGGCGATTGGGGAGTGCGCGGCAACGCGTCCCTGCTGCACAGCGCGGTGGAAAATGTGGTGCGCAACGCCATCCGCTATACGCAGGAGCGCAGTTCAGTTGAGATCGAACTGGCAAGTGAACAACGCGCTGGCGGACCGGAGGCGCTGCTCACCATCAGTGACTCCGGCCCCGGCGTTCCGGCCGATGCCCTGGGAAAGCTCTTTGAGCCGTTCTACCGCCTGGACGATGCCCGCGGCCGCCTCACCGGAGGAGTTGGCCTCGGATTGGCGATTACCGAAAGGGCGGTTCGCTTCCATGGCGGCAAAGTCACCGCTTTCAATCGCGCCGAGGGCGGCCTGCGCGTCGAAATCCGCCTTCCGCTGATCTCCGGCGGGCAGGCTAGGAAAGACCAGTCAGAGCCGGTGCCGTCGACCCAGGAAGCCTAAGTTCGTTCATGTGCCGCTGGCCGCCTTCGGCTGCCCGGTGTTGTTTTGACGATCATCCTTTCGCAGACTATCCGAGGACCTCGATCTGACCGGAAGTGAGTTCCGAGGGCTCAAGTCCGACTCCTTGGGCAACTCCGCGGCTCTCCCATGGTTCCAATAAGTCTTTGTGGGAGTTTGCTCTTCCCGCGCATTCCTGATACATAAATGGGTTGAGAATTTCCCGCGTTTTCCACATGGCTAAGCACCCGGACGCTGGGGCGACGGGGGCGTGTGCACGCGTAAACCTCACGTAAACATGGAGATCAGAGACAGAATGTCGACAAGATTCGCGTGGCTGCTCGGCGTCGTGGCACTGGTAGCAATCGGCCTGTTGGTGGCTTGCGGGACAAAATATTCCGCCTCGTCGGACGGGCTGGTGCTGGTGAGCAGCCAGGGATCGAATGTCATCCAGATATTCAGCTTTAATCTGGGCGACGGGCACATTGCCGGCATCGACAATCCGCCTGGGACCGTGGCCACGCCTTCCTCGATGGTGATCGATCCGGCCGGCGCCTACGCCTACGCTGTTGTCACCCAACTGACACCGTTTCAGTGCGGATCCAACTCCAGCGCACTGTCCGGGATACAGTCCTTCAAAGTCAATTCCAGCGGATCGCTGGCAGTCAGCACCTGCACCCCGGATCCAAATCCGATTGCGTTGACCATGGATTCGTCAGGAAAGTTCCTGTTCGTGGCGGAAGGATTGAATGCGGCTATTTACACCTATTCGATCAGCTCGGGCAGCCTGACTCAGGTGGCGGGAACTTATACCTTGCCGACAACCCTGCAACCGCCCAACCTCGTCGCCTTGGCCGCTACGCCGACCAGCTTCCCAACCTCGAACGCAGTTTGTTCGACCGGCGGGGCGCCAGCGCCTACGTCGGAATTCCTGTACGTGGCCGATCACGCCAACAATCTTGTCTGGGAATTTCAGGTGGACATGTCGTCAGGCGCGTTGGGGAATCCGCCTGGCTTCACTGCGGTTCAGGTATTTCCCGCTCATTCCGAGCCCAACGGCGTCGCGGTCGATTCCTGTAACCGCTTTGTCTACGTCGACAACCTCTTGTCAAACAACGTGGACGCCTACACCATCTGCAACGGGTCGTCGACGCAATCAACCAACTGTCCGCAGCCTCCAGCCGTTCCAGATGGAGCCCTGACTGTTATCGACGGTTCGCCGTTCAGCCTTCCCGGCGGAGCCAACGGACCGGGGCCGATCCTGGTCGACCCGTTCGGCAATACTCTCTACGCCCTGGATACGCTTTCCAGCATGATCTCGATCATGCACATCAGCCCGGTTTCAGGTAAGCTGGTCGCTGCCAGTCCAGCGACTGCGGCCACCGGTGCGGATCCTACGGCGATGGCGATTCGCAGCGACGACAGCTGGCTCTTTGTTCCGAACTTCACCGCCGCGACCCTATCTCAATACTCGATTACACCCGCGACCGGAGCCCTTTCTCCGCAACCATCAATCACTACCGACAACTATCCGACGGGCGTAGCGGTCAAGTAGGGATTAGGCAGAGAATAGGGATCAAGGCTTAGGGGTTAGCCTGCCCCCGACTTCTGCGTCGTGACTTCTGACCCCTAGCCCCTGACCCATACTCCTGCTTTTCTACGTCGGCACTTTCAAAATCAGATACCCACCGACCAGGACAAAAATCAGGTCCGGCGACCACGCCGCCATCGACGGAGGGAGCTGGCTGAGGTCTCCCATGGCTTCGAACCAGCGCGACACCACCGTATAGAACACGGCAATCCCGACCGCGAAGGCGACGCCGGTGATCGCTCCTCGTTTTCCGGTCGACAACGCGAACGGCACCGCCAGCACCGCCATAATCAGCGTGATCAGCGGATACGACAGCTTCTTGTGCAGTTGTACCCGCAGGCGCACCACGTCGAATCCGCTTTGCTGCAGGTCGCGAATGTAGCGGCGCAGTTCCTCGTAATTCATCTCCGTGTACTGCTTTACTTCCTTCTTGAAATACGACGGAGTCTCACTGATCTCGGGGAAGGTCGAGACGTCGAAGGTATGGTAGCCGTCATTGGCGATCGCGGAACCATTCAACGAGCGGTCCCACCCTTGTTCATACACCCATCGGTTCAGGTTGTCGGCCCAGTGCGCCCGATCGGCGTGGATACGCCGTGTGATGGTAAAGCTGGCGCGGTCGAGTTCAAAGACCGTGACGTTGCCGAACTGGTCACGATCGGGATCGAAGAACTGGTAATAGTAAATGTCGTTGTGCTGCCCGAAAATCCATTTGCGGTCGGGACGAAGATAGGTCTGCGGAGGCTTGCCCTTGATCTGATTGTGCAGAGCTTCCTGCCGCTTGTTGGTGTGGGGCAGGTAGAACTGGTCGGCAAAGAATAATCCCAGGGACAATACCGCGGCGGCCACCAGCACTGGCGTAACGATGCGGTAGATGCTGGTCCCGGTGGCTTTGATCGCCGTGATTTCGTTCGACCGCTGCATCAGTCCAAACGTGACCAGCACAGCCAGCAGCATGACCAGCGGAGCTACGTTGTAAAGCAAGTATGGAGCGACGTTGAGCAGGTACTCCGCGACCACCGTGGCCGGAACCTGGTTGCGCAGAATGTCGCCCAGTAGCTCAAACAAGGTGAAGACGATCACCAGTACCAGAAATGTGGAGAGGATCATCCCCAGGTAAATAAAGAAATCGCGCAGAACGTAGTCGTCGATCAACGTGGGGAAGGTTGCGCTGAAAACGCGCCGCCGGGTGGAGGCTCGCTCGAAAGCATTTTCGCGGCGGCCGCGAACTGCCGCCGCCTGCGGAGGCGAATTTTTCTTCGAGAACCATCGCCAGGTAGCCAGCTCGAAGGGACGTTTTTCCGCCCGCGACAGTAGAAAAAGTCCCAGCGCGAGGAATACGAAATCGGCCAGCCACGCTCCGAACCATGGTGACACGCGGCCCTGCCTCGCCAGCGAAACCCCGATCAGAGAAATCACGTAATAAACAAAAACCAGCAGAATCGTGAGCACGAATCCGCCCGACTTCCCGCTCTTCTTCGACGACAATCCGAGAGGAATCCCGACCAGCGCGAGCACCAGGCACGCGGTCGGCAAGGCGAAACGCCGGTGAAATTCGATGAGATACCAGCGGGCGGAGATGGGATCAACGCGGCCGGCCTTCTCGCGCAGGAACCAGGTATTCATGACCCCGGCGGGCAGGGACTCGTCGGTCTTATTCTCAGTGGAGGGCAGATCGATGGGAATGTCAGTCTGCTGAAATGTTGAAATCTGATAGTGGCTGGCGTCCTTGGGATCCGTCTCGTGCGCCGCGCCGTCGATCAAGTGCAGGTGCAGTCGGTCCGGGCCCTCGCTCACGACAATGCCCTGTTTCGCGAGCGTGATCTTCGGGTTGGTGGCGTCGCTCAAGTCGGCCATGAACACGCCCTTCCACAACGCCGCCCCCTGCGCATTCTGCACGTCCTGCACGTAGAGAACGATCTTGGGGAAGCCCTCGTAGAAGACCCGCGGCTGCACCTCGAACGATACCTGCGAACCCTTGAGCCGATCTTCCAGCCTGCCCAGGGCAGCCTGCGATAGCGGAGCGATGTACAGGCCGTTGGCCAGCGCCATGAGCCATGCGCCCAGGACGAAGATTGAGAGCACGCGCAGGAAGCTCCACACGCCCATTCCACTGGCGCGCATGGCGGTGATTTCGCTATCCGCGGCGAGCCGGCTCAGGCCGATCAGGATGCCCACCAGCACGCTCATGGGCAGCGTGTAAGTGAGCGCGAGCGGGACGGTGAAGAAGAATATTTCCGCGACGCTCGGCAGGGGAGCGCTGGCGCGAACTACCAGTTCGAGAATGCGTCCCAGGTCGCGGGTGAACAGGACGAAGGTGAAGATCGCCGCCCCGATCAGGGCGTGCGCGGTCACTTCGCGAAGAATGTAGCGGGTGAGAATCCGCATGAAAGACGAGAGTCGCGCTTCAGCCGAGCATAGCATGCGCGGGCCTGCCTGATCTTGCAGGCGAACAAAGAAAACTACCGAGGATGCGGGGAACACACAGGCTTGCGCCGCAGGTCTCTGCCAAGGCACAATGCCAGACTCTGATCTGCAGGCGATGGAACCAGAATTACCGACCGTGCGTACTGTTTCGAGAGGGTCAGGAATGACATCGGCGAACGCTGAATATAGTAGCCAGAATCAGGGACAATCACGCGCGGATACTTTGCTGCTGGTCGGTATTGCCGCAAGCATGGCCCTGGTCCATTTGCTGACGAACAATCGCTACGGGTTTCATCGCGACGAACTGCAGTTTCTCAGTGACGCCCGGCACCTCAACTGGGGATTTGTACCCTATCCGCCATTTACGGCGTTTGTCGAGCGGGTCGGCCTCTCGCTCTTCGGCCTTTCGCTGGTCGGACTGCGTTTGTTCTCGGTGATAGCGCAGGCGCTCGCGGTCGTCTTCACCGGCCTGATGGCGCGAGAGCTCGGCGGCGGGCGCCTTGCCCAGGTGGCATCGGCTCT
>Ga0210387_10001125_pt1 | contig 19968 bp, 11 predicted proteins | sample IncBWC7OmetaG_FD_160108 | JGI IMG/M metagenome (GOLD analysis project Ga0210387, IMG submission 160108) | Forest soil microbial communities from Barre Woods Harvard Forest LTER site, Petersham, Massachusetts, United States - Inc-BW-C-7-O ...
GGGTTCAACGGCTCGGAGAATTCCAGCACCGTTTTAATCAAGGCATGCTGGAAACGCTGGTCCGGTTGCGGACGCAAGGTTTTGGCGTGTGCCGCCATCGAGCTGGTAGAAGCATTTTCATTCGCGTTTATTTGCGTTCATTCGCGGTTCAACCCCTTCATTCGACCGTGACAGACTTGGCGAGATTGCGGGGTTTGTCCACATCACAACCGCGCTCGACTGCGATGTAATAACTGAGCAGTTGCACGGGGATGGTGGCGACGATCGGCAGCACGGCCTCGTGGCAGTCGGGGATGGTAATGACTTCATCGGCGAGGCCCTCGGGCAGCTCGGTGCCCTCGGTGACGATGGCGATGATCTTGCCTTTGCGCGCCTTGATTTCCTGCATGCTCGAGACGAGCTTGTTGAACATCTCGCCCTTGGTGGCAAAGAAGACGCTCGGAAATTTTTCGCTGATGAGGGCAATGGGCCCGTGCTTCATCTCGGCGGCGGGATAGCCCTCGGCGTGGATGTAGGAAATTTCCTTCAGCTTGAGCGCGCCCTCGAGCGCGATGGGGAAGAGGGACAGGCGGCCAAGGAAAAGGACGTCGCTGTAATGCGCGTAGCGCTTGGCGATGGCCTTGATGTGCGGCGCCTGCTCCAGCGCTTTTTTGGCGAGCGCCGGCGCCTGCTTGAGCGCGTGGACGAATTGCACGCCGTCGGTGAAGCTCATGTCGCGCATGCGGGCGACATACAGCGCAATCATCGCGCCGAGCAGCAGCTGGGAGGTGAAGGCCTTGGTCGAGGCCACGCCGATTTCCGGGCCGGCGTGCTGGTAGATGCCGCCGTCGGACTCGCGCGCGATGGTGGAACCGACGACGTTGTTGATGGCGAGCACGCGGTAACCCTTGCGCTTGGCTTCGCGCATGGCGGCGAGCGTGTCGATCGTCTCGCCCGACTGGCTCATGACAAAAAACAGCGTGTTGCGGAAAAGAGGCATGTTCCGGTAGCGGAACTCCGAGGCGTAATCGACCTCGACCGAGACGCGGGCGAAACGCTCGATGAGGTGCTCGGCCACGAGGCTGGCGTGCCAGGCGGAACCGCACGCACAGAAAACGAAGCGGTCGATCTGGCTGAATTCTGCCGGCGTGACATTGAGCCCGCCAAAGTTGGCCGTGCTGCCGTCCTCGCTGAAGCGGCCGCGCATGGCATTCTCAAGCGCCTGGGGCTGCTCGAAAATCTCCTTTTCCATGAAGTGCGCGTAGTGGCCAAGGTCGGCGTCCTCGACGGCCCAGGTGATTTTGTCCACGACCGGGGACACGTCGGCCTGGTCGAGCGTGGTGATGGAAAAATTGCGCGGGGTGAGGTGCACGAGTTCGCCGTCCTTGAGGTAGACGACGTTTTGCGGGCGGCTGATGAGTGCGGCGGCATCGCTCGCAAGGATGTGCTCGCCGTCGCCCACGCCGAGGATGAGCGGCGAACCCTTGCGCGCGCCGACGATTTCATCCGGTGCGTCGGTGCAAAGAACGACGATGCCGTAGGTGCCCTCGGTGTGGCGCAGGGTCTTGCGCACGCTTTCGAGGAAGCGGCTGTGGCCGTTGGTCCCGGCCGGCTCCTTCGCGTAGTGATAGGCCATGAGGTTGCAGAGCACCTCGGTGTCCGTCTCCGACTTGAACGTGTAGCCCTTGGTGAGGAGAAATTTTTTGATGGCGACGTAGTTTTCGATGACGCCGTTGTGGATGAGGGCCAGCTTGCCGTCGCTGCTGATGTGCGGGTGGGCGTTGGCTTCCGTCACGCCGCCGTGCGTGGCCCAGCGGGTGTGGCTGATGCCCGTGCAGCCGGTCAGCCTGTGCTGGGTGGCCTCCTTTACGAGGTTGTCCACGCGGCCGATTTTTTTGACGACGGCGAACCCGCCGGCTTGTTGCACGGCGAGGCCCGCGGAGTCATAGCCCCGGTATTCGAGGCGCTTCAAGCCCTCGAGCAGGATGCTCGCTGCGTGTTGTTTCCCGACGTATCCGACGATGCCACACATGATTTTGTTCTTTTGGCTGGCGAAACTACTCGTGTGGACAAACGTCGTGCAAGCTTGCAAGATAACTTTCCACTTTTGCGATGAATCACACAAAATCCGTCCTTGCCGTCATCATGGGTGGTGGCCGCGGCACCCGCCTCCACCCGCTCACGCAGGAGCGCTGCAAACCCGCTGTGCCGCTGGCCGGCAAGTACCGGCTGGTGGACATCCCCATCAGCAACTGCCTGAACAGCGACATCAACCGCATCTTCCTGCTGACGCAGTTCAACACCGCCTCCCTGCACCGCCATGTGCAGAACGCCTTCCGCTTCGATCCCTTCGGCGGGGGCTTCGTGGACATCCTGGCGGCCGAGCAGACGCACAAGAGCGAGAATTGGTACCAGGGCACGGCCGATGCCGTGCGGCGAAATCTCATCCATTTCCGTGATTTTCCGCACGATCTTGTCCTGGTCCTCTCCGGCGACCAGCTCTACCGGATGGATTTCCGCAGGATCATCGAGCAACACGTCGCCACCGGTGCGGATGTCACCGTCGCGGCCAAACCATTTCCGGTTTCGCAGGTCGATGGCCTCGGTGTCATGCGCGTGGCCGACGATCTTTCCATCCTGCAGTTTGTCGAAAAGCCCAAGGATCCCGCGGTCATTGCCAGCCTTGCGCTCAGCGAGAAAGTCGAACGCCGCCTCACCAAGGCACCCGCCGGCGAGAAACACTGCCTGGCCTCGATGGGCATCTATGTTTTCAACCGGGACACGCTGGCGGCCGCGCTCGACAACACCACGACCGATTTTGGCCGGGAGGTCATCCCCGGCCTGCTCGGCCGCGCGCGCCTTTTCTCCTACATTTTCGAAGGCTACTGGGAAGACATTGGCACCGTGCGCGCCTTTTACGAGGCCAACCTCGCCCTCGCGCAGCCGCTCCCGCCGTTCAATTTTTTCCACGCCACCAAGCCCGTCTACACTTCGCTGCAGTACCTGCCGCCGGCCAAAATCAACCGCTGCGCCCTTGACCACGTCATCGTCGGCGACGGTTCCATCCTCACCGCCAATGCGCTCAAGCGCTGCGTCATCGGCATCCGCTCGTTTCTCGGCGAAAACTCAACCCTGGAGGACGTCGTCATGATGGGCGCCGACGCCTACCAAACCCCGGAGCAACTCACGGCCGATGCCGACGTCGGCCGGCCGCACATTGGCATCGGCAAGAACGTCCACATCCAGAAGGCCATCATCGACAAGAACGCCCGCATTGGCGACGACGTGAAGCTTTCCCCGGAAGGCAAAGCCGACGGCAACTATGCCCACGGCATCGTCATCCGCGACGGCGTCCTCGTCGTGCCCAAAGATGCGGTCATCCCCAGCGGCACCGTGGTGTGAGGGTAAACCCCCCTGCGGTCTCCGCGAGCTTCGCGGTGAAACATTAATTCAGAAGCCATGAAGCCAGGAGCGAGCAGGACACGGCGGTGCCTTTTCGCTTCTCACCCCACCGGCGTGCGGCGGTAGAAGAGCAATCCAGGAACAGCGAGGCCGATGGCGAGCGCGGCGACGATAAAGGCGGCGCGCAGGCCGAAGGTAATGGCTGTCGAGAGCAGTTCCGGGGTGAGTCCAGTGCGCTGGATTTCCAGCACCGCCGTCAGTGCGGTGAAAAACGGCACGCCGGGAATCATCGGGATCATCGCCGCGACGGTGAAGACCTTCGGGTGGGCGCGCATGCGTCGCGCGATGTACACGCCCAGCAGGCTCACGACGGCGGCGGCGACGAAGGTCGCGAGTTCGATCGGCATGACCGTGGGTGCAAGCAGGTAGCGCAGTCCGCGCCCGATCGCACCGCCGGCCGCGCAATAGCCGAGTGCGTGGGTTGGCACGTTGAAGACCAGGGCGAAACCGACGGCCGGCACGGCCGCGAGCGCCATGGTTTGCAAAAGTTGGATCAGCGTATGGCTGATGACGGTGGAATTTACCACCAGGTCGGTTCCGGGAAAACGCCAGGCGGTCATGGCCAGCATGATGCCGGCCGACGTTGCGCCGCCGAGGAGCACGGCCATCATGCCCCGCGCGAGCCCGGTGTTGACGTAGCCTTTCACCATGTCGGCAATCGAATTGATCATGGGAAAGCCCGGCACGAGCAGGAGGACGCACGAGGCCATGGCGAGTTTCGGAAACTCGCCGATGTGGTAGACCAGGCCCTGCCCGGCCACCGAAGTGGCGACGAAGGCGGCGGCAAAAAACGTCACGAGCGGATTAAAATGCAGGGCCGCAAACCACTGCCGGACCAGCATGGCCAGCATGCTGGCGACAAAGGTGAGCCCACAACCCGGCAAGTCCGCTCCGGCCAGGCGCGCGAAACACGCGCAGGAAAGCCCGATCATCAAGGCGACCAGCCATCGCGGATAGCGCAACGGTTTGATCGAATCCAGCCGCTGACGGAAGCCGGCGCGGTCCAATTCACCGGCCTCGACGGCCAGCACGGCCCGCTGCGCCTCCGTGACCACATGCATGTTGATGCCGCGTTCCTCGTTGCGCCGCACCGTCGTGATGCAGTGGTCCGCATTGAGCGAGGTGAGGGTGATGGCGTTGGCCATGATCGCGACCTCGACGCGTTCGATGCCCAGTGCCAGGCCCAGCCGGCGGGTGACGGATTCGACCAGCGCGCTTTCCGCGCCGTATTGCAACAGCAGCAATCCGGTTTCGATGCAGAGGCGGGTGATCTCGCGCTGTTCGGGCTCGGAGAGCGATGGACGGATTGGGGATGAAGACGGATCGGACGACATGGAAATAAGCCATCAATCATGGCTGCCCCGCCCGCGACGCCAAGAATATCCTTGGCGTGGTGAAAATCATATGAGCTCCGCGGTGAACAAAAAAGCCGATCGCGAAAACGCGGAGGGGTGAAAATTCCTGCTATCCTATGGAGTGATCCAAAAGATTTGTCTGCAATATGACCTTGAAATTGGCGAGAAAGCTCGTGAGCAATTGCGCGCTTTGCCCAAGGATCTGCGCCGAAACATAGGGCAACGAATGGAAGCGCTATGCACCGACTTGCAAGGGGATGTGGCCAAACTCAAGGCCCATGACAATCGCTACCGCCTGCGAGTCGGCTCATACCGGGTGCTTTTCGTGTTGGCGGGAAACCGAATTCGAGTCTATTCTGTTAAAAATCGAAAGGAAGCGTATGACTGAACCTGCCGGATTGGAGAAAATCGAACAGCTCAAGGCCACCATCGCCAAATTGGAGCACCGGGTGGAGGATTTGGAAGACCTGCGCGACTTGGAAAAAGCCATCAAGGAAAATGGCGACAAGCCGCTTATCCCCTGGGAACAGGCCAAGAAGCAGCTAGACCTCGATTGACGAGCTGCGTTTGTGCAGGCCACGATTCCCTTCGTGAGATTCCTCGCACGGCTCGGAATGACAGATAAATCTCCGTGTTTATCCGCCTGTCCTCCGTAGCCCTGAGCCGTTTAGACAGGCTCAAGGCCCCGAGCCAGTCGAGGGGGCTTGTCGAATGGGCGAAGGAGGGTGTGATCCGTGGTCAAACAAAACTTCGGACATCACTCTGAAACGCGAGGCTCTGTAAGTTTTTTGTCGCTTTCGATCGGCTGGCCGCGCCGCAGGATGAGCCCGGCACCGATCACGATCAGGAATAGCGAATAAAACGTCCCGCGGCTCAGCCCGAAGATAAGGGAGACGCCTTCGTCGGGCTCGCGGAAAATTTCACAGAAGATGCGCACCAGCGCGTAACCGACAAAAAACTCGCCGCTGAGCCGGCCGGGCCGCGTGCGCACGGCGTCGCTTTTCCAGAACCGCCATTGCAGGTACGCAAACAACAGCGCGCCTTCGAGCGCCGCTTCGTAAAGTTGCGACGGATGCCGAGGAAACATGAGTTTGACGGGCGTGCCTGGCTGCTCGCTCAGGGGAAAAATCACCGCCCAGGGCACGCGGGTTATTTTTCCCCACAGCTCGCCGTTGATGAAGTTCGCGATGCGGCCGAAAAACAGTCCGGCTGGCGCGACGGAAACGATGAGATCGCCCAGGTGCAGGAACGGAATCTTGTTGGCGCGGGCGAACCAGGCCAGCGCGAGGGCCACGCCGATCATGCCGCCGTGGCTGGCCATGCCGCCTTCCCACACGCGAAAAATCTCCAGCGGATCGGTGTGAAATCTTTGCCAGCCGCCATACAGAAGATAGGAGCCCAGCCGTCCGCCGATGAGCACGCCGATCACGAGGGCGGTCACGAGGTCGGCGACTTTCGCCGCCGGCACGAGCGAACGCCCGGCGCACGCGTAGCGATAAAGCAGCCAACCGCCGGTGATGAAACCGAGCAGGTAGGCCAGCCCGTAATAGCGGATGCCGAAATTGTCCGTGAAGCGGACGACAAACGGACTGAAATTATCGACCCAGTAGGCGAGGAAGAGGGGAGAGGGGGCAGGCATCAGGCGTCAGGTGAAAAGTGGCAGGTGACAAGTATCAAGTGGCAGGATCGTATCGTTCTCCTTCTCGTAATCGTTCTCATACTCGAATTGAAGCAGCAACCTCACTGGGAGAATGAGAACGACTAAGAGAACGAGAAGGATGGGTTGGGATCTTTACGGCTTGGCCGGTGGCGGGAAGGGAGTGGGCGGTTGTTCCTCGCCCGGGCGCCGCGGGCGCGCCTGCTTTTGCAGCCGCGAGCGGGCGAGTTCGCGCATGTCCACCGCCATGTCGTCCTTCTCGAAAATTTCTCGGCCGAGGAGGTGTTCGATCACGTCTTCCATCGTGACGACGCCCGAGGTCGAGCCAAACTCATCGACGACGACGAGCATCTGCTGGTGGGTTTTCAGGAAGACCTGCAGCGCATTGGCCACGGTCACGGTCTCGGGAATGAAATGCACCTCCTGCATGATTTTTTCGACCAGTTCGAAATCCTGGTCGTTGGCCTTGGCCTTGAGCAAATCGCGCCGGCGCACGAGGCCGGCGATGTCGTCGAGGTTTTTGCCGTAAACGGGCATGCGGCCGAAGGGCAGGTTGGGGTATTCATGGAACACCTCGCCGACGGTGGCGTTGCGGCGCATCGCGGTGACGACTGTGCGCGGCGTCATGATTTCGCTCACGCGCACATCGTCGAGCGAGAGCGCGTTGGCGATGATGTTCGACTCGCTCTTCGTCAGCGTGCCCTGCTGCGCGCCGCGCTCGGCCAGCAGGATGATTTCCTCGTCGGATTTGTGGGCCGTCGGCGCCTCGCGGATGATGACGCGTACGAGCAGGTTGCTGAGGAACGTGACCGGGCTGAGCGCTCGCCGCAGCGCCGCGAGCGGGATGACCACGACCGGCTGCAGCGCCCGCCGGTAGGCCACGCCGATGTTTTTTGGGATCACCTCGGAAAAGACCAGCATCACGAGGGTGAGCCCGCCGATGATGAGGCCGAGCGACATATTGTCGAACTGCCGGGCGGCGAGCGCGCCGACCATGACGGAGCCGAGCGTGGTGGCGATGGTGTTGAGGGCGAGCAGCGCCGCGAGTGTTTCATCGAGCTCGGTGCGCAGCTTTTCAAGCTGATGGCCGCGGACGGGCGCGGTGCGCTTGAGTGATTCGACCTCGGCCACGGTTGTGCTCAGGATCATCGCCTCGAAAAGTGAACATGCAGCCGAAATGACGAGGGTGGCGAGCGCGGTGACGATGATCCATGACATCGGCCCAGTGTAAGGGTGGGCGGCGATTTGCGAACAACAAAGTGCGGGACATCAGACCGGAGCTTTTAACCACGGATTACACGGATGGACACGGATTGGATAACGAACAGCTTTGAAATTTGATTTTACGCATTCGTAGTTTTTGGCGTTTGCCGCTTTGCGATTTGTTTTTTTCACGGCCATCTTGCTACTTGCAACTTGCTACTTTGCCGGGGCAACCTGTGGCATGAGTGAATTGAAACGCACGCCCCTCCACGCCTTCCACGTGGCACATGGCGGACGCATCGTGGATTTCGCCGGCTGGGAAATGCCGGTACAATACAAAGGCATCCTGGCCGAGCACCTCGCGGTGCGCCGCGCCGCCGGCCTCTTCGACGTGAGCCACATGGGCGAAGTCGATGTGCGCGGGCCGGACGCGGAGAAGTTTTTGAATCACCTCGTCACGAACGACGTCGCCAGGCTTTTTCCCGGCCGCGTGCTTTACTCCCCGATGTGCTACGCGCACGGCGGCGTGGTGGATGACCTGCTCGTTTACATGCGCGGCCCGGAGGATTTCTTCCTCTGCATCAACGCCGGCAACATCGACAAGGACCTCGCGTGGATCCGCGAGCAGGCCGCGAAGTCTGCGGTGACCATCACCGACCGCTGCGCCGACTATGCGCTGCTCGCGCTGCAGGGCCCGCGCGCCGCGGCCATCCTGCAAGCGCTCACCGCGGTGAGGCTCGACCTCGTGAAATATTACCATTTCACCGAAGGCGCGGTCGCGGGCGTGCCGTGTATCATCAGCCGTACTGGCTACACGGGCGAGGATGGCTTCGAGCTATATCACTCAACGGGCGAGGCCGAGAAGCTCGCCACCGCGCTGCTCGCCGCCGGCGCGCCGCACGGGCTCGAAATGGTCGGCCTGGGCGCGCGCGACAGCCTGCGCCTCGAGGCGGGCTATCCGCTCTACGGGCACGAAATCACCCAGGACATCTCGCCGCTCACCGCCGGCCTCGGCTGGACGGTCAAGCTCGACAAGGGCGCCGATTTCATCGGTCGCGCTGCGCTCGTCGCCGAAAAGCAAACCGGTGCGCCGCGCAAGGTCGTGTTTTTCAAGACTGGCGACCGCCGCATCGTGCGCGCCGAGACGCCCGTGCTCGGACCCAACGGTGAGGCCGTGGGCAAAGTCCTTTCGGGCACGCTTTCGCCCGTGCTCAACGAAGCCATCGGCTCTGCGCTCGTCGAGACCGCAGCGGCCGCTGGACCGCTCGCGGTGGACATCCGCGGCACAAAAATCGATTTGCGTCTGGCCAAGCCCCCCTTCGTCGAATTGAAGAAAGGCAGTTGATTTTTTTGAAACCAGAAAAGGCATGACCACGGATTTCACAGATGAGCACGAATGTTTTTCCGCGGATTACACGGATATACGCGGATAAAATTCATCGCTCAGTGATTGTGAACCCAAAGAAAAATCCTCAACCTATCCGTGATCATCCGCGTCATCCGCGGAAAAAATAATTTTATGAGCAACGTCCCATCCGATCTGCGTTATGCGAAATCCCATGAATGGCTGAAGCCTGCGGGCGACGGCACCGCGACCGTCGGCATCACCGACTACGCGCAGAATTCGCTCGGCGACATCACCTATGTGCAACTGCCCAAGGTCGGCGCGGCCCTCAAGCCGGGCGAGACCTTTGGCGTGGTCGAGAGCGTGAAAGCCGCGAGCGACCTCTATGCGCCGGTGGCCGGCACCGTCGTGGCGGTCAACGACGCGCTGAACTCCGCGCCTGAAACCCTCAACCAATCGCCCTACGACGCCGGCTGGGTGATGAAACTCAAGCTGACGAACCCCGCCGATGCGAATACGCTGCTCTCACCGGCCAATTACGAAGATTTGCTAGAATGAACCGGCCGTTGGGTAGGGCGCGTTATCCTTAACGCGCCGTCCGGGGTTTGGGATTCAATCGCGTAGAGTGGAATGCATTAGTGATTAGTTGGTAACATCGGCATGCCTTTGTGGCTCATCCTTCAGGAATCCGTGTCATCCGTGGTTGTTCCAATTTCGTGCAGCAGCCCAACGGGTGGGGATGAATCTTGGGGCGACCCGTTTCCTCGGTGCGCCCGTCGGCGACGAGTGCACAGCCTCGGCCGGTCACGGCCTGCCTTATCCAACGTGCGCGGCGGATTTTCTGATTACTTTTTTTAACCGCTGCATTTTCCCTGCTATCCTGTGGTTGTTGAAAACCATGCGGCCGACACAGAACACGATTTGGATCGTCTTGCGAAAGGGCTTTTTGAGTTGGACGACGGCGCGGCAGGGTTTTGGCACAACCCGCAACAGAGTAATTGCAAATCAGTGGAGAATATATCCAATGCCTGCATAACCCGATAGGGCCCGCTGTCTTTCCAGAATTCAACCCGCCTCCCGACATGCGAGATGCCAGCGTCATCAGTGAATTTCCTGAAATTCCGGTCACCCTGACCGACGAGATCATCGCCGAGTTGTTGACCCTTGCCGCCGAGCAAAAGACGACCGACCTGCATTTCAGCCGCGGGCATCTTTATTACCGTTCCCATGGCGAGCTTCTTGCTGCCCAGAAGTGGCGCAAATTCACCGATGACGAATCCCGGGTGAGGGAAATATTTTCCGCGGAAAATTTAAAGGCCCTGCTGATCAAAGAAAAAATGGGCGATGAACGGTCGTCCGCGCCGGGCCGGCGCGAACACCAGCGGACGGTCATGTACCGGGCGGGCCGCGTGCAGGTGCGCGTGCAACTCCTCAACACGGAGCAGGGCGACCACATCGCCATCCGCGTGCAGGAAAACCGCCCTCCGCCCCTGGCCGAAGTGCTGAAACAAAGCCCTGAAACGCTGCGCTATCTTTCGGAAAAACCGGAGGGCCTCGTGCTGGTCACGGGCCCGATGGGCTCGGGCAAGACCACCTTTGCCGCGAGCCTCACCGAATCCTGGACCACGGCCAACCGGCACCTCGTGACCCTCGAGGACCCGGTGGAGTATGTGCTGACGCCCAAGGCGGGCATCATTTCCCATTTATCCTGCAATTTTCGCGACGAGGAAGCGTTGGACGACAGCATCGAGGATCTTTTGCGTTCCGACATGGACGCACTCTTTGTCGGTGAAATCCGCCACGTGCTGGCGCTGCGCACCTGCCTGGAGTTCGCCGGCATGCGCGAACCCGTCATCACCACGATTCACGGCGGCAGCATTGCGCACAGCCTGATCCGGCTCTTCACCGTGGCCGGGAAAAACATGACGGAGACCGCGTTGAAACGCAGCCTGGCGCAGTGCCTCCATGCGGTGGTTTACGTCAACCTGGCCTTTACGAAACATGGGCGGCCGGTCCCGGTGGTGATGTGCCTGCCGGGAAATCCCATCGAGATCAGGCAGATCATCGCCGAGGAAAACCCGGAAATTTTTGGGCAAAAAGTCGAGGGCTGGATGAAAAGCAACGCGAGTTTCCCCGGCGTGATCAACCACGAGGCGGCGTTGAACAACGCCGTTGCCATGGGCGCGACCCGCGAAAGCGCGCTCGCGGCCCTGCCGTAAACAAGGCCCGGCGGATTATTGAGCTGGCGCGGGGATCAGTTGAAAAATCACCCCGTCATTGGCGATGCCTCCAAATTCCGCCGTGCCGTAAAAGTTCCCGTCACCGCCCTGCGTCAGGCTCCCATATGGCTCCGATCCATTGGGGCCGGTAAATGAAGCCAAGGTGGTCAGGATGCCCGTGGGTGTCATCATAAAGGCAGTGCCAAAACCAGTGCCACCGTTGGTTCCATAAGTGCTACCTCCACCAGACGTCGTACCATAAAAATTGCCGTCGCTGCCCACTATCATACTCGCAGCGGGAGCAGCCCCGTTGGGGCCGGTAAATGAAAATAAAGTGGTTAGAACCCCTGCCGGGGTCATCCTGAAGATCGTGCCATAGCCCGGATTGTAGGGCGATGAACTGTAGGTGCTGCCCCCATATTGGGTTGTGCCATAAAAATTACCGTCGCTGCCCTGCACCAGGCCGGCGGAAGGCTTGGCCCCATTGGCGCCGTTAAATGCAACCAAGGTGGTTAGGACGCCCGCCGGGGTTACTTTAAAGACAGTGCCGGCGGGTTGGTTGTACACACCATAGGTCGTCCCGTAGAAATTACCATCGCTGCCCTGAACCAGGCGTCCGTTGGGATAGATCCCGGTGGCGCTGTTAAACGAAACCAAGGTGGTCAGGATGCCCGCCGGGGTTACCTTAAAGACGGTACCATCATTGGCATTTCCCTCAAATTCGGTCGTCCCGTAGAAATTATCGTCGCTGCCCTTCACCAATCCCTGAGAACCGGACTCATAGGTGCCGGTAAATGAGGCCAAGCTGCTCAAAACGCCGGCCGGAGTCAGTTTAAAGACCGTGCCATAGTTGCTCCCACCCCCATTTTCAGTCGTGCCATAGATATTGCCGGACCCATCTTGCACCAGATTCTCGTAATTGGGATAAGTCCCGGTGGAGCCGTTAAATGAAGCCACCGTGGTCAAGGCGCCCGCCGGGGTAACCTTAAAGACGTTGCCCAAGCCGAAACCGCCAGTGCCGGTCGTGCCATAAAAATTACCGTCGCTGCCCTGCAGCAAGTTCGTATCAGGATGAATTCCCCCGGTGCCTGAACCGGTAAAATTGTAAATGACATTCAAGCTGATGGCTGGCGCATTGGTGATCGCATAAAACCCACTGGTCACCGGACTGTCCGAGGCAATACCGGATACATAGGCGATAGCCTTGAGCATGGTCGTGCGGTTGATGCTGATCGGGCCCGAGTAGACCGTACCGTTGGTTTCGGTGGGTGTGCTGCCGTCGGTCGTGCAACGGATTATGGCACCACTCGTCGCTGAAGCGACGGTTACGGTCTGCGCGCTCGCATAAGTGCCGGGCGCCGGACTGAAGACGGGTGCGGCGGCGGCCAGGGGATTCACCGCGCCTACCGAAAGGTAATTCAAATAACTCGGCGACGTGGGATCACCTTGAAGAATAAAGAAGGGCAAATAGGCCGCGCCTTTGTCAATAAAGGCGACACCCTGGGCCGCGAGAGTTTCGTCGAAGTAGAGATCCCATGTTTTTGCAGTGAAGTCCAATCGGAAGGTCAGGCGCATCCAATCGAGGGAAGTGCCGTCGCTGTTCAGAGGGAAAACAGCGGAGGTCGGAATCCAGCTCGTGCCATCGTAGGTAAAAATCTGGCCCTGGCTTCCATTGTTCACCAGGACGACCAGCGAAGTATCAAGATAAATCAGGGAGGAGACAGAGGCGCTGGCCACGGGCTTCATTAAACAATCCACATATATGACCGGTTGGGCGGGCGATGGCGCCGCAAAGGGCACTCCGATCATGGCGGCGGGCGAGCCCGCCTTCAGTACGACCGACTGGGTGCCCAGGTCAGACACCGTCGTTGTGATGTCAGCGGAGCCACTGAGGACGATCCAGCTGTGCTGGCCATTGAGCGGCCCCGGGGAGAAACCAAATGTAGCGTCAAAGTCGGTTGCATATGGCAGAGTCACCTGTCCTTCAGCACTGAGAGCCAGGCCAGTGGAAAAGCCCAGTAAACAAACGAACCGGCGAAAGGCAGGAAGGAAGCATGTGAATCCGTTAAAATGGAAAACAATTCGATTGCGTGCGTTTTTTTTAGGGGTCGGGGTGTCCATATCAAGCAAGCTGGGGAGTGGGTAATAGGCAGAACTTGGGCAGGCTGGAACCATGTCACATGCAAGACAATTGCAAAAATAGAATTTCCTGATTAAAGCTATGCGACGGAAAGCCAGCATATGGAAAACCGCGGCAATTGGGAGGGGGGGAAGGCAGGGCGGGGTCAAACGCGAATGGCGTTTAGATAAGGCGTAAACATTTTTATGAGAGGCTTGCGTCGGGTATTGTTAGGGAATCGGGCGAGCATAATTTGATGGCCGATCCGAAAGATTCATGCCGTGAAAATCGGAAAGATCTGGCGGATATCGCAAATGCTGGGTTCTGTGGTAGTGAGGATGTGACGGACATGCGGGAGGCTCAATGGGCTCAACCGTTCGGAAAAATACTCCGACGTGACAGGTAATAACAAATTACAATTTTCACGGCATGACCCTTTCAGGTCCAGCGGCCGGCAGATTACAGACCCGGCGGAACAATCAATTGAAAAGCGACCCCGCCGGCTCCGTAGCGGCCCCCTTGCTCGGTCGTGCCGTAAAAGTTGCCGTCACTGCCCTGCATCAGGGCTGCTTGAGGATTACTCCCATTGGCGTTGTCAAACGAAATCAAGGTGGTCAAGGTGCCCGCCGGAGTCATCTTAAAGATGGTGCCATAACCGCTACTGCCTCCCGCCGAGGTCGTGCCATAGAAATTACCGTCACGGCCCTGCAACAAACCGGACGAAGGATTGGCGCCGTTGCCGCCATAAAACGAAACCAATGTGGTCAGGACACCCGCTGGAGTCATTTGAAAGACGGTGCCATCGCTGGCACTACCCCCATTATTGGTCGTGCCGTAGAAATTACCGTCGTTGCCTTGGATCAACCCTGCCATGGAACCAGCCCCATTGCTGAGGTTGAATGACACCAAGGTCGTCAAGACACCTCCTGGCGTCGCACTAAAGACCGTGCCGTAGCCGGGATTATTGCTTCCGCCAGCCGAGGTCGTGCCGTAGAAATTGCCGTCGGTGCCCTGCACCAAGCCAGCTTCGGGATGTTGTCCATTGGCACCGTTATTGTCAGAGTTAAATTCAACCAAGGTGGTCAAGACGCCGGCCGGGGTCATCTTAAAGACCGTGCCGTAGCCGCCATTACCTGCAATAGATGTCGTGCCATAAAAGTTGCCGTCGCTTCCCTGCACCAATCCCGCGTCAGGATAAGCCCCGTTTAATCCGAAAAATCTAACCAAAGTGGTCAGGCCGCCCGCCCGCGCCACCTTAAAGACCGTGCCGTGGTCGCCATTGCTCCCACCTCTGGTCGTCCCATAGAAGCTGCCGTCACTGCCCTGCACAAGAGGGCCGTTAGGAGATTCTCCATTTCCAGGGGGAGAACCGTTAAACGACGCCAAGGAGGTCAACACTCCCTCGGGCGTGAGCTTAAAGACAAAGCCGTATGAGCCTCGGTGTGCATCGGTGGTTACGCCATAGAAGTTGCCGTCGCTGCCCTCCACCAGACCCCTGGGCTCGCCCCCTCCGTTGAGTAATCCTGAAAAATTGTAAAAGACGTTCAGGCTGGCAGCGGGCGACGAAATGATGGCGTAGAGGCCGCTGGTAACTTGGCTGTCGGTAAAGCCGGTTTCATAAGCGATGGCCTTGAGCCTGGTCGTGCTGCCGATGGCCACTGGGCCGGAGTAAAGCGTGCCGTTGGTGTTGGTTCGCGTGCTGTAGTCGGCGGTAGTTGGCGTGCTGCCGTCGGTGGTATAGAGAATCGTGGCGCCAGGGGTTGCCGAGGTGATCGTCACTGTTTGCGCGCTCGCATAAGAGCCGGGCGCCGGGCTGAAGACGGGTGCGGCGGCGCCCAGGGGATTCATCGTGCCCGCCGAAAGGTAATTTAAGTAACTCGGCGACGTGGGATCACCTTGAAAAATAAAGAAGGGCAGGGTAGTCGCGGTTTTGTCATTAAAGGCCACGCCATGGGCCGCGAGCGTTTCGTCGAAGTAGAGATCCCATGTTTTCGCAGTGAAGTCCAAGCGGAAGGTCAGGCGCATCCAATCGAGGGAAGTGCTGTCGCTGTTTAGGGCGAAAACAGCGGGGGTCGCGATCCATTGGGTTCCATCGTAGACAAAAATCTGGCCCTGGCTTCCATTGCGCATCAGGGCGACCAGCGAAGTATCCAGGTTGATCAGCGAAGAGGCAACGGTGCTGGCCACGGGCTTGATTAAACAATCGACATAGACCAGTTGGGAGGGCCACGGCACCGAAAAGGGCAATCCGATCATGGCGGCGGGCGAGCCCGCCCTCAGTACGACCGACTGGGTGCCCAGATCAGACACCCTAGTTGTAATGTGAGCGGAGCCACTGAGGACGATCCAGTTGTGCTGGCCATTGAGTGAACCCCGGGTGAAGCCGAGCGAGGGACCAAAGTCCGTTGCGTACGGCAGAGTCACCTGTCCTTCAGCATTGAGCGCCTGGCCAGTGAAAAAGCCCAGCAAACAAACGAACCAGCGAAAGGCAGGAAGGCCACCCATGAATCCGTTAAAAAGGGAAACAATGCGATTGAAGATGGTTTTTCTCCGGGCCGGGGTGTCCATGTTAAGCAAGATGGAGAGTGGGTATCGGGCAGAAACGGGGCATGCTGGAACCGTGCCAATTGCAGGATAATAGCAATATAGACGAGGTTAGGGTGTGTCTTGAAATTGGCCTAACCTGCGCTGAGGGCGCGGCCGGTGCGGGCCACGCGGCGACAAGTGCGCAGCCTTGTCGGCGACAAGTGCACAACCTAGTTGATCGTGACCTGGCCCACCAGCCGGATGTCGCGCGAGGACGAGCCAACATAGATCGAATAATTTCCCGGCGCCACGGTCCATGCGTGGGTCGTCACGTTCCAGAAGGCGAAGGAGCGAAGATTGAGGACGACATGCACGTGGCCGGCCTGGCCCGGGGTTACGGGCACTTTTTGGAAGCCTTTCAGCCATTTGGGCGCATCCTGGAGGCCATTGGGCAGCGGGGGCTTGCCGACGTAGACCTGCGCCACTTCGCTGCCGGCCACCGGGCCGGTGTTCGCGATGTCAAAGTCCACGCCGACGGTTTGACCGGGGTTCCCCACAAAGGATGTGGTCGCGGGGTTGATCACCAGGTTTTGATATTGGAACGTGGTGTAAGACAGTCCGTGGCCGAAGGGAAAGAGTGGGGTGATATTGCTGGCGTCGTAGTGCCGGTAGCCGACAAAAATTCCTTCGGAGTAAGTTTCCGTGTTGTTGACTCCTGGATACTGTCCCGGCGTGTTGGCCGGGCAGTCCGACACATTGGCTGGGAAGGTGAGGGGGAGTTTTCCCGAGGGGTTGACGTCGCCAAAGAGCACCGCCGCAACGGCGTTGCCATCTTCCTCGCCGGGATACCAGGCCTCGAGAATGGCCGGCACCTGGCTGACCCACGGCATGAGCACGGCCGTGCCGGTCTTGAGCACGACGACGGTGTGCGGGTTGGCGGCCGCCACGGCTTGCACCAACGCATCCTGGTTGGGATACTGGTTTCCGCTCAGGGAAATTGAGTCGTCAACACCTTCCGTCTCGCTGTCGCCCACCATGACGATGGCGACGGTGGAATTTTGCGCCAGGGCCGCAGCGGAGCTGATGTTGCTGCCGTCGTTGAGTTGGACGGTAATCCCGGATCCGGCCACCCGGCTTTGGATGCCAGCCAGGGGGCTGACCGTATAAAGTGGAGGGACGTGCGAACTGCCGCCGCCGCCGGTCATGGCGCCGTTGGCGAAGGGGCCGATCAGCGCGATCGATTGCAACTGGGACGTTTTAAGCGGCAGGGTGTTTCCGTTGTCCTTGAGTAACACCATGCCGGCTTCGGCCGCCTGTCGCGCCACCGCGCCGTCGGCGGTCACAGGGATTGGCGTGTTGGCCAGCGGGGCGTGGAAGACGCCACGTTCGATCATGGTGCTGATGCGCCGGATCAGCATTTCATCGAGCACCGGCTTGGGAACCTGGTTCGATTGCACCGCGTTTTGCAGGGCGTTCCCATAGAAGATGGCCGTTGGCATCTCGGCGTCGAGCCCGGCCAGCGCGGAGGGAGTCGTGCTGTGAGTGGCGCCGAAATCGGACGTGGTGTAGCCGGTGAATCCCCATTCCCCCTTTAGGATGTCACGCAGCAGGGTCGTGTTTTCGCAACAGAAGGTGCCATTGATTTTATTATAGGCGCCCATGACGGCATCGACGTGGCCTTGGATGACCGTGGCCTCGAAGGCGGGGAGATAAATTTCGCGCAGGGTGCGCTCGTCGATGATGGCATTGATCGTAAACCGGTTGGCCTCCTGGTTGTTGCCGGCGAAATGTTTGGATTCGGCACTGATGCCCTGGTCCTGGATGCCCTCGATATTGTTCACCGCGATCTGGCCGACGAGGTAAGGATCTTCCCCGTAGGCTTCGAAGGTGCGCCCGTTCTGCGGCACGCGGGCGATGTTCATATCCGGTGCTTCAATCATATCATTGGAATAATCGACCGCTTCCTGGCCAACGATGCTTCCGTAAAGGTAAGCCAGGTTGACATCAAAAGTCGCGGCCAGCGAAATGGGCGCCGGCATGGCCGTCGCATTGCCCCCGTGGCCGTTGCCGCTGTTGCCGATTCCCGATGGCCCGTTGGTGAAAAAATAGATGGGGGCGTGCGCGGAAGCCGGGATGTAGCGATAGCTGAAGCCGTCCTGGGCGCCATGAACCAGGGAGATCTCCTCGGCCAGGGACATCTGGCTGACAACGGAGATGGCCTGCTGGAGAGAACTGTTGGTGCCGACGTTCAAAGGCACCACGAGTGAGTGCACCAGGCTTGGGCTGTTGCATGTGCCGGTGATGGTCAGCTGATAAGTGCCGGTTGGCGCGGAGGCCGATGCAGAAAATGTCAGCGCAGAATTGCCCGAACCGTTGATCGAGGCAGGACTGAACGCGGCGGTGACGCCACTGGGCAATCCGCTTGCGTTCAGGGTTACCGTTCCAGCAAACCCGTTGGAGGGAATTGAGGTTATCGTGCAGGCCGTGCTCTCCCCCAGTAACACCGTTGGTGAAGCGGAAGTCGCCGAAAGCGAGAAGCCTGAGCCCGCCACGATAGTATAGCCGGCGATGGCGGCGGGACTGGTGCCGACGCTGTTGGCGCCGATGGCCTGCAGGACGGTGTTGTTGGCCACCGTCACTGGCGCGGTGTAGTGGGTCGAGGCGGTGGTGGGGCTGCTGCCATCGGTCGTGTAGTAGATCGCGGTGGCGCCGGTGCTGGTGATGGTCACGAACTGGGTGTTGTTGTAGGTGCCGCCAGGGGGACTGAAGATTGGCGCTTGGGGTGATGACGGTGGAGTGAGAATGTAGTTGCCGGTAGTGACCGTGCTGGAGCCATTGGCATTGACCGCGATGGCCTTGAGCGTGGTGGTGCCAATCGGCAGCGAGACCGCCGCAGAATATTTGGTCGAAGCCGCGGTGGGGGTGGTGCCATCCGTGGTATAATAAATCGTGACCGTGGCGGCATCGCTGATGCCCACGGAGAAGGTGGTGACGTTGGAATATGAACCCGCGGCGGGACTGAAGACTGGTGCCGGCGGAAGAATGGTAAAGTTGGCCGTGGCGGCGGGACTGGTGCCGACGCCGTTGGCGCCGATGGCCTGCAGGACGGTGTTGTTGGCAACCGTCACTGGCGCGGTGTAGTGGGTCGAGGCGATGGTAGGCGTGGTGCCATCGGTCGTGTAGTAAATCGCGGTGGCGCCGGTGCTGGTGATCGTCACCGACTGGGTGCTGGTGAAAGTGCCGCCGACGGGACTGAACGAAGGCGTGGCTGGTGGCTGAGGTAATCCCGGCGTTTCAAAGACGAACGTTTCCCATGTGCTGGCGGCAGTGCGGTTGGCGATGAGCGGGCTGGCGCCGGCATTGTCAGCGGTAACGTACATGCCGTTGACCGCGGCCTTTAACGCGATACCGCCGGAGACGGTTACTTCCTTGAAAGTTTCCCATGTGCTGGCGGCGGTGCGGTTGGCGATGAGCGGGCTGGCACCGGCATTTTCAGCGGTAACGTAGAAATTGTCCGAATGGGCGCGGAGCGCGATGTTGCCATTGCCCAAGTCCACGACATCGAATTGCTGGGCCGCGCCGCTTTTGGTGGAGGAATTGGCGATAAGCGAGGTCGTCGCGTCGGCGGCGGTCACATACTGGTTGTTGGCCAATGCCCTGATGGCAACCGTGGTCGGTGGCGGATCAAAGGTGTAGGTCGCGCTCGCGACCGGGCTGTCGACGTAGCCGCTCTCGTAGGCGATGGCTTGGAGGGTCGTGGTGCTGCCAATGGCCACTGCACCGGAGTAGACCGTGCCGTTGGTCTCGCTGGGCGCGCTGCCATCGGTTGTGTAACGGATGGTCACATAATTGGTGGCGTCACTGATCGTCACGCTTTGTGCGCCGGTGTAGCTGCCGCCAGCCGGACTGAAGGTGGGCTTGTCTGCCTGCGGCAGGCCGATCGTAAAGGTGACGCTGCTGGCGTAGCTGGTGCCGTTCATCAGCCAGAATGCGCACACGTTGGACGACGTGTCCTGCAGGATGATGTCGGGCTGCGTAATGCTGCCAAAGTTGCCGGCCCCGACCAGCCTCCAGTTGGTCGTGACCGTCCCGAGATTGACGGT
>Ga0210387_10001127_pt1 | contig 19945 bp, 15 predicted proteins | sample IncBWC7OmetaG_FD_160108 | JGI IMG/M metagenome (GOLD analysis project Ga0210387, IMG submission 160108) | Forest soil microbial communities from Barre Woods Harvard Forest LTER site, Petersham, Massachusetts, United States - Inc-BW-C-7-O ...
GGTTGATTACCACCCATTTCCACTTCACCCAGTCTTAACTAGTATTATGGGTGAAGAGCGTAAGTCACCCAGTGACATTGTGATTGTCACCCGCTCTGGCCCGGGGGTCCACAGTGTAAATTGATAACGACTCGGACAAATTGTTTCAAGTAGTGTTTCATTTCTCCCTTTTTCACATTTTCTGCCACAACTTGACTTTCTGTCTTTCCTCCGAGTCGTGACTCGTAGACTCTCAAGGTTTCAAGACAGACGTTGAATACATAGTTGTAAGCTATCTATTCTTCATTTTCTTCCGTCACTTTCAAACTCCTGCCAGCATGACGTGACTCACTAAAGTTCTGCATAGGAAGCTTCTTGAAGAACTTGAACTTGAACTTGAACTTACTACTAGTACATGAACTGCCAACATCTACTGTCTACCTCCCATTCAGCTGGGCTATCCATCCTTGCGGACTGTGGCTTCAAGTTTACCATCCGAGTCTTCGGTCAGTTTCAACTTGGAAATGCCTGAGAAGTCATTTAACGTCACTGTCACGATCGTAGACTCTTCGGGGCCCGATTTACAAATTTCAAACTTGAAGAAGTCTTCTCTTTTTGTGCAAAATACTTCTTGTTTGGTGTATGTTCCTCAATTGAAGGGGATTTTGAAGACCACCAAGGTCAAAGATTCCTTCCTGTTCTCTATTCTCGGATTATGCCCCAATTGCCAAGAGTCAAGATCAAGGCGCGGCTCCGATGAATGCGGTTTCAAATGTGGGTGTTAACTCTTGTGCTCTATTGCACATGATTTGACATCGCTGGATTTTTCAAGTTCTTAGGGCTGTCTCTGTGGACAAGAAAATTATATATTTCGGACACTTTGTAGCAAAAACGGAGATGAATTTTCGACGCCTTTTTGCAACACCTTTCACCACAATGATTCGTAAATTCCTTCTTGTGGGTTATGCTTTCCAAATGGCTGGACAAAACCTTGCTGACTGCAGTCATCCAGTGCCGTGTGGCACATTTCATGAAGCCTTTTTTCGAGAAGGAGCTTCTATTCATCAAGGCTCAGCCTGAGAATGTTGATCTAGGTTGTGTGGTCATCTCACGCCAGAGGGATCTGCGCATTAGGGAGATTTGTGGTAAGTTGGAACTCCCCCCTTAACTTGTGACACGAACGAGATAAAGCGATTCTGGTAGACGTTTGCAGAATGTCAATATTGGGTGCGAGCTGGCTTTGTATCCATTGCGGCATAGATATATGTCCAGCATGTTATGATGCTCTGAACCCTATTGTGAGTATTGTTAGGCTTTCGCTAGCATTGTTGACTCATCAACAGATGACACCCTGTCAACAGGATAATGCCGTGCCCAACCGTTGTTCTGCACCTCACAATCGATCTTGTTTCTTACCGTCATCTCGGTTTTCTGCATCGCAGCTTTCGGATACTATCCGAACGGCTACTACATCACTGCTATCTCTGGATGTAACTGGTCTTGCCTCTCGCACCTTCTTTTTCAAGGAGGCCTTGGTCACCCAAGCTCAAACTCGGGCGATCACGTTGCGAATTCCCGCAAGGAGACTTAGGGTCGAGGAGTTCCGTTATCTCTGGACGAGACGACTTCCATTGGTCGTCACGGATATCAACAGCCGGATGCAATTATCTTGGTCTCCGCAACAGTTAGCTGCTGATTACGGAAAGCAAAATTGTACCATTGAGGATTGTGAAGGTCACTCGGACACTCAAAAAGTAACTTTGGCAATGTTCATGAAACGATTCGACGACACGGCCGACGACGTTATATGGAAATTGAAGGTATGATGAGCCCAGTTTTTGATAACTCTACATACTATCTGGACTCACCAAAACACAAAAGGATTCGCCTCCCCAGGCAAAGTTAGAAGAGTCGCATCCAGATCTTTTCCACGATTTTATTCAAATGTTACCCGTCCCTGAGTATACCAGGCGAGATGGTGTCATGAACCTGGCAGCACATTTTCCGACGAATTGCGCGACGGCGCCCGACCTAGGTAGTTGAATTCATTGTTCCGTTGATAATATCTCAATTTTAAATCAGGGCCTAAAGTCTATTGCGCTCTGCGCAGCGTGCAAGATGACGACCATCATGGGTCTACTCGACTTCACTGTGATTTGTGTGATGCAGTTAACATTATGGTACACGCCACACCACCGGATGGCACTGCCCTCTGGCACATCTTCAAAGCTGAGGATGTGACAAAAATACGAGACTACATCCGTGTGGTTTTCGATTACACTGGCAAGGAAGATCCTATCCACTGTCAGCGCTATTATCTAGGACCATCTCATCTCGAACAACTTACGGAAGTCTGGGGCGTGGTCCCTTTCGTCATACGTCAAGCTGTGGGAGAGGCCGTATTTATTCCTGCGGGATGCCCGCATCAGGTAACGACTCGTTCTTACAAGTGCCTATCATGAAAGCCCACCAATCTTGGTCATCTCATCAGGTTAGCAACGAAGCGCACTGTATCAAAATCGCGACCGACTTTGTGTCACCTGAGTCACTTTCGTCATGTCTCAATTTGAGTAACGAGTTTAGGGACCATAATCTTGCTGATGCCTGGAAGGATGATGTTCTGCAATTGACATCCCTCCTCTATTATGCCTGGCTATCGTTGCAGAGGCCTTTGGAGGAAACTCGTGCTACATTTGCTAACCCCTACCACCCGGGTGCCCAGGACAATCCTGACAGTGCACCGACTACAACTATCACTCCCGTCGCTCCAGCTACGGAAGGAGAGCCTCGGTGTGAGCCTGGCCGAAAGCGCAAATTTCAGGTTGAACACGGGGACGATGATCATCGTCGTGCCAAACGGGCTTATCGATGTCCAACTTGCCCACCTGGAACGAAAACATTCTTATCTCATGGTATGATTGGCCATATGTACGTCGCAACTTTCGTCACCGCCTGAAATGAATATTGATTCAACGAACTTCAGGAAGGTGAAGCATGGTATTGAGGTTGACCCCGACAACATGGGCAAATACAGGGTCACGGTGTAGTTTATATCAGTAATGCAAATATACCTTGGTCTGGCCATGCAATATTCAAGAAAACAGAGATTGCAGCAACTGACTTCAAGTTCCTCGACTCGGACTGGGACAGATTCCATAACAGCGTGACTGAGCCGTCACGTTACGGTCACAACAAGTTGAACTTTAGAAACTTCCGTAGCGTGAGCCTGGAATCGTGTCATCCTCTTCATCGTTCCACCATCCAACTCATTTCCCATCACTCTTGTAAATAAGGACTAGAGCTAATCCCAAGTCAACATCCTCCATTCACAATTTTCGAAGCAGTCGCATGATGACCCCCACCTTTAGGTGCGACACGTACTATTACTACGAATACCCGCAGGGTGTCGAAATTCTGAAACACGATATTGCCATGATTCCGCGAAGCGTAAATAAGCAAGGCAGGGTAATCGAGCTTCTCAAGCTACACAGCTCCTAAAGGTACATGTTCCGTCTTTCGGTTTTTTGTCACGCTGATCTACAGGCTTTTTGTCTCCAGGACATAATGGAAGGTCTCCCCGTTGCAAGCTATCATGATGCGGTGAAAATCTTGTGAGCTCAACACTACGATGGCAAGGACCATCGATAATCCGATAATCCTGTCATGAATGTGTCCGCTGCCAGTGCCTTACTTCCATTCACCTTGCGCCCCATGGAAGCACATTTTACTTCGTAACCCGGCCCCTTCCTCCGCCACCTTTTCCAGAGAGCGGCGGCCATCACGAGAATGCTATGATCGTTGTCTTCGCTGCCGATCACAGATAGTTACGCCCAAGCACCGTTGTGATGTCATCCCTCAGCCAAAGCGTCTCATGGTCGCATAGTCTTCCGCATGCCGCGTATGGTGACAGGTTGAGACACATCTTGACCGTGATGGCAGATCCCGGCGTCGGACTCGTTTCCTCCGTCTCTATTCTCCTGCTTCCCGGTGCCGAGGGCCACAAACCCAGTCACCGTGGAATCGTCTTACCTCTTCCACGTTCCCACCTAATTGTCACCACTCAACTTGTCGTCCCCACTCGACTTGATCAGGATTCAACAACTTCCTCAGTTTATCACCCCTTTCACTTACTCCAGGTAACCTTCGAGAGCGCCATGTTTTCCAGAGAGCAGCGGCCGTCACGAAAATGCTATGATCGTCGTCTTTGCTGCCATTCACAGATAGTTATGCCCAAGTGCTTCACGTCACCGTTGTGATGTCATCCCTCAGCCAAAGCGTCTCATGGTCGCATAGTCTTCCGCATGCCGCATATGGTGACAGGTTGAGACACATCTTGACCGTGATGGCAGATCCCGGCATCGGACTCGTTTCCTCCGTCTCTATTCTCCTGCTTCCCGGTGCCGAGGCCGCGCCACAAACCCACACCGTGCAACCGTCTCACCTCTTCACTATTCCCACCTAATTTTTATTATCACTCAATTGTCGTCCCCGCTCCCTCCCGCAAATGTCCGGACAGGACTTAGTCCGGATTCAACAACTTGCTCTAGCCAAGCTTAGTTTACGACCCCTTTCACTTAACTTCCGACAGCCTTGTCAGCACCGTCCGCCCCGATCCACCCCCAATCCACCGTGCGATCTTCGCACACTCCAATGCCGACGGATGGCGCGACGGCCCTGGATTCAACGCGTACTTCCTACGCGCGGCCTTTCCCTCCCTCACTGTCGAAGTCGAAGAAGACTGGGGTGATCGCATTGCTGCTACCGCGTTGAACGATGGCGCGTGGCACTTCCCTCTCGTCCTGTTGGCCGACCGGAGTGCCGCACACCGCGGCGAGGTGTGTAGGAGTCAGACACAGAGGACGGCCGCTGAGACCTGGGAACTTATGAGGCGGACCGATAGGCTGTTCGACATATGCGCAGGAGGGTGGTGGCCTGTGAGGAGCGCTGTATTGCGGTTTGCTGGGTTCGGTGTCGTTAATAACGGCATTCCCCTTGGTGGTGCGGTGCAGGGAGCGCTTGGGGTTGTGGATGCGGATAACGATAAGGGCGAGGAAGGGACTTGTCCATGCCGGAAAAGGTGGTTATCACGTACATAAGCCGTCAGTCGGTATACAGGAGGAAGCTCCTGGTTGATGACCATGCGGGCCTCGTTATAGCCCTCGCAGAACTGGTGGACAGGAAAGGGAGCTCGTGGGAGTTGAACGTGTTAAGGCTGAGAAGATGACGAAGGATGACCAGGTTCACGTTATTGGGAGAACCACGGTGTGTTGCAATCTGCCCATATATTCGTCGTCTTCTCTTAGCGTTCTTGCTTTCAGATACTTCTTGGCGTACATGGGAACGGCCTGACGCACCTAGTGCTCCTGCCGCCTACCCGAGTTTCGACTGTGATTGAGATTCTCTACCCGGGTGCATTTGTCCATGATTACCATTGGACAACGAGGGCCCTGGGGATGTCGCATATCGCCGTATGGAATGACACGTGAGTTTCCGTCCTGCTCGGTGAATCCGTTCGTTGCCTGATGTCGATTGCGTGTTCTCTGGACAGTTCAAGTTGATGCTCACATGCACGTGCATGGTCAGTCATCTTCACAATCCACCAACCTCGGAGCAACATAGTCGTGCTGTTCGACCAGCTTGTCGTCCTGGCGATGGGAAAGCTGGTCACGGTGTATTCTGGCGACTTCTCGAAGTGTCAAGATTATTTCACGAGCATTGGACAACCCTGTCCGCCTGGTTTCAACATTGCCGATTTCCTCAGTGCGTCATGACTTGTCTCGATTATTATATCTAATAATAATTCCATAACAGTCGACCTGACCATGCAAGCGAGTTTAGATTCCAGTAACAATACCAGTCCGGAGGTAGCAGGAGACTCGCACTGGGCAGAACGAGAACGGAAATGGGACGGGAAAAAGACTTCAAGCAACACAGTCTCCTCGACCTCCTCCAATCTCTACGCTTCTTCCACAGTTGAATCCTGTTCATTCACTTGCCCTTGCCCTTCGCCCTCTAGATCCACCCTGCACGTCATCATACACCCCAGCCGCCGAATGATCAAGCAACAACACATCCGAGAGGCCATCCCAGTCGCTGACAGGCTCCACCTCATCCTATAGCGCCTCGACAGCAAGCGCCGTTCGCCCCCTTTGATCCTTCGCTATGAGCGCCGCCACCTCCTTCCTACTCTGCCGAGAGTTTCCGTCGCCAACATTACCCTCCTCATCCATGCCATCTTTATCTTATCAGATTCCCCAACTATCGTATCAAGCGCTTTTCCCCACTTCACTACAGCATAGCCAAATGCCTTGACTCTGACCCGCTCTCTGTCCTCCTTACTCGGCTTATAAGTCTTTCGTCGACACTGTCGTCCCACGCACCTTGGCTTCCTCATCTTCAAGCAACGAATGCCCGTCTATAGCTTGGATCACAGCGACCCGTACACCCAACTCCGTGTCTCCCGTCGCCATCTTGATTAAGCGCGGTTTGAACCGTTCCGTGAAGTGATTAAGCCATCCAATATAGTCCATCTGTTCGTAGACTCCCGCAAGCGCCTTGACGGCTTCCAGACGGACCTGAGTTGTCGAGTCCGAGAGGACCCACCCAACGTAACGCAGGTACGCTCCATCGAAGTTGGACTTGAAATCACTCACTGCCACCTGCACTACTCACACTAATCCTTGCCAACGCTTGCTGACACCACATCCTGGTCTAGAAGTCGATACAGGACACTAACAAAAATGGGAAGGACTTGACCGGCCGAAGTCATGGCAACTGAGCAGAGTGTTTGAGGCGGCAGTGGAACAAATCGGAAAGAGGACATAACAAAAGGAAATGTCCCGCTGAGTTGGACACTGGCAGCCAGGTAGGATTCACCGTGCTGATTTATGGATTTTGTCCTTACTTTCGATTACGCTTAGGTCTGTAACCTCATATGGTCCCTTACATCACACGAACTTGTCTCTACGCATGGATTCTCCTCCACTACCGCACAGAACCAGATCTGTACATGGAAGTACCCACGCGCCACTTGGCCCCCTGGATGAACCACATCACCCCGACGAAGAGTTTACATCAGCAGATCCTCCGGGTTTGCCTTTCCGCCCCAAGCCACGCCACAATGCCAGTGTTCCTTCTGATTGCGCGGACTCCATGATAGTTCCAGTCAAACCCATCCCCCTTTCTCTTCCCCTACATCATGGATTCGATCGTTCACGCTCACAGTCAGGCCCTGGTGCACGAACGCCACCCACACCCCCTCCAATGAATTCCCCGACTTATTACGTCCAACCACGCGCGCTCGCACCTCGCTCTCGTAAACACAGACATTCCTCGTCCGTAACAGACTGGAAGATACCCAACGATAACGACAAATTGATAACGCCTGTGACGTGGTCGTTGATAACCATGCACGCGCGCCAATCCTCGAATGTGAACCCATTTGTGACCCGCATCGCGTAACGATCGATCATGCAAGCCACGCCTCGGATGTGCGGAGGAGCATTCCGACGACTGTAACATTCTTGGAGTTGCACATGCTGAGAGGGATGCCTCTCGGGCTGAGAAAGAGTTGGCAGAGTCCCGGATCAAGGAGAACATTTTCCGCACCCAGTTATATCGCATTCAAGCTAAGAAAGCCGAGAGAAAGTTATATCAGGCAAATCGACGTCGACGGGTGGGTAGGGGGCGAAGTATTCTAAGGAGAAGTGGTCAGATTGGGGTCTTGGAGGCTGCGTATCGCCTCGAACACGGCATGTCCATAAAGTCGAACGTGGGCGATTAGATTTTTTGGACTCTAGCTAACTCGTTTTAAAGATGATCACTACGTCAAGATCGATGGTGGTGATCTTGCTGTAACATGGGACTGACGGGACAATTAAATACACTGATCTTACAAGGTGTATATGTAAAGCTCCCGGGCCACCCAGCTCGGGATAACAAAGAGGACGTAGCAGTGTCCTTGGACTTTGCTGTTACTAGCGATGACATGCGTTGGGCAATACGGGTATGAAGCACCTCGCGTTCAAGCCTTGTTCTTGTGATGGGATTCGACAAGTTGCAAGGCAATCCCAACTTCTCCATCATCCTACAATGGGAGGACGTGCTGGAAGTCATTACTCTTTCTATGAGCCAATTGTTTCGACGTAAAAGTCAATTCACCGGCAGTGCAATATTTCGCTCGTTGGTGGGTTCAGTTTGGTGCAGTCGCCATAGCAGTCAACAATATGTGGCCATTGTACTAGGCTCAATGATTCTGCCGCAGCTCATATTACAAGCTACGGTGTTTCTGAGTTTCTCCGTGAACCTTGGCGCGGAGCTTGTGAAACCTGCTTAGGCAATTACGATAGAAAAAACTTCTCATCGGACGGCAAGTACAATCCTTATCTTCCTTACAGTTGGGCTCAACGTTGGCCTTTAGATGTCCCACGTCTCATTGACGTACACGGTATCAACGATAGAACACCTGCAGCGTTCCTCAAGCGTAAACTTCGAGAGCGTCACGTTTTCCAGAGAGCAGCGGCCATCACGAGAATCCTCTGACCGTCGTCTTTGCTGCCGCTCACAGATAGTTACGCCCAAGTACTTCACGTCACCGTTGTGATGTCATCCCTCAGCCAAAGCGTCTCATGGTCGCATAGTCTTCCGCATACCGCGTATGGTGACAGGTTGAGACACATCTTGACCGTGATGGCAGACCCCGACGTCGGACTCGTTCCCTCCGTCTCTATTCTCCTGCTTCCCGGTAGGCCGTGCCACAAACCCACACTCTCACCTCTTCGCCTTTCCCGCGTAATCCTTGTTATCACTCAACTTGTCGTCCCCACTCCCTCCCGCAAATGTCCGGACAGGACTTAATCCGGATTCAACAACTTACTCTAGCCAAGCTTACTCAGGTGCGCTTCCATACCTTGGTCTGGGTGGAAATGCTTATTCTTATTGTTAGGTTCGGTTCGCTTTGTGCTCTTCCCCGGTGTTCTCTCGTACGGATACCGTCACCGACTCTGAAAGATTCTACGGCAGCATTCTGGATCTTCTCGACGACCCTGAAGAGAAGCAAGAGGTGGAAGAACTGCTCACCTGGTGGAACCGGTATGTTAGATCCATATCTATGCCACTTATTCTCGTTCTGACCTCTTTACAGCCAAGTATTTCCGAGTTACACTGCCGCATAACGTCCAGTGTGTAAGAACAGTGCACTGGCGAGAATTCGGGAGAAGCGAGCGGCCTTGAAAGAAGTTGGCACCGTTAATACTTAAAGACTTTGTGATTCGTCTCATTTAAATCGACTGCGTCAACGTAGCAAGCCTTACGCTTTTCTGAAAATATCAGTATCTGTTGTGAAATCTCCCTCGTGAGCGGCTAAGGAACCGACAGCAATAAGGTACTGCACACTTTATCACATTGGCCACCCTTTGTCCATCCTCCTCATACATCCCCAAGTTGATCGTCTGTTGTATAATCAGATATGAATGGTGTCAATTCATAAGTCGTCGGTATTTTGTCAGTATCATATAGTACGTACACATCTTGTCCAATGTTTGCACCCCATGACAGGTCGTCAATGGTACCGTCGAATGTAAACCAAGACACTCCCTTCCATATATTGTCAGCACACATCATGTCGGTTCGTACGGCAGCAAAGCGCCAACGCTGCCGTTCATTGCGAACTCTGGCGATCTCACAAGTCTTATTCGTGCCCACCAAATTGCCAAAGGTCGACATGTCAAGGTTGACATATGGTGTGCAAACCCAACTTTGGCAAACGGATTATCTAGTAATGGCACTCTTTAGGGACTTGTACATTTCACAATGCCTGTCACCTTTATATTAACCTACCAGACAAATATCTCACAACTTTTGACCATCTTATCCCTGACTAGCAGACCGGCAAAAGGTTGTCGATTTATGTAAGGTTGACACAGATGGTTCAAACTCACAAGGCTACAAATAATTATTTAACAGGCCGTCATGATACAAGCTGGTAGTGGTCTATCGGGTAATAGCACTCTTTAGGGACTTTTACATTTCTACATTTCACAATGACTGTCACTCTTTATATTAATCTACGTAGACCAAACCTGACACCAATGCTGACATCTTACAACTCTTGCCCACCTTATCCATGACTAACAAACCGGCGGACGGTTGTCGACCACATAAGGTTGACACAGATGGTTCAAACTCCCAAGGCTACAAACAATTATTTTCTTAGTTAACGATTTGGCTACTGTTCCATTTCGACCAAGTGTTCAGTCACGCATCACGGCGCGGCCTGAACTGAACACTTTTGGGTTTCGTCACGGGTAACGTTGAGAACTGAACACTTCATCCAGTAGACTAAATTCATGTCACAAACCTCTTTTTTTCTGCGTCAAATATGTCTAATCTACCTGTACGACCCATTTATGTCATTGTAGACCCTAACGTCTGAACGTCACAGTAATACATCCAATAAATGTGTTTCAGTACCTTTTCCCAACCTTTTCCCCCTCCTCCAGGTGCATATTCGGTTTGTATTGATTCAGTCTTCCCTTGCTTCAGTTTCCACAACCTCGGATGGCAATGAGAAACTTGGCAGCATCTACCTCAGCATCCTGTTAACATCACCCAAAACGAATAAATTTGTGCTGAACTGAACACTTTTTGTCCATGTCACACATCTGGCTGAGATCTGAACTCAGAAAAACTGAACACTTGCCATCACGCGTCACAGTGGCTGAACACTTGGTCGAAATGGAACAGTAATAGGCAATCATGATACAAGTTGGTAACGGTCTAGATCTATCGGGAAACGCCACTCTTCACTTAAAGCCTGTCACCCTTTATATTAACGTACCAAACCAAGTTATCAATACGACACACATTGTACCGATTGTATCGATTTTAAAATTAGTTAAGGTTTTGTCGTTTTGTCCTCAGTTCCCTGATGTTGTTGTGTTGTAGAGTATATATTAAGGGGGAGGTTGAGTATCGGATCATCACGATCACTTAAGGATATATCTACCCGAAAAGGAATTATTTGTCTCTGAACAATGACTCGGAATCCGCAGCGCACGACGGGTCGTACACACTCTGCATCTGATCGATTTCATTGAAAACTTTGGTGCTATGCAAAACTCACGGAGTTGTATGTCAATATTAATGTTCCTTCAACCAATATGTCCCTAGCGTCTCACACCGTTTTGTAACAGCAAAGACAGCCTCTACCTCTTCCAAGATAAGGGCTATAAGAGACAAGCAGCCACAACGTCGTTTGTCATCTATATATGTTGTATATATGGCTACTTACAGTTCATTTCCGTTCGTCAATAGATGATGAAACTGTCCCACAGTCTACTGCAGCTAAGTTGCATGCAATACGGAAGAGCAAAGAAGGGTTGCAAAAGCCGCCAATCATTGAGCCTGCCAGTGGAGTAGGAGGTGCGCATATATGTGATGGATTCAGTGTTTCTTAATCCATGTGACCTCGATACAGGTTCAAAACCAGCGCCAATCAAAGCGTCCTCCGATTCTCGTTTCGACGCAGAAGGTAAATGTGTATTTATTTATTTAATCTATTGTTTGACTTACCACGACTCGGACATATTATGCAGCCCCTTCAACTGTCTCCATCGAGTCGTTGACAAGCAATATGCACGTTTTGTCTGTCTCTCGACAACAAGGGACAGACCCTGGGGCCAACCCCAGCGTTTCACCAGAGCCATATGACAGTTGTGGGTAGTTATAGCTTTTACCTGCTTGTCGTCTTCTCTAACATCTGTATATTCCGGTATAGCCAAATATTTCACCTCAAAATTATCGACGATACAACCTTCCACATTATTACCCATGTTTAATGCATTGATACAGAGCCTTTTCAAGAAGGCATCTCATTCTGCAGCTGGGATTTCACTTACCACGAGCAAATTAACACAACATGCAACGCTCTCACGCGCCCGAGGACCATCAGGTCTTACTGAGCGAGACGAGGTTCTACTTCGCGATATACCAATTGATATTCGCACCATCTACAAAGCCTTTGATCTTGATCCCGAAGTGACTATATTTGCAGCCTGCACTCGACCCACATGCTGTGCGACCTACGCACCCACTCTTGATAGGCTCTCTGGAATCCGGCAATACCCATTACGTTGTGTACGTGCAAAATTTGGCCAAGTTTGTGGTTCTCCCCTAATCAGGCAGCATGTCGCCAAAGGGCTCAGTGTTCCCAGTCCTTTACGGCCGTTTGTATACCATCACTTCAATGATCACGTTGCATCAATGCTTTCTCAACCTGGGATTGAAGAAGCAATTCGTCTGCATCTGCGTAGTGTTGCACTGGAGCGGGAGCTTCATGACATCATCGCTTCACCTGCCCTGGCCGAGCTTCGAGACCCGAGCGGACTCCCTTTTTTACGTGATTGCGGAGATGAGCTTAGGCTTGTTTGGAGTATTTGGGTAGACTGGTATAATCCGCACGGGAACAAGGCTGCAGGGAAGTCAGTTTCTACTGGTGTCATAGCAATGACATGCCTCAGCCTGCCCCCTGACCTACGAACCTTGGAGGGAAACATTTATGTTGCCGGCATGATACCACCACCAGAACCATCTCTGGATGCGATAAACCACTTTCTATACCCCATCATATATGATATGCAGGTCGCTTATGATCCAGGCATCCATTTTTCACAAACAAATGACTATCCTACTGGCCGCACTGTTCGCTCTGCAGTCATACCGGCCATAGCTGACACCATGGCTTCCAAGAAGATAACTGGCCATTGTGGTCATAGAGGGACATACTTCTGCTCTCGTTGCCGTCTACGACGTTTTGAGATCGATAATCTTGACATGGCAACGTGGCCACCGGGTCTCACTCGAAGTGAACATGAGAAATTTGCCGAGGACTGGCTTACGGCTCCCACAAAGGCAAAGCAGGACTCGCTTGTAAAGGCCAATGGCATTCGATGGTCGCCATTTCTCAAGCTTCAGTATTGGCAACCATCAACTTGGATAATCCCGGATGGAATGCATGTTATTCTCCTGGGTTTGATCGCTCGTCACATTCGGGATCTGCTTGGGTTGAGTATAAAGGACCTACCAGATCAAGATGAAGACATCCCACCGAAGGTCATGAGGCAAGCTAGGAGGATCCTCAATAGAAGGTCGAAAACAGCACTCAAAACACTTAAAATGAATGTACTCAAGGCACTTTGTTGTGAGCAAGGTGTTCTTGTAACGCCTCCAGCTGCCCAGCATCGCAGGAAGAAATGTGATTATATTGCAGCGTTACTAGTAAGCTTCAAGACAGAGGATTGCATATTCACCCACTAATTCACCACTAGGTGCCCACTGCCTCGGATCAGCTGAATAGCTCTAATGACATCTCCTCTTCATTCAATGCCTCACCTTTCATAACAAAGCAAGCCCTTCAGCAGATTAGGGAAGGCATTGCTGCTACTATTCGTCCATCCTGGCAAGCGGCATTACCTACAAATTTTGGCTGTGCTGAACATGGAAAACTGAAGGCTGACCAGTTGAGGACGTCATTTGAATTTGACATTCCTGTCTCATTGGTCCAAATCTTGGCTAACCGAAAAAGCACTGGTAATATTGCGGAAGATAAGCGGGCTCAGCGCATTGTAGAATTCTCTTTGGACCTAGCTATGGCAATTGCTTGGGGACTATCGAGGCGCGCTTCAAAACACGGTCCCCATGCAGAACGATACCATTTCTACATGAAACGTTATCTTGCTGGTATCTGCGAGTTGTTTCCTGACTATGACCTCAAACCCAACCATCATTTTGCCCTACACCTTGTTGACATTCTTCTCGCATTCGGACCATTGCATGGGACATGGACATATTCCCTTGAACGCCTTATTGGTCGTCTCCAGAAACTCAATTCAAATTCGAAAATTGGTAAGTGCAATTATTGGTTGAGGTCTCCTTCTGACTGTCCTTTGTTCAGGTGAAATGGAGGTCACGGTACTGACCACATTCTGCAGAAGGTCCAACCTGTTGCGCTTTTTATCAAGCAGCCACTCTCCTACTACCCTTAAACAAGCCTGGGCTATGATACGGGAACACATCGATCTTCACGATTTAGATTTGACAGCCTCACCTGCAGTCACAACCACAACACTTGATGTCAAAGCCAGAGCTTCAAAATCGGGTGACCTGGACTCTGACATTCACCATGCATTCTTGACCCTGTTTAAAAGATCAAAAGGGACATATGCCTCTGGGGAAGTCCTTTTCCATCACCAACACAATCAATGTGGTGTTTCATATGCCGATTTCCATACCTCCATGCCTCATAGTATAATGTATTTTCATCCCGAGTCGCCCGACAGTCACAACCAGTCAAACCTGAGGCCTGCTCAAATCCGTACCATTTTTTCCCACAAACGCCGTGGGGATGAAGGCCAGCTTATTCATGAAGTTTTCTTTGCTGTTCACGAATACAAGGTGTCAGACAAAAATCCTTTCGTGTCTTTTCCAGATTTTCGCGCTGCCATATTTCATCGGGAGCCTGATGATCTTGTTCAAGTTATCCGGGCTACTCAGGTTCACTGTCATGCAAATCAACGACCATGGGATGAGAAGACTGTTGTGATGCGCCCAATTGATAGGGTGAGTTTTATCCATTCAGTTGTCTCCACTATTGTTGATACTTACATCTTGGCAGAGTTACTAGAACTGGTGGTTTCCATCACATTATGTCCTTGGCTATTACAAGCTTTGCAAAGTCTTACTGGAAAATTTTCACTAGCCAATTTTCATGCTCTTCAAAGGACTCTTTCAAAGTTACTTATTTGTGGACAAGTATATAGGCTGTCAGGATCCTACTGGAATCAATATCAATGTTGACTTAGGATTACTTTTTCTCAAACATTAGAATCCTGTATCATGGACCCCAGGTGACAACCACAATGTGGTGACTTACACTCTTCACCATATTATGACTTAGGGTGTATTGCACGCATGGCAGGTACGAGTCCTCTTCGGGGTGTGGGGAAGCATGAACTTATTGTGTTCAGTCACATGCATGAGTGCGGCATGTGAAGCCCTTATCAACCACACAGTGCAAGCCGACCATTCACCCACGGAAAGGCTGCGGTATGCTCGGTCCGATTGTCAGCCCTACACTTCGTCTCATTCACTAGATAAATAACATCCAACTTGACAATAGTTTATTCCTCCGTGGCTCCGACAATCCCAGTTCCGTTCAGCAGAGCCAATCCCCGCCGATCATCGCCAAGAAAGATGACCATGAAGTCAGATACAGAAAACCCCAAGCATTCATCGTCACCATCCGCCCTAAGACCTGCGCTCGCCCTCACGGGACGACGATCCCGTGATCTTGGGCCAATTCCTCACCTGCCCTGCAGCGTCCAATTCCGCCACTGTTCAAATAATTACCCGACGCGGGACCGGGGAAAAGGAAAGTGTGCCTCGGCGTGAGGGCAGGTGCATTCACCCGTGGGGATGCCATTCGTTCTGGGTTCGAGGTGAATTCCACAATACCGCCTCCCACTCCTCACCTCACCTTGCCGAACATCTAACCTTTCGCTCTCGTGCACCCGCCGTATTCCATTCTGCCACACAACACCCGAACACACCCTGCACTCTCCCTTCTCTCGATGTCCACCCACCCCGGGCTCCCGCTTCGTGTTATGCACGCGTTCCCGCTCTTTGACAGTCGCCATCTCCGTGAGGTCCACAGTGGTACTGAGGCTGTGCCTGAAGTTTGGCCTAGTGGGCGGAGGCGGGGGCGTATGCCCCTCATACGATGGCGGGTCCGGGCCCACATTATTCACAGTGCCTCGCATTCGACATGCCCGTTCTCGAATTCGAGGCTGCCGTACCCGAAGTAAATTTGATCACGTCACCCGCACTTGATTTCAGCTTCGCAGGGGCGGTCGAGGTGGGACTTGTGCTTGGTTTAGTAGAAAAAGACGTAGTGGGACTTCGGCTGTCTGCAATGGATTTAGTTTTGGCATGAATAGCAGAAACGGCTTTGCTTACGCGTTCGATTTTTGCCTTGACTTTCGTTTCATCGAATGTGATCGAGGCTGTGTCGTCGACATCGTCGTGGATCATTGCGCTTTCACTCTTGACTCCGGCCTCATAGCAATGCACCTCTTATATATTGCACTAGTTCTGTCCAGAGTCTTCGGCTCTCCGTTTTGGTGCGCGAAATGTGGTCTCGTGGCGTTCTTGAACCTAGCAATGATGTGTTCGCGACCAAGAAATAATAACAAAAAGTAGTAGTAGGATAGCGTACCTCCCGTAGTTCGATTTCACCATCATTCATCCTATTGGGTCTTTGGGAGGTGGGGTAAGTTGGGATACGAATGGTGGTGTGGCTGTGCGCACAGGGAAAATTGAGGTTGGGTACAATGATGTCGAGGACCAACGGACCATGAACGTATCGGTGGGGGTGTGACAGAGGAGCCCGAAAACCATACACCGTTAGTCGTCCAACCTTGGACCAAAAAAGGCGGGTGTCGAGACCAACATAAAACGATCGTGGCATTGCGCCACGTCATTTTCGTTGCCATTTGTATGTTTGGGTACTATGCGAGTTGGGCTGAGAATTCGATGGTAGGGGGACTGTGGGTGCTTGTCGGATAGAGAGGTTGTCGAGGCGAACGAAACACGAACGTGGTATTGCGCCGTGTCGTTTTCATTTTGTTCGTCGGTTCGGGTCGTATGTAAAGGGGGATGAACTACAAAACCGAGGCTGGGGGGTTGTGGGAGCTGGTGTCAAATTGATATGTTAAACAGTTAGTTAAAAATACAATGATATTTCCGGCTCACCTGCGTGCACAATTACCCCAAAAAACTTAACGATACACCCCACCCTTTCCAAGAGTTAAGTAACTCGTGGTTGGGTGCGAGAGACTTTGGTTCAAGGCATAACCCGTACAGTTGCGGACAACCAAACACGACAACATTGATATCTCGTGATCTAGATTTTTTTGAGGCAAACTGACTTCAGATTCGGATTCAGCTCGTCGAATACGTTCAAAAAAGGCCCCTCCGAAGTTTTTCCCACGACTTTTTAGGGTGGCCAAAAATTTTGGGCAAATTTATGTGTTCTTTAATTTTGAGGCTAGTTGAGGCTAGTTGTCACACTTGTGCCTCATCATTTCAACTTACCGGCGCCTCTGCCACTGCTTTTCACACCAAAAGTTGGTTTTCTAACCCAATATGGCAATATTCAAACGTGATATGTAGTTCTCACACCCGTGACATATTGTGGCGATGAGATAATTCAATTACGATAGAAAAAACTTCTCATCGGACGGCAAGTACAATCCTTATCTTCCTTACAGTTGGGCTCAACGTTGGCCTTTAGATGTCCCACGTCTCATTGACGTACACGGTATCAACGATAGAACACCTGCAGCGTTCCTCAAGCGTAAACTTCGAGAGCGTCACGTTTTCCAGAGAGCAGCGGCCATCACGAGAATCCTCTGACCGTCGTCTTTGCTGCCGCTCACAGATAGTTACGCCCAAGTACTTCACGTCACCGTTGTGATGTCATCCCTCAGCCAAAGCGTCTCATGGTCGCATAGTCTTCCGCATACCGCGTATGGTGACAGGTTGAGACACATCTTGACCGTGATGGCAGACCCCGACGTCGGACTCGTTCCCTCCGTCTCTATTCTCCTGCTTCCCGGTAGGCCGTGCCACAAACCCACACTCTCACCTCTTCGCCTTTCCCGCGTAATCCTTGTTATCACTCAACTTGTCGTCCCCACTCCCTCCCGCAAATGTCCGGACAGGACTTAATCCGGATTCAACAACTTACTCTAGCCAAGCTTACTCAGGTGCGCTTCCATACCTTGGTCTGGGTGGAAATGCTTATTCTTATTGTTAGGTTCGGTTCGCTTTGTGCTCTTCCCCGGTGTTCTCTCGTACGGATACCGTCACCGACTCTGAAAGATTCTACGGCAGCATTCTGGATCTTCTCGACGACCCTGAAGAGAAGCAAGAGGTGGAAGAACTGCTCACCTGGTGGAACCGGTATGTTAGATCCATATCTATGCCACTTATTCTCGTTCTGACCTCTTTACAGCCAAGTATTTCCGAGTTACACTGCCGCATAACGTCCAGTGTGTAAGAACAGTGCACTGGCGAGAATTCGGGAGAAGCGAGCGGCCTTGAAAGAAGTTGGCACCGTTAATACTTAAAGACTTTGTGATTCGTCTCATTTAAATCGACTGCGTCAACGTAGCAAGCCTTACGCTTTTCTGAAAATATCAGTATCTGTTGTGAAATCTCCCTCGTGAGCGGCTAAGGAACCGACAGCAATAAGGTACTGCACACTTTATCACATTGGCCACCCTTTGTCCATCCTCCTCATACATCCCCAAGTTGATCGTCTGTTGTATAATCAGATATGAATGGTGTCAATTCATAAGTCGTCGGTATTTTGTCAGTATCATATAGTACGTACACATCTTGTCCAATGTTTGCACCCCATGACAGGTCGTCAATGGTACCGTCGAATGTAAACCAAGACACTCCCTTCCATATATTGTCAGCACACATCATGTCGGTTCGTACGGCAGCAAAGCGCCAACGCTGCCGTTCATTGCGAACTCTGGCGATCTCACAAGTCTTATTCGTGCCCACCAAATTGCCAAAGGTCGACATGTCAAGGTTGACATATGGTGTGCAAACCCAACTTTGGCAAACGGATTATCTAGTAATGGCACTCTTTAGGGACTTGTACATTTCACAATGCCTGTCACCTTTATATTAACCTACCAGACAAATATCTCACAACTTTTGACCATCTTATCCCTGACTAGCAGACCGGCAAAAGGTTGTCGATTTATGTAAGGTTGACACAGATGGTTCAAACTCACAAGGCTACAAATAATTATTTAACAGGCCGTCATGATACAAGCTGGTAGTGGTCTATCGGGTAATAGCACTCTTTAGGGACTTTTACATTTCTACATTTCACAATGACTGTCACTCTTTATATTAATCTACCACACCTGACACCAATGCTGATATCTTACAACTCTTGCCCACCTTATCCATGACTAACAAACCGGCGGACGGTTGTCGACCACATAAGGTTGACACAGATGGTTCAAGGCTACAAACAATTATTTTCTTAGTTAACGATTTGGCTAATAGGCAATCATGATACAAGTTGGTAACGGTCTATCGGGAAACGCCACTCTTCACTTGTAATATAAAAGACCTGCTATGGAATACTTTACAATATGTAGCCGTGCTCAAGTGGCCATCCCGGTTGTGACACCGCCAAGACATCCTTTCCGAAGCTGGAATCTGCTCACGTCGAAATCTGCTCTGGACGATTCGCCGCACTTCTGGGGGCTGGGTGCATCTACCCAAGACGCCGCAACCAATGGTCTCCCCGTTTATGAAGCTGAGAGCCGCCACGACTAGGATGCCGTGCTTTGCTATCGTCCAGCGAACGCGTTTCATCCAACGTCTTGTAAGCTCACACCAATGCACCAACTTTTTAGGTTGCATGTAATGCAGGTTGGAAAGAACAATCAACTTTTGTCAAAATAGTGCCTGACAAAGCCGACTCGGATGCCAACATTTTTTTGTCATCGTTAAAAGACCTTGGACTACTTCACAATGTAGCCGTGAACACAATCCACATATTTTCTACGCCTTACCCTTTCCCTTTGCCCCCCTGGTGTACCTACGGGTCCCTTCGTCGTCTACATACGTATGGTGAGTATCCTGGAGCAGCTCAGCAGCAGCTACACGCTGAGCAGCTTTCTTGGTGGCCCCCGATGCCCAATCAACGACAGGAATCAAGCGACGAGTATTTTTGGCGATTGACTGGCGCTCACCAGTATCTCTGCCGTCGAACTTATTCCCAGGTTTGAACTTCAAGCAGATTCTCTGCTAACTAGCATGTTGGACAAATATTTTGACAAGGACACCTATTCCCTAAGAAGGCGGCGGGATTGAAAGA
>Ga0210387_10001128_pt1 | contig 19945 bp, 17 predicted proteins | sample IncBWC7OmetaG_FD_160108 | JGI IMG/M metagenome (GOLD analysis project Ga0210387, IMG submission 160108) | Forest soil microbial communities from Barre Woods Harvard Forest LTER site, Petersham, Massachusetts, United States - Inc-BW-C-7-O ...
GGCGCGCAAGCGTTCAACCTGCGGGCTGTCCGGATGCGCGGTCACGAAAGCGCGCGCGCGCATGCCAGCCAGCGCGACGGCCCCGCTCTTTGCCAACGCTTCGATCTCGAGCACGCTGGCTTCCGTCAAAAACACGCCCTTGGGCCAAGTGCTGCGGTAATGCGAGATCTCAGCCAAGGCGGCCGCTGCGTTACCCGAGTTGAGCGCCACGCGCGCGCGATCCAAAGACAGCACCTGCTCCGGCAAGGACGACGCTCTCGCAACGCGCGGCGCACTGACCGGCGGCGCGCTCGGGGTGCTCGGCGTACTCTTCCCAGTGCTTGCGAAGCCCAACACAGAGGCGCTGCTGTTCGAGCTGGGGGGCGTGGGCTCGGTCGCGGCGATGGCAAGCGCGTCAGCCGCGGGTGCACGTGCACTCAGCGCCGTGCTCGTCACCGAGACTGCGACATTCACGGCGGGAGGCGCCTCCGGCGGGACGATCGGAAGCACGGCAGGCGTAGCCCCACGAGTCGCACGCGCGACAACCGACGCGCGCGTGCTCTCTGTCACACGGTGACGAAGGAAAGCAATGCCGCCCGCGACGAGCAAGAAACTCGACACGCCGACCAGCACCTTGCCCAAGAGCGAGCTCGACCAACGCACGGCCATTGCCCCCGAAAGGCCGCTCGACGCCAACGCGGCGGGCGCCGGCAAGGAGGCGCCGAGCCCCACGGCTGCGCCAACGCCGAGCGCCGTCGCCAGCTTGGGAAAAGCTGCGCTGGACGGCTCGTCATGCTCCGCAGAGCGCAATAGTGCGAGCGCCAATTCGTCTTCGTGCGGCGGCAGTGAGCGACGGTCTTCCATCACACTCCTCCTTTTGCTGCGAGCTCGGCTTTGAGCCGGGCCACTTCCAGCTCGAAGGCCTCGCGCGCGCGACGCAAGCGGGACGCGACGGTCCCGACGGGGATCCGCAACAGCTCGGCGATCTCCGGGGACGACAGACCTTCGAGTTCGTAGAGCACGAAGCACACTCGTAAATCGTCGCTCAGCCCGTCGAGCACGCGGTCGAGCATTTGCCGGAGGCGCTTCTGATCGAGCAAGGCCTCGGCGTTCGGTCGCGGGTCGATGCCTTCAGTGGCCTGTTCGTCTTCTGCGCATTCACGGCGCGTGCCGAGCGCGCGGCGCAAATTGGCGGCCACGCGGACCGCGCTAGCGAGCAAGAACGGGCGCTCACTCCCAGGGGTGATATCCGCCAACCGCCGAGCGGCGATGATGAACACCTCCTGCGTGGCGTCATCGGCGCAGTTCTCGGGCACACCGAAACGGCGAACCATCCGCCACACGTCCCGGAAGTGCGAGCGCAGAAGCTCGGCGACGCGGGCGTGATCGGACACGGGCGCGCTCGCCAGGCGCGGACCGGATACTGGGTCGGAAATGGGGCGCCGCTCAGCCTCCCCGATGGCACTCGCGTCCGAAGTGTTCGCCCCCGGGTCGAACCCCGCCCCTGAAAGTGCCATTTCTGAGCGCATCGCCTTCGTCATGACCCATGTGAAGCGTTCGGGGAATCGATCACTGGAAGCGATACGATAGCCCGATTCGCCCCAAAATGCCCGCTGAAGGAACTCGGAACGCCACTGGGGCGCCGTCCCCCGCGCGGAATTCGTCATGCTGGAGCGGGGCGGTCACTCCGCCATCGAGCTGAAACGACACCACCTCACCCACCAGCGCTTCGATGCGGGCGAACGCGCCCAGCGCAAACCAAGCATGGTTCACGTCGCTGCTCAGAGTGCCAAGCGAAACACTGCCCTCCAGGTCTCCCGCGTCGAAGAATCCACACGGGCGAACGAAGAGCGGAGTTTGCTCTGGCCAGCGAAACGGACAGCCAGTCAAGCGAAACGCGAGCCAGGTGAAAGCCGCGTTGCCGCCGCCCGTCTGCGTGCTCGCCGCGGACGCGCGATTGGCCGACAAGCTGAGCAGTGGACGCAGCGCAGAACCCCCTGGACCTTCGGCCTCGAACGCTACGCCTAGCCCAGAGCCGGGGCTCGGCGCGATGCTGCTGTCGAACTCGACACCACCGCCGACGCCGAACGTCCAACGCGGTACTAGCTCCGGCACGATCGGCTCGGACAACTCTTCCGGCGCTGGTTCATCAGCGGGTGGACTGTCCAGATTGCGCGTCGGGCCGCGACGCGCAGCGCGCGGCACGTGTGTGCGCGGCGCCTCGACGGGCTGATCGGGATCGGCGGCCAGCGCCGCAATCAAGGCGAGCGCGGTCACCACGTCGTCACACGTCGCGCCGCGCACCTCGCGCTTGACCTCGCGGCCGTCGGGCGAGCGAGCCGTCAGGTGCCCGGTAGCCGAGCCGCCGCGCGCGTCGAGCTCGGCATAAAAACCGAGCGCCGGCTCGTCGCCCTCTGCGGGGCGCAGCAGCGGAGCGCGCGTCTGGATCTGCCTTGCGAATTCGGTCGCGTCCGGGCATTGGCCGTGCGCCCAGTATTCGAGGCGGAACGGTTGGCCCGGAGGCGCAGCAGCAGCGCCCTTGCCAAAGCACAGCGCTAGCAGCGCGATCCCCCAGCCCCCGAGCCTCGCTCCGCCGCGCCGACTTCTCCCGAGCACGATCGAGGTCGTATCACAGCTCTGCGCACGCGAGCACGGCTCGCGCCGAGTACAGCGGGGAGCCCGCAATTTCAGCGCGATCCAGGGTGCGTGCCCGGTGACCGCTCGGTATCGGGTGCGGCCTCTTCGAGCTGAACGACCAGCGTCGCCACGCCAAGATTCACCGAATGAAGCTGAAAACCAAAGCGCTCGTACAACAGCCGCGCCACGTTCTCGATCTCGACGCTCAGGCTCACGCGCGGCACGCCGTCCTCGCGCGCGCGCCCGAGCAAGGCCAAGAGCAGCGCCGTACCCACGCCATGCCGGCGAAAGTCGCGCTGCACCCCGATGCCGAGCTCCGGCGTTTGCGCGTCCACGAAGCCCTGCACGTGATCTTCGACCGTCCACAGGCGCATCCAGGCGGCACCAATACGCTCACCAAGACCATCCGTGGCGACCATCGCGAGATCTCCGGGGCGACCCCAACCAGCCAGCACCTTTGCGAGATCCGGGCGCGCTAGGCCCTCCTCGAGCGATGGGCGTTGTTTGCCCGTGCGCCAGTACGCCGCCTCGAACAACATCTCACGCAGGAACTGTGCGTCGTCGGATCGCGACCGGCGTATGACCAGCGTTTTGACCCAATTTTTGTGAGTGCTAGGCATCAGGCCAACGAAACGACGAGAACGACTAGAGTGAGCTAGAAACCGCGCGGCAACCTCTTCAGTTACACAGCTGCGGACACGCCGTCAAATCACGTCGCGACCTGTCACGGTTCGTGTGATGATGACTGTGCTCGGTGACGCTCGGAAGACGAATTTCATGACGTTTCAGGAAGATGTGCCGGGGCGCGTGCTCGCAGGCAAGTACGAGCTCGTTGAAAAGCTTGGCCAAGGCGGCATGGCCATCGTGTGGCGCGCGCGCACGCGAGGCGCAGCAGGCTTCTTTCGCACCGTTGCGGTCAAACGAGTCGAAGGCTCCGTGCGCGGCTTCGAAGAAGTGATCGAGATGTTCGTGGAAGAGGCGCGCGTCGGCGCAGCGCTCCAGCATCCGAACATCGTTCAGGTGCACGACTTCGGCATCGACGAGCAAGGCGTGCACTACCTCGTCACGGAGTTGATCGAGGGCATTCATCTGGGCCGCTACCTGTCCAGCTTCCGTGACCACAGGCTCGAGAGTCCGTGGGAAGTCGTGACCGCAATCTCGATCGAAGTTCTGCGCGCCTTGGAAGGCGCGCACGGTCGTCTCGACGAACAAGGCCGGCTATCGCCGATCCTGCATCGCGACGTGACGCCCGGAAATATCCTGCTCGCAGACGCGGGCCGCATCATGCTCGCGGATTTCGGCCTGGCTCGAGCCATGGATCGCGGTCGCATGACGCGGCCCAACATCGTCAAGGGCAAGCTCTCCTACTTGGCGCCAGAGCTGCTGCTGGGGCTCGCGCCCACCGTGAAGTGCGACCTGTTCAGTTTGGGCGTGGTGATGTGGGAGGCGTTGGCCGGGGAACGCTTGTTCGATGCCGGTTCGGATGCCGACGTCGTGGCCAACATCCGCGACGGTAAGATCCCGCTGCTCAGCATGAAGCGGCCGAACCTACCGATCGCGGTGACCTCTGCGGTGCATCGCGCGCTCGAGCGCGACCCGGCGCAACGCTTCGATTCCGCGCGCCAAATGTTGGACGTGCTCACGTCAGTGCTGCGCGTGCTGCCGCGCAGCGTCGACAGCCGCGTGCTCGCGGGGAGCTTCAGCGCCGCCAAGAGCCGACTAAAGCCCGACACCGCGCCGGACAAGGCCTAATTACCTAATCAAAACAATAATTTAGATCCTAAGCGCATCGTCCATCGATTGAATTTGAAAATCGTTTTCATTAGGCTACAGTTCATTCGGTAGCGTCGATGAATCTCGCAGAGACCCGTGTCGGACAAGTGGTAACCGTGGAGCACGTCGCGGGGGAAGGCTCGTTCCGTCGTCGACTCATGGAGCTCGGGCTCGTGCCGGGGACGCGCGTGGAAGTGGTCGGCATCGCGCCGCTGGGGGACCCGATGGAGCTCTTGGTGCGTGGTGGCAGCTTGTCGATTCGTCGCGCAGAAGCCCAAGGCGTCGCCGTCAGGCTCGGGGAAATGACCAACGCCGAGCGCGTGCCATCCGCTCGCGCCGAGTCGAGCTCGCTGGCGTCCCGGGGTTTTGCCCGCAGCGCGCCGTGACGCCGTGACCGACGCATCTGCTGTATCGACGGCGAAGCCAAACGAGCGCGCGGCTGCCCGTTCGGCACAGGCGCCGCTCGTGCTCTTGATCGGCAACCCGAACACCGGGAAAACGACGCTCTTCAATCGCCTCACGGGTCAGAGCGCGCGCATCGGCAACTATCCGGGCATCACCGTCGAGCGGCGTAGCGGAGAGCTAAACGTGACGCGCGCCGGAGTGCGGAGCGCGGTCGAAGTCGTGGACGTACCCGGCGCGTATTCGCTCAGCGCGCGCTCGCCGGAAGAGCAAATCGCGCTCTCGGCCGTGCTCGGCTTGGCCGAAAATCCGCCTCCGGATCTGTGCGTGGTCGTGGTCGACGCGGGTCAGCTCGCGCGCAATCTGTATTTGGTCATGCAGCTCTTGGAGCTCGACGTGCGCGTCGTCGTGGCACTGAACATGATCGACGAGGTTCGGGAAAACCCGCCAAACGAGCAGGAGTTGAGCCAATTTTTGGGCGTGCCCTGCGTGGCAACCAACGCGCGCCGCGGGCTCGGCGTGACGCGGCTGGAAGAGACCATCGCAGCCGCTCTGGACGGCCCAGAGCGCTCGGCGCGGCACATTCGCTACCCGGAAGCCCTCGAGCGAGATCTGGCGGAAGTCACCGAAGCCCTGCCCGCAGCCTGGACCCCGAACCCAACCCGCGCGCGTGCGCTGTCACTGTGGGCGCTGACCAGCATCGAGAGCGACGACGAGCTCCTAGACATCGACCCCGTGCTGCGCGAACGCAGCCTCGCGATACGCGCTCGCGCTACGGGGCGAGACATCGATCAAGAAGTGATCGCCACGCGCTATGCCTTGATCGACGCGGCGATCCCGAAGCTGCAGCCACGTCTGCCCGCGCACCCGCCGAAGCGCAAGACCTCGGAGCGGGTGGACAAAGTGCTGCTCCACCCGGTGTTCGGCTTCGTGATCTTCGTCGGGTTGATGCTGATCATGTTTCAGTCCCTATTTTCTTGGTCTGATCCGGCGATCCGCATGATCGAAGCGGGCACCAGCGCGGTCGCACGCTTGGTCGAAGCGCACGCACCGGAAGGGCTGCTGCGCGATCTGATCACCAAAGGAGTGATCGGCGGGGTCGGCAACGTGGTCGTGTTTTTGCCCCAGATTTTGCTGTTGTTCTTCTGCATCGGGCTGCTCGAGGACTCCGGCTACATGGCGCGCGTTGCGTTCCTCATGGACCGCATCATGAAGGCGCTCGGTCTGCACGGTCGCGCGTTCGTGCCCATGCTCTCCGGCTTCGCTTGCGCGGTGCCAGCGATTTTGGCGACTCGCACCATGGAACGCCAACGCGACCGGCTGCTGACGATGTTGGTCGTCCCGCTGATGACGTGCTCGGCGCGCCTGCCCGTTTACACGTTGATCATCGGTGCGCTATTCCCACCCTCACGCGTGTTCGGCTGGCTACCCGTCCAGGGCCTGCTGATGGTGGCGATGTACGTGTTCTCCACGATCATCACTTTGATCGCCGCGGGAGTATTGGGGCGGACTGCCGTAAAGGGCCGCAGGATCCCGCTGATTTTGGAGCTGCCGCCGTATCGGCTACCGAGCCTCACCGGCACGTTGAAGATGATGATGCAGCGCGCGTTCATGTTCCTGAAGGAAGCGGGCACGGGCATTCTGATCTTCACGGTCTTGCTCTGGGGTCTGTTGTCTTTCCCTCGGCCGGATCGCGGGCACGCGGCGTTGCCTGCGGCTGCGATTCATCAACGGATCCCCGCCGCGGCAGATGCCGCGCACGCCGAGGACACCCCGAGCGATCGCCCAACGGCCATCGAGCAAAGCTACGGCGGCCGCCTGGGTAAGGCGATCGAGCCCGTGTTGCGCCCGCTCGGCTTCGATTGGAAAATCGACGTAGGGCTAATCGGGGCGTTCGCCGCTCGCGAGGTGTTCGTTTCGACACTCGGTCTCGTGTACGGCATCGGCGACGCCGACGAAAATGATGCTCCCCTGCGCGAGAAGATCCGCGCGGAACGCCGCCTCGACGGCGCGCACGCGTACACGCCGCTCATGGGGCTGTCTCTAATGGTCTTTTTTGCGCTTTCCTGCCAGTGCATGAGTACCCTGACGGTCGTCTACCGAGAGACCCGGACCTTGCGTTGGCCGCTCTTCATGTTCACGTACATGACGACCTTGGCGTACGTGGCGAGCCTGCTCGTGTATCAGGGCGGGCGCCTGCTCGGGTTCTAACAGCCAGCGCAGAGCGCTGCGGCTCCGCCTCGACCGACCTCATGAAGAAGCCCGTGCTGGATTTGACACCGTTGCCGCGGGCATTCTACGCGCGGCCGGTGTTGACCGTGGCCCGCGCGTGCGTTGGCAAGTTGCTCGTGCACTACACCGCCGAGGGCGTGATCGTCGGACGCATCGTCGAGACGGAAGCCTATCGCGGTCCGGAGGATCGCGCGGCGCATTCCTTCGGCGGCCGGCGCACCGCGCGCACGGAAGTCATGTTCGGACCCGCGGGCCACGCGTACGTCTTCTTCGTGTACGGCATGCACTACCAATTCAACATCGTGACCACTGGGGCAGGCCACCCGCATGCCGTGCTGGTGCGCGCGGTCGAGCCCGTGGCTGGGCTCGAGCACATGGCAAAGCGCCGCAAATTGCCGGAGACGAGCCGAGAGCTGACGAGCGGCCCCGGCAAGCTGTGCCAAGCTTTCGGCATCGACAAGCGTGCCTACGGCTTGGATCTGTGCGGTCGCGAGCTCTATTTGGCGCACGGAGCGCGCACCAAAACCCAAACTTCCGCCCGGATCGGGGTTCAATATGCGGCAGATTGGGCCGAAAAACCCTGGCGTTTCTTCGACCCCAAAAGCCCGTACGTGTCGCGCGCGCGTCCCTGATAAAACTCCGCCCTGCCGATGACTGATCGCCCGCCACCGCCGCGCTCCTCCTCGCGCCCCTCGTTTGCCGCAGTGACGGCCGGCGGCGCGCCTTCTCGGAGCCCGGCGTCGGGCGCGCAAAAGAGCTTCGCAGGTCGACGCATCACCGTGTGCGTCACGGGCAGCATCGCTGCGTACAAGGCCGTGTTGCTGGTGCGCTTGCTGCTCAAGGAGGGCGCCACGGTCGACGTCGTTCTGAGCCGCTCCGCGCGCGAATTCGTGGGCGCGCAGACGTTCTCCGGTCTCACCGGGCGCCGCGTGTACACGGACATGTTCGACGCGGACGAGCCCGGCGAGGTGCACGTCAAGCTGGCGCAGGAAAGTCAGCTGATCCTGATCGCGCCGGCCACGGCGGACGTGCTGTCGCGTTTGGCACAAGGCCGCGCCGATGATCTCGTGACGGCGTTGGCGCTGTGCGCGACGTGCCCAGTATTGGCGGCGCCCGCCATGCATCCCACCATGTGGGCGCACCCCGCAACACAGCGCAACGTTCAAACGCTGCTGTCCGACCGGCGCGTGACGTTCGTCGGTCCGGTCTTCGGTGAGGTCGCGTCGGGCGACACCGGGCTCGGGCGGATGGCAGAGCCCGAGCAGATCGCAAGCCACGCTTCCGCCAAATTCGTGGGCGTTTCGTTGGTTGGTCGGCACGTCGTGATCAGCGCCGGGCCCACTCACGAGGATCTCGACCCCGTGCGCTTCGTGGGCAACCGTTCGTCGGGGAAAATGGGCTTCGCGCTGGCCGAGCGAGCGGCCGCCTTCGGCGCGCGCGTCACGTTGATCTCGGGGCCCGTGAGCTTGAAGACGCCACCCGGCGTGCAACGTGTCGACGTGCGCGGGGCAATGGCCATGCGCAGCGCGCTCTGGCAAGCCATGGCGCCGGACCTGTCGCAAGCGGACGCGCTGATCATGACCGCCGCAGTAGCCGACTATCGCCCCACGCAGAACCACTCGACCAAATTGAAGCGAGGCGCGGACCCGTTGACACTCGAGCTCTTGCCCAATCCAGATCTGCTCGCTGAAATCGGACACGCGCGCCGCGATCGCAAGCCGGTGCTGGTCGGCTTCGCGCTAGAAACCGACACGGACGAGAAAGTGATTCAGCTGGCGCGCGGAAAGCTCGCGGCGAAACACGTCGATCTCGTCGTAGCAAACCACGCCGCGGAATCGCTGGGCCGAGACAACATTCGCGTCTTGCTGGTGACGGCGACCGACTGCGAGCCGCTCCCCCAACTCAGCAAAGAACGGGCGGCGGATCGCATTTTGGGCTGGCTTTCGAGGCGCTTTCAGGAGCTCGGTTGATGCGTGTTCTGGTGACTCTGCTGCTCACGTTTGCCGGTATGGCCTACGGTTTCCGCGAAGCCGCTGCGGGCACACCGCAATTCTGGCTCGGCGTGGCGCTGCCTTACGTTCCGCTCGTCGCGCTCGCTCTGCACCAAATGTGGCAAGACGGTACGCTGGTCGATAGGCTCACGCCGCGCTGGGGTGATCTCTCGATCGGCGCAGTCTCGATGATCGTATTGCTGTTCGCCTCTTGGGCCGCGCGGCGAGTGCTCTCGCCCGCGGGGAGCGCGCGCCAAGCGTGGCTGTTTCACATTTACTTGCAGCTCGGTAACCCGGAGCACCTGCAACGGTCCACGGCCTACACGCTCTTGATCTTGCTGCTGTGCGCGGCTGAAGAAATCGTGTGGCGCGGCATGGTCCTCGGCGATCTCAGCGCGCGCTTCGGGCGCCGCGCCGCGCTGCCACTGTCCGCCCTCGCCTACGGCGTCGCCGCGTTGCCCACGCTGTGGCTCTTGCGCGATCCGAGCGCCGGCTTGAACCCGCTGCTCGTCACGGCGGCGGTCGGCTGCGGCCTGGTCTGGAGCTTTTTGGCTGCTCAGTTGGGCAGGCTCGCTCCGGTCGTCATTTCACACATGGCCTTCACGTACTTCACGATCGTGCAGTTCCGTTTGCCAGGTCTTTGATGGTCACCGGGCGCGTCACTCGGCGCCCCAGCCTTCGGCGGCGCGTTTCGCCCTGAGAGCCTATCCCGCTAGCTGTTACCCGCTGAGCTTCGCCAAATCCTCTTCCGAGATGTCGAAGTCGGCGTAGACGTTCGCGACGTCATCGTGCTCGTCGAGGGAATCGACCAAGTTCAAGCACACCTCGGCATCGCGACCGGTAACGGCTTTCTTGTTCTTCGGAATGTAACCGACCTTGCTCGACTGAACCGGGAGCTTCGCGGCCTCGAGCGCGGCGGATACGGTCTCCAAGTCATTCGGCGGCGTGTACACGACCCATACGTCGCCTTCGTCTCGGTAGTCCTCGGCCCCCGCGCTGATCGCGGCTTCCATCAGTTGGTCCTCACTGACCGCGCTCTTTTCCAGCGTGATCGTGCCCAAGCGGTCGAACGCCCATTGCGCGCTGCCGGAGCCACCCATCACGCCGTTGCCCTTTTCGAAGATCTTGCGCAACTCTGCGGCCGTGCGATTGCGATTGTCCGTCGTGCCCTCGACCAGGAACAACGTGCCGCTCGGGCCGGTGCCTTCGTACAGCACGTCTTCGTATGCGGCGCCTTCGATCTCACCGGTGCCACGCTGAATGGCACGCTTGATATTGTCGGCTGGCATCTGCTGCGCCCGACAATCTGCGACCGCCTTGCGCAAGCGCGGGTTCGAGTCGATATCTCCGCCGCCGATGCGGGCAGCGGTCACGACTTCGCGAATCAGCTTGGTGAAGACTTTGCCGCGGGCGGCGTCCGTAGCGCCTTTCTTGCGCTTGATCGTCGCCCATTTGGAATGGCCACTCATTCTGGCGTCCCTACCATTACCCGGGAAATATGGGAACAGACAGGCGCAGTGAAAGCCCGGTAGGCCGCCCCGCAATCGCCGGTTTTTGCGGCATTTTTTGCCATGAACCGGCTAGCGAACGGCTAATCGGTCGCGAAGCTCACGGAGAAAACTGGGGCGCGTTGGCTGCCGGGGAATTCCCGTTGCGGCGCGTGGAGCGCGTCCAGCACCGCGACGATGTCCTCGTACTCCGTCGAGTTCCGCACGTGCAAGACGGCCTCGTCGTGCACTGGATCGGTTGCGTCTCGATGCGAGCCGTTCGCGCGCCAATCTCGATTCAGAAATTCTGCGAGCTCGGGGTAACGTCGACCGCTACGCGCTCCATCCTCTGGCTTTCCATCCTCTGGCTTCAAGGGCACGTCGTTGCTCACGAGCACGGTGCTGCCGCTTCGCCAAGTGACCCGAAAGCGGCGTTCTTGAACGTCCACGTGCAGTTGCCGGGGCAACGCTTCGGGCTCGGATATTTTTCCGGGCACGCTGGCACTGCTCGACAAGCGCGCGAAATTCGCGAAGCCCGCAGTCGCCAGCAAGAACGTGACCAGGCACAGTAGGAAATCGATGAAGGGCACGAGCGGCAGCTCGTGATTGGTGTCGCGCTTGCGGCGCGCGCCCGCGCTCGAGTCAATGGTCGCCATGGTGAGGTTCGACCCCGAGGCGCGTCGAGACTTGGCTGCCTGCGCACTTCGGCGCAAAAGTGCAGTAGTCTCCGGAAATTCGCGCCGGGACGGCGCGCGCGGCGAAAGCTCGGTAACGGCACGGAAAGCACCCGGAAACCTGGCCCCCACCAAACTCACGACTGATGTCGATCGCGCTGACCGTCCCCGAGCGAGCTCAGCGGGTGGTCGCCTCGGACCTCGAAATCAGCATCCTCGGTGGTTGCGAATACCCATCGCCGCTCGCGGAACGCCTGAGCCAAGCGGCAGTGCACTACGTAGGGCAGGCCGATCGCGTGCTGCTCGACGATCGCCTGTCGCGGGTTTCGGAACACCGCGACGATCTGACGCGCGCGCCCGCGTTCGAGCTCGCCGGACCTCGACATCGCGTGTTCTTCGACCCGAGCAAGCTGCGCTGCGGCATCGTGACCTGCGGCGGCCTGTGCCCAGGCTTGAACAACGTGATCCGCGGACTCGTGCTCGAGCTCACGCACGGCTACGGCGTGCGGCAAATCGTGGGCTTTCGCTATGGCTACGAGGGCATCGTGCCGCGCTTCGGTCACGAGCCGCTCACGCTCACCCCGGAATCAGTCGCCGAAATCCACCACGAGGGCGGCACGGTGCTCGGCACCTCACGCGGCAATCAAGACCCGGGCGAGATCGTGGATCGCTTGGTCGAGCTGGGCATCGGCGTGCTGTTCGTGATCGGTGGGGATGGCACCTGCCGCGGTGCCATGACTTTGGTCGCCGAATTGAAACGCCGAAGGCTTTCGATCGGAGTGATCGGTATCCCGAAGACCATCGACAACGACATTCACTTCATCGACCGCAGCTTCGGCTTCGAGACGTCGTTCTCGGCCGCGGTCGACGTGATCAAGAGCGCGCACGTCGAGGCGAAGGGCGCAAAAAACGGCGTGGGGCTACTCAAGTGCATGGGGCGACACTCGGGCTTCATCGCCTGCCACGCCGCGCTCGCGTCGACCGACGTAGACTTCGTCTTGATCCCCGAAGTGCCGGTGGTCTTGGAGGGCGAAACCGGCCTCTTTCGCCTGCTCGAGCGGCGGCTCTCGCGCGACTCACACGCGGTGATCGTGGTAGCCGAAGGCGCCGGCCAAGAGCTGTGTCAAAGCGATCTCGCGCCGCCCTCGACGGACGCGAGCGGCAACGCGCGCCTGAGCGACATCGGCGTCGTGCTGCGCGATCGCATCACCGCGCATTGCAAGGCTCGCGGGCTCGAGATCACCCTGAAATACCTGGACCCGAGCTATCACATCCGCAGCGTGCCCGCCTCGCCCGCCGACAGCGTCTATTGTTGGAACATGGCCCGCAACGCCGTGCACGCGGCCCTCGCCGGCAACACCGAGATGCTCATTGGACGCTGGCACGGCCGCTTCGTGCACGTGCCCATGCCGCTGGCCACGCGGTTCCGCAAGCAAGTGGACACCGCCGGTGATCTCTGGACCTCCGTCATCGAATCCACCGGGCAACCCGTGGCATTCAACATGTAACGACGGCCCAAGACCGCTGAAGCCCTGTGCGAGGCGCGAGCGATTTGCGGCATCGGACTCAACGGCACCGCTCAACGCTTGAAGCGCGGATCGGCCCCGCCGATCACCAGCTTCTCGACGCGCCGCGCAGGCTCCGGTGGTGCGAGCTTCATCACCGCCGTCTTCTGCATCACCACCGTGCCACGTGGTTTGTCCGCGGGCGGGCGCTTGACCTCGGCGGCACGCACGGGCGCAATATTCTTGTCGAGTCGACTCGCGTGCTCGAACGCCTAAGCCAGCTGATCAATCAAGGGGCGCGCGCAGGCGAAGGTACGCTCGACCTGGACCTTCTTACGCGCGACCGCTGCCGCGTCGGAGGCCCTCCGCACCAGATCAGCGAGCTCGCCGAGCGTCGCCTCCAGCATTTGCACGTAACTTTCATCGAGCGCGTACAGCGCGCAGCGCTTGCGCACGCCAGGCGAGCCACGATCCAGGAGCTCGCGCGCCGTGTCGCGCAAATCACGGATCACCACCGCGAACGCCGCCGCCGGATCATCGACTTCAGCCACTGGCGCCTGCTGCGGCACACCCGCGACGGTCTGAATCACCGAGCGCGCCTGCTCGGCCAATGCCTCTGCGCGCTCGAGTGCCGCGGCTAGGTTCTGACCGGCATCCTTGACGTCGACCTCCGACTGCCGAAACTCGGCAAAGGTTCGGTCTAGGCGCAGGCATTGATCCGCTGCCAAGCTGATCAAGTCGAGCGAGCAACCGCGCAGCAGCGCGCGCTGCTCAGCCGTGCATTCGCGCCAGCGCCCATGCGCGGCGACACAGACTTCCGCGGCGCCCTCGACGAATTTGGGGACGGTCGACAGGTCGGCGGGCTCGGCCGGTGAGCTCATGGTCTCGCTCGCCGCATCGAGCAAGCCCTGATCCGGCTGGCCGAGCTGGCGCACGAGCCGTTCGAGCTCGACGACCGCAGGCGACTTCTGTGGGCGTACGGACTCGCGTTTGCTCATGACTCTCCCTCGGGTCGCTGCATCCTCGTCTTCGACAAACGGCAGAGTTTCGGATTTCTTGCGGGGAAAATGCGCCTTTCTGAGGCTTTTCTGCGGTCGACTAAAGTCGCGACGCGGTGCGCCGTTTGTGCCCGAGGCTGCCGTGTCCGAGAAAAACTCCAGCAATCCGAGCATCATTCACCACTGCGTCGACTGCGGCGCGCTTTCCCCGCCCACCGATCCGGAGCGCAGCTCGATTGGCGAGAACGCCGCGTGGCGCCTGACACGTCAACCCACGCGCGACGGGCGCATCATGCTCGAGTGGCGCTGCCCGCCGTGTTGGACCGAACACTGGAAACGTCGTCAGTCCGCGTAGCGCGGACGGGCGCTGCCGGCTGGCCGGGAGACCAGTCATTGATCGCGCAAAACCAGCTCTTTCGCTCGGCAACCGAGGCGCACGTGATTGGCTCGGGCTCCCCGATCGAAGCACATGCCCGGCAAATATCCGTTCCAAGACCCTGACCTTCCCGTTGAAACGCGCATCGACGACCTGCTGCTTCGTCTGACGCTCGAAGAGAAAATCGCATGCTTGAGCACGGACCCGAGCGTGCCTCGCTTGGGCGTGCGCGGCACCAATCACGTGGAAGGCCTACATGGGCTCACGCTCGGTGGCCCAGGCGAATGGGGCAAGGATCGCCCAGTACCCACGACCACATTTCCGCAAGCGATTGGGCTCGCTGAAACTTGGGACCCCGAAGTACTACGCGAGGTGGCGAGCATCGAGGCGCTCGAGACGCGTTACGCGTTTCAGAGCCCGCACTATCGACGCGGCGGCTTGGTGGTGCGCGCGCCCAACGCAGACCTCGGTCGCGACCCGCGCTGGGGTCGCACCGAAGAGTGTTTCGGCGAGGACGCCTTCTTCAACGCGACGATGGCGGTCGCGTTCGTGCGCGGCTTGCAAGGCGAGCACCCGAAGTATTGGTGTACGGCCGCGTTGCTCAAGCATTTCTTGGCCAACAGCAATGAAGACGGCCGCGGCTCGTCGTCGTCCGATTTCGGCGCGCGACTGTTCCGCGAGTACTACTCACTGCCATTCTTCCGCGCCATCACCGAAGGCGGCGCGCGCGCCTTCATGGCCGCGTACAACAAGTACAACGGCATCCCCTGCGTGGTGCACCCGATGCTGAAAGAGATCGCCATCGACGAATGGCATCAAGACGGCATTCTATGCACCGACGGTGGCGCGTACGGCATGTTGCTGAGCGAGCATCACTATTACCCCGACCCGTACAGCGCAGCGGCCGGGGTCATCAAGGCGGGGGTCAACCAATTCTTGGATGACTATCGCGCGGGCGTGACCGGCGCGCTCGAGCGCGAGCTGCTCAGTGAACAGGAGATCGAGAGCGTATTGCGCGGAGTATTCCGCGTGATGATCCGACTCGGCCAACTCGACCCGGAAGAGCGCGTGCCCTACGCACGCATCGGCAAGGACGGAGAGCCCGAGCCGTGGTTGTCCGAGGCCCATCGGCGAGCGGTGCGACGTGTCACCGAGCGCTCCGTCGTGCTGCTCAAGAACGACGACGAGCTCCTGCCCATCAAGCCGAACGTACGGCGCATTGCCGTGGTCGGTCCGCTCGCGGATCGCGTGCACATCGATTGGTATAGTGGCACTCCGCCGTATCTCGTCACGCCGCTCAGCGGCATCGCGGAGCGCGCGGGCGCCGACGTCAGCGTGAGCTCGTCCACCAACAACGACACCAGCGACATGATGCGCGTGGCACGCGAGGCAGATCTAGTGCTGATCTGCGTTGGTAACCACCCGACCGGTGATGACTCCTGGGCCAAAGTCACGCAACCAAGCTACGGCAAGGAAGCCGTCGATCGCCGCTCCCTGGAGCTCGAGGACGAACGGCTGATCAAAAAGGTGTTCGCCGTCAATCCACGCACGGTGGTGGTGTTGATCTCGAGCTTCCCGTACGCGATCAACTGGACCGCCGAGCATGTGCCCGCCATCGTGCACGTCACGCACAACAGCCAAGAGCTCGGCAACGCGTTGGCCAGCGTCTTGTTCGGGGATACCGATCCCGGCGGGCGGCTCGTGCAAACTTGGCCACGTTCGATCGAGCAGCTGCCGCCAATGCTCGACTACGACCTCAGCCACGGCCGCACTTACCGCTATTTCGAGGGCGAGCCGCTGTACCCGTTCGGCTTCGGTGAAAGCTATACGCGCTTCCGCTACGGCGCAGCGTCGCTCAGCGCCCAAACCGCGCGTCTAGCTGACACCGTCTCCGTCCGCGTCGAGCTCGAAAATATCGGCGCGCGCCTGGGCGACGAGGTCGTGCAAATCTACGCACGCTTTCCGAAGTCCAAAATCGCGCGGCCCAAGCGTCAATTGTGCGGATTTCGACGCGTGAGCCTGAAAGCCGGCGAGCGGCGCGAGATCGAGGTCAGCGTGCGCGCCGTCGATCTCGCACACTGGGACGACGCCGAGCATGCCTTCGCGCTCGAGCCGGGCGGCGTCGAGCTCATCGTTGCGCGCTCGGCGGCGGACACGCAGCAGACACTTAGTTTGACCCTCGCGTAGGGGGTCAAACTATTTTCGAGCGCCGAGATTTTTCGGTGCGATCAGTCGCAACTCTTGCAGACATGGAAGCTCCCGAGGGAGCTCCGCCCTCCAACTTCGCAGTCGGACGCGCGCGGGTTCCGTGGCGCCGTCCGGCAAAGGATCAGCAAACGATGAATTCTCTTCGGTTCCGCTCGTGTTTGGCCGCTGCGGCCGTGTCTAGCCTGTCACTGACGCTCGTTGGCCGCGCGCACGCCGCGACCACCAAGGTCGCGTGCTTGGGCGAACAGACGACGAAGAGCAACGAAGCGCCGGGGCCGATGTGGCCGACGCTGCTACAGACCGCGCTGGGCGCCAACTACGACGTGGTCAATGACGCGGGCGACACCAGCGGCTCGATCCTCACCGGCTATGACACGACGGGCGTGGGCGCAGACCCCGTCATGTCAGCCAGCAACACGGCTTATCAAGACAGCCTGACCGCGAACGTCGTCGTGATAGGCCCGTTCGGCGAGCACGACCAGCGCGTGGTCAGTAAATTCCCAGCTATGGGCACGGAGATGATCTTCGAGCAGGACTACGACGCACTCGTCATGTCGTATCTCAATCTGGCGAGCAACCCCACGGTGTACGTCACGACGCCGATTCAAGTGCCAACCTTCGACGCGGCCACGCAAGCTCTGGTCTCGAATGTCGTGCTACCAGCGGTGAAAGCGGTCGCGCTCAAGCACAGCGAAGTGAAGTTGGTCGACCTGTACACTGCGTTCCTCGGTCATGAAGAATATTTCATGGGCATGGGCGACGGCCAAACCAACGCCGCTGGGGAAGTGGAGCTCGAGCAGCTCGTGTACGCCGCGATGCAAACAGCCAGCTCTGCTGCAGGCGGCGCGGGCGGGAGTGGCGGCGCAGCGGGCAGCGCCGGCAGCACGGCAGGGTCGAGTGGCAGCGGCGCGAGCGCGGGCGCAGGGGGCGCTTCGGGCGGCACGGGCGGCCTAGCCACGAGCAGCGCAGGCTCATCCAACGCGAGTGCCGGCACGGGCACCACGGCTAGCGCGGGCGCAGCTCAGCAACCGACCGACGAGTCCCCGGCATCGTCCGAATCGAGCTGCTCGATCGCGAGCGCCGGCGCGAACCGCGCGAGCCGCGCGTGGCTCGCTCTGGCCGGTGCATTCTCGGGTCTCGCGTTGACACGCGCGCGGCGGCGTCAGCAACGGCGCGCAGCCACGCGTTGATTCAGATCACACCCGCCAAAAGTCCGAGCCCCAAGACGACGAAGACCACCGCGGCAGCGCGTTGCGTGTGGCGCGGATGGATCAAGGCGCTCAACCGATTGCCGAGAAATACGGCCAGGCCAGCGACCACGCACAGTGCGGCCGAGGCCGCCAAAAAAATCGTGAGCGGCGCGCGGTAGCGCGCCGCGAGTGCTGCGGTACCAAGCTGCGTGAGGTCGCCCCACTCGGCGATGAACACCACTAGAAAAGACTTCAGAAACGCACGTCCAAAGCCCTCGGGCTGACCGTCAGCGCCAGCGTCGTCTTCGTCCTCCTCCTCGACTCGGCGCCACATGAACACGGCCGAGACCAGAAATAGCAGCCCCGCACCGATATGCACCGGGCGCGCCGGCAAGAGCGAGAGCAGCCCACCCGCGGCGACAGCCACCAGGCTCTGCACGACCAACGCCAGAGCCGTGCCGGCGAACACCGGGAGCGGGCGATGGCGCGTGGCCAACACGAGCGCAGCGACGGCCGTTTTGTCCGGCAGCTCGGCGATGAAAATCACGCCGAACACCGTCACGAAGATCCGAGGATCGATCATGCCCGGTCAGTAGACTGCACGCCGTGTTCACGCAACCATAGCCCACAAAAGCGCGGCTTACTGGCGTGCCGGACCCGTTTTGCCGGCCGCGATCTGCTCGGCTGGTAGCCCCTGGTGCGGAAGCCCGGGCTCGAGCCAAGCCGGATTGCCGCGCAAGGGCTGATGCGCACTACCGAGACGAAAGTCGCGCACGACCTCGGCGGTTAGCGGTTGCAATGATGCTTGCGCATAACATTTCAATTCACTGCCCGGCGTGTCGGCAAAGTGTGCGCCGCCATGAGCACCGAGTTGATGACTCCAGACATCCGTGAGCAACACGAGGCGCCCCTTCGAGTCGACCAAGTCCGCGCGCGAGAGCGTCACCGGCGAGTGATTGCCGTCGTCGGCGACGCCGCCGATCACGTCGAGCGAGCCGTCCTCCCGCTCATTGAACTCGACCAGCACGCCTTCGATGTCACCCGGACCGTACAGCGCGTCTTTGAGCCCCGGGAACACGTACAGGAAGTGGCTGTACACCGCGTCCATCGCCAGTGCGGGAACGGCCGTGTAAGACATCACATTTTTGCCCCAAGGCCGCTCCTCCGACCAATACACGAAGTAGCCGACCGCGAGCTTTCGACCGATGCGACTCGTGCGATAGAGCACGGTGTCGCCAAGCTTGCCTGCTGACCAGGAACGCTCACCCACGCACAGCGGTTGCTCAACGATCTTCGCGTCTTGTGGGGCCGGTGCGGTGCTCGGCACGCTGGGCCACGCCGCTTCACGAGGCGTGACCGAGCAGCCCGCTAGGGCCAGCAGAATGATGCAGCGCGCAAAGTCAAACGAAGCGACCAATTGAATCTTACAAGGTAGCTCATTTGCGCCACGCTTGTCTCTCGCTGCGATCGAGCGAGTCAGATTTGTGTCGCACCTTTCGCTATGCCGCACCACGCCACATTTTTCTTTGGGAAATTCTCTGCGTCACTCGCTCTAACTCAGGACAGCCACCAAAGCGCCTTCCACCGGAGCGAGCGAGCATGCAATTCAAGTCCGCGACTCAGAGCCCAATCCTGAACAGGCACGCCGCGAAAGTGGCGAGCGCGCTGCTCGTGCTCCTCTCCCCGAGCTTCGCCCACGCCGCCAATTTGCAGTGGGCAGGCCGCACCTGGAAGATCACTTCGGGCGGCATGGCCGGCGTCGCACAAGGCAGCCCGAACAATGTCTCCGTAGATAGCAGTGGTTACCTGCATTTGAAGATCACCAATACCGCCGGCACTTGGACGGCGGCCGAGGTGTTTACGACGGATCTGCTCGGATTCGGCACGTACCAGTGGCAAGTCGACGGACCCATCGATCGCTTCGATCAGAACGTGGTGTTGGGCATGTTCCCGTACGGCCCAGCTGCAGGCATTGGCCAAGACGGCAGCAACGAAATCGATATCGAGTACTCCTTCTGGGGCCACCCAGACGGCGTAAACGGTGATTGGACGGACTATCCCAGCTCCGGAAACACGATCGGCGAGACCAGTTACAAGTTCTCGCTCAACGGTGGCACCGATTCGACATCGCGCTTCATCTGGAACACGACCAGCATTCAAGACTTTCTGATGACAGGTTTTCAAACCATCGACAGCACCGCCAACCTCGTAAAAACGTGGACGTATTCGCCCGCGAATCCGACGACGAATATTCCGCAGCAGGCCATGCCGGTGGGGATCAACTTGTGGTGCTTCGGCGCGCCGCCCTCGGATGGCAACGACGTGGAGGTCGTGATTCGGGATTTTCAATTTCTGGCTGAAGGCACGAGTCCGAGCGGTGCTGGCGGCGCTGGGGGCATGGGCGCTGGCGGAGCTAGCGGTAACAGCGCAGGGGGCGCGAGCCCGGGCGGGATGAACGCGGGCGGAGCAGCCACAGCAGGGGCGGGCGGTGTG
>Ga0210387_10001130_pt1 | contig 19929 bp, 18 predicted proteins | sample IncBWC7OmetaG_FD_160108 | JGI IMG/M metagenome (GOLD analysis project Ga0210387, IMG submission 160108) | Forest soil microbial communities from Barre Woods Harvard Forest LTER site, Petersham, Massachusetts, United States - Inc-BW-C-7-O ...
GGACAAAACATACCTTATTTAGAAGGAGAGGGGGGGGAGGGGGGTCGCCGAGGCGCTGAATAAACAATTGTGACCCTATGTAAGATTTTCGCGTTCCGACACCCCCTTGATTGGACCATCAAAAAAACTGCCTTTGAGAAAGGTATTTCGACCATATTCCAGCAAGTATGAAATTGGTTGATTTGTTTAACAGGAGCCTCCACTGAATCATCCCCCATCTTCCCAATATCCACCCAATTGAAGCACAACATTGACACTGTCAACCCATACATTGTGTGATATCCCATCCCTGTTTGATATTTTGCCTCCAACCCATCACTGGTCTTTCAATGTGAACAAACCAGGTGCAGAAGTCAATGATGTCAATGGTGGTGTAGCAGGTGGTTCCATTCTGACTGGGGTCCTTTGTGTGGTACCGCTGTCCCCATCAGCGCTCTCACCCCCACCATCATGACAGCTGCTCCCATGGTTGAACTACATGGCCTTACTGCTAGCACCAACGGACGAATGATGGGCATGGCAGATGTGGAGGTGGGGCCTTTACCCAGATGTGCTCTACACCCAGGCCTTGCCTTTGCCACACAATGGAACTGCACCCCAAGGCAGGGTGAGATGTTGTTGGCAGGTTTTGTTTTTGCGCAATTGCAGGCTGAGAGTGTCACGTAGTCGTTGTGATGTCACGGTAGCGGTATTATTACTATATTATTATTACATAATTATCATCCCAATATTTGCTTGTTTGGCCTGTGCTGTTCCTGAATCACGTGATATTCCCGCGTGCCTTACCGGGGAAATTTCCGTCCGTTCTCCGTAGTTTGGTAAAACCACGCAAAATTTCAGGAATGGCCAGCAAAAATATTCCTCGTCTTGCATAAGGGCGAAAATACGATTATATATGATTGTGTAACGTAGCGGTTATAACAAATATTTTTCCCCTGAGTTATATTTAAGTAGGACTTCTTGAGGTCTACTATAATTATACGTAACGACAACAAACTCAAATGAATTCCTGTTGGCTAACGACCTCTATTACAGCAAGGTGCAACATATCCATTGTCGGCCCGTAGGGTAGGCATGTACGTAGACATGCGTGCGATCGTTTGCAGCGAGCATGGTGGATCATGACCATGTGGAATGTTTAAATAAAATGCTGAACAGCAGCAATAATGATAACCATCCAATTTTGAATTTTTGAGATGGCAAAGGATCTTCAGTGGGATCTCACTAGCCTTGGTAAGCGAAAGAGACAGCCCCATAGAGGCCATCTTCACGTCCAAGCATGCCGTGTCCATGAAGAATCTGGATAGCAAATGATCAGATGTCAAAGGAATTCACAACCAAACGTCAACTTACCTCCATCTTCCTAGCATGCCATCCCACACCGCTGCTGACATTCCCATTCGCATCCGACAGTTTCGTCATTTCGACTCTCAAAGGGTGTCCGCGTTCCAAATCCCTCCTCAGCATACTTTCTTCACCTCCTCCCACCGGTGCCACCCAACCACTGGCGGTGTCGACATACCACCCTCGTCCCCCTTTACTCCTCACAATCCTCCAAGAGTCCGACCAAGCTCCAAGTCCACCCAACATAGCCGTCGACAGCTCGATTACCCTCAACCTCGTCGGAGGAAGCGCAGGGGGGGGCAGGTTTGAGGGTGTGGATGTGCTAAATGAGAATGGCGGAATGCACAGTGGACGGATAACGTGAGTATGCAAGGCGATGGAAGACTGCCTCGCTGAGCCCCTTGGGGCACCATTTACACCCACTCCGTTCCTCAATCCGCAGTCCAACTCGGGAGAAGTGCCGACAAGCGTCAAAATTTCGACGTGCGCAGCCTTGGCCCTGATGAACTCTGACACCACCGTGAGCTGCAGATTTGGTATGTGCGAAAGACCCAGTGAACGCAATTCTGGTAAAGGTTTGCACACGTTTAAGAGCAGGTCTTCCGTTAGTGGGGCACTGGAGAGATCGAGGTAAACCAGTTGTCCACTGGCAAAGCAAGGCGCGAGAGCTAAGATCTCCCGGAGGTCGTCCTCGTGCAGTGGAGATGTGAACGTCGTGTCGCCATAGAGATTGAGCTCCTTGATTTGGCTAGCAACGGGGGAGTCAATCAAGAAGTCCTTGATGCTCTCACTGGTAAGCCTGATGCACTGGGCTAGAGCCAAGGATTGCAAGCGAACGGTGGGAGACTCCGCTAACTCCTGGAGGAGTTCCGAGGTAACACGTGTGCCAGAGAGATCGAGGTGAGTCAAGGACGGGAAAGATAATACGAATGGATTCAGGATTTGAGGTGAGATCGACTTCACGCCTCGTAAACCGAGACGTTGGAGGCCAGGGAAGATCAAGGGTTCTGCCAGACCAGCGCGAGAGAAATGATTCAACCATGTAACTTCTCGACGATCTACATCTTCGCTACCGGCGGACTCCTGGTCCAAAGACGGAAGCAAATGTGCATTGACAAATTCGGTGAGAGCATTAACGAACACTGCGCTGACACAACCTGTGAGATCTACGGCCTCCAGGTCCCTGCATTCTCTCCTTCGCTCATGATCTTCCTCTTCATTGTCGTTGGCTTCCGTTAATGTTAGGCCACGTCCACGCGAGGGACGACCTCGGCCGCAAGAGGCCCCACGAAGGAACAGTTCCTTGAGTACGGGAAACGTGAGTGCTCCATCCATGTATTCAGTGGCACCAAACGCAGTTAGATTCGGCATTTCCTATATTTGCTTCTGTTAGTTTGACGCAGACACTGCGACGTGAAGGCCTCACCTTGAGGATTGCTTGGACGCGGACACCAGTGACGAAACGGGAATTTACACCCTCATCCACCAATCGGCGCATACCGAAGGTACGGAAGTGATTGAAGTCAAGGTGTCGGACGAAACGTCCTGGACGAGGATCATGCGGGGTCGGGACTACAAAACGCGTGAATAAGTACAAAGGGAAAAGCAAATATATTAGATGACTTGCTATAAACACCCGGATCGCTGCACTCCATAACGTTCTGAATAGCATCACTGATCGATTTCATGATTTTCCACCGAGCTGGACTTTTGCTTTTTGGTCGAAAACGTCTCGGACTTGGGTCACGGGAAGGCGGGGGGGAAAGCAAGCCAGGATGGATAGAGCCATCAGGTTCACCGAGCGTGGTAAGAATGCTTTCTTCAAGCCTGAGAGTAGCCTCTTTGTCTGGAGGAACTCCTCGAAAGGTCGAAGCCATGGCTGCATTTGCTGCAGCTTTAATCGTGTTGCCTACTGCCAGTTCAACAGTAGCATCATCGTAGTCCCACGCAATCTCCTCGACAAGTGAAAGCCAGCTACGGGGTAACCGTACCTCCACCTTGCGCCAGAGCCATGGTTTAGCTGCTTCGTACCAGGCATGATTTACGAGGCAGAGATTTGCGAGGGTTCGGCGAGTTAATGGCTCGGACCAGTTCCCAGGAGGTAAAGAAGAGGGAAGAGATGTAGGGATGCCATGATCCGTGGCTACGAGGGGGTCAAGTGAGGGATTCAATGCTGGAAGTCCCGCTGAGTAGATGTGTGCGCAAATTCCGAAAAGCAGTTCTGGGAAGTATTGGGTTTCAACGCTCGTGAACATGAATGAAAAGTAAGTCAGTGTTGAACTCGGAGAAGTGGCGCAATTTTCGACACAGCTGGGGATTACATATCAACAGCTGCTTTTATATTCAGCAAGGAGTCATGTGTGCCAGTACGGAGCAGTCAAGATCCATGACGGATTACCTTTCTTGGAACGGATTGCCGTACCTTCTTCTTGTTTCCCCCGAGTCCCCACCAAGGATTGCGTGATCGGTGCCTTTACGAAGCATACCTTTCCCGCTTTGTTACGGATTTCCCTTCATCCACCCTTCATCTTCCACTTTACGTTTCAAAACCTCGGGGGGGCCGTGGGGCTGGAACGTGCTGACAACACGTGACGTTGGTCTGAAATTTTCGTACTCATGATCAGTTTTCGCATCATGAGTCATTAATTTCTCGACTCTCGCTAAGAAGGTTGAAGGTCGATTCGAAGGGTCGATTGGAAACCCGCGACTTGAAAGGCATTTAGGCAAGTATTCGCCGGTGTCGTTACTAACCGGTCCAATAGCCACTGCCTGTCCCGTATTACATTTGAGACGGCCAGTCGAGTGGATCTGCGGAAATCCTGAACCCAGCAAGTAAGTCTTCTAACCGGTGTCGTAGCTAACCGATCGAATGGCAAACAACTGACCCGGATGCAACCGTTTAGATAGTCGGCCAAGTGAACCAAAGGAAAGCGGGGGTTGGGGGTGGTTAGCATTAAGGCAGGTCACCGGTGTTGTTGCTAAGCGACGAAATGGCAAAATCCTGACCCAGGAAGCTGAGCGAAGCTGTGGTCGGTGGGGTTAGCATCCAGGAAAGCATTCGAATCCGGTGTTGTCGCCAACCGGTCAAATAGCAAATAGTTGGCCCGTGCTATAACCGCGTTCAGAAATGAATCTGAGCAAAGCTTGGGGTTGGCGGGTTTGTCTCCGGCGATTTCGGACGCTGTAAGATGCATTCCTCACCGATTCTTGGGCGGCTATTAATATCCTTTTCCCAGCGAGAAGAACAAACCGTGTCACTGGAAAGATCTCTCATCGAATGGATGGCCGCCAAAGGAGACGGTGTCCCATTCCTTCAGTCTTCAGCGCTTCATCCTGGATCCCGCCGAAAATTACAAAGTTCCACAATCCCGTCATGCATGTATGAACACGTGAGCTTTTCCTTGGTACATATACATATATTCAAAAACAACTTCACCCCTATTGATCCGTCTCCTTCTGATCCGTCTCCTAGGTCTCCTCAGGGATGCCATGGAAACCGCCAACATACCGTCACTCTTCTCGAACACAACACCACCATCCTCCACTGCCACAATGTATTCATGCACCACAGCAGACCAAGCTCCCCCATCGTCTTGGTGTCATGATATCATTCTCTCGTGTATGTATCCTTCCGGTGGTCATTAAATGCTACTTAACCTTCCTGCAGTTTGTGAGACCACATGAACGCACATGCAAAGCATGGTTCAAAGAGACCAGCAGGTTCCGCCGAAGCACGGTATCAAGACGCCTTCTATCATTATGGCATCGATCTGCACAGCCAAGCCCTAAATCCTGCTCTTCTCTCTGGACTCGTGTGCAATTTTTTATGACCGCAATACAACAGGCTCATCTATAAAAGGTGACCAAAGCGATTCGGAGCGAAGATGATGGTTGTCATTCCAATTTTCAGCAAACCTGGCTTCCACTTATGTCACCAATGCGAAGGGAAGAACGCATATTCTTTTGGCGACATGACAAAAGGTATTGCTTTTTTTCGTTGTGATAGTTGGCAGGGATTCGACACGGATGGCCGAGGAATCTCCCTGTCTGCATTGTCTGCATGTTATGCTTTTGAATGTCAACTTTTTGAGAATCCACCTTGTTGATCATCTAACATACGAGTAGACATCCTCGCAGCCCAGTTAGGCCCTCGTGGATCAATCAATCATTGGGTCTTGCACTTTCCCTCAGACCATCACTGACAACATGTTTGAATTTGTCCATGGTCGGGTATTGAGCAACCTCTTCTGAGAATCCGGGAATCGAACTTTTCAAGTTGTTCCGCTTCATTATTGAAGTTTATAATCTGATGACACAATTCACGTGACAACTTGAATACAACCCGTTTGTCCCCCTGTACAGCATTGTACCCGCCCATCCCCATTTGATTGGCGTAAAACCCCAATGGACCTGAGGCCTGAGGCAAAAACGTCTATTCTACCACTTTTCAATGATCAACTGACATTGTATAGTGACCTCCACGAACCAGACATACATCCAGGGCCGCCATGACCGTTAGGGGTGGTTCTCCAAACCTTTGGGGTGTCAACAATCGACCCACGGGAATGGGTGAATATTTCGCTGATTCTATCGCCGCAATGAAATAGATCTAATGTAGCAAAGCGCAGGAACTTCCGCCGTACCCGTTCTTGACGTACGCGGGCTGCATCACTCAACACATTGTTTGTAATATCTATGTAATGGGATAGTACCTGATAGTACTTATTCTATCCAGCCTCATTGTGTATATATATCAATAATGACGATGTTACAAGCCTTGCCGCATTCTCAGTCCAACCAAGGCGGGTTCTAGCCATTTTCTCTCCTGACTCGGAAACATAGTCAGTGACCCAACTCTTTAAATTTCCGGCCGTGAAAATCTAATCTTTTATGGCCCCATGCCACATAGGGTCGTCTTCTTCGTGTTATGCCCTTTTAAATTTCCTTCCTTGGTCTAGTCGCGGAAAGAATCCAACCCTCAACCTAGGTCCCTTAGTTTTGACCATCCTTGGGGCTAGGACGCAAATATGTATACTATAAGAAGCGCTCCTTGCGTAGTATATTCAACTCTACAATTAAATCTGGACTCGATGAAGCAAACACAATCACAGATACCTGTATAATCCTGGTCACGGTTAATATCACAAGTTACTGTATAAGCTTGGTATAAGCTACCATTAACTACTTACTCGATTTGGCCTCGGCAACTCTGCTCCAGATGCCGCCTGCAGTTGTACCCTCAAGCTCAAGGCCTAACATAAAAATCGTATTGAGAAAACATCCAAATCAACGAGGAGGCTATCGGTTGGACATCAGTATACGGAAAAGCGGGGGAGAGATTTGTGACCCACATGCGACCATCACGGGGCCAATGACCCCTAGGTTGATTTTAGCAGTACGGAAAATCAGAATTTCAGAGGAAAAGTGCCCAAAGGCAATGAGATAGGTGAATAGTGCCATATCATAGATTCTGAAAGAATTGCGTTCAGGTCAGTTTTGCCGCATGGACATGGGGATCACGGAAAACGTGAACGAAAAGTCATTGGGGATGCGAGGATTGCATACATTTTTTCGTGGATATGATATGCAGCGTAGCAACGCACGACGGCGGCAGTGAGAGTCCAAACTGCGAAGGTTCGGGCTTGGAGAGGCGTCACTGTATATAATCTGTCACGAAAAATAGAAATACAGAAATGATCATCATACCAGTTGCAGGTGGCACACCGCTATATATTCTGCGCGTCAATGTGAGTGTTGCGAAGTTCTGAATGGTGTTGAAGATGGCCATAACAGCGACTATGAGATGCCATTTGGGAAGCCATCCTTCTGTTTTGGGGAGGTCTGATGGTATTTTTGGTCAGCGAGAGCTAGTGATCAGCAAAATTGAGAACATCACAATTAGACAAGGTCTCCAACATTTTTGAAGGAATGGGAAGCTAGTCTCCCGTAGGCAGAGTCAAAATTCGTGTTTTTTTAGAAGAAGGATGACACACTCATATACATATGAGGGAGAAGCCTGATGGCACAGCGGCAGTGTTCGCGTCCTGAACATATTAGTATTAGTAATAATACTGTATTACGTAACTATCTCAGTTAGAAGCAGATTTTATTTGAACGCGCCCTGGTTGCTCGCTTCTTTGCAGGTCTCATGCGACGGCATCATGTCCCAGCCAACGTCCCCCATAATGACCGACAGCTTCATCCAGCGGCCCAGTTCCCTCCGCTCTGTAGCCAGCAATTCAAGCATCGCCAGTGGGGTCAGTCTCTCGCGTCGCTCGAGGACCCGGACGCGGGCCAAAACACTCACAGGACCTTCCTGTGGTCGACCTGAAAATGGTCCCAACCACAGTGCTCCATCCGATTTGCCTTATATTGGTGTGGTAGAAGAACCTTCGGCCTACCCGTCAAGCTCAGTCGCCCCACCAACTGGGCTCCCAGTACGACCACCCCGGTCTCCCCACAGGATCGGAGTCACAGACATGGGGGTCGGTGATGTGCAACCCCAACAGGATCAAGTTGGTGCGGTAGAGAGTCCTACCGGAGAGTATACCACACCAAGTCCACCTGGCGGTACTGGTGTGAAAACGGTATGTAGTAGTAGTATTTTTCATATGTCGTTTCGTGTTTGACTGTCGTGTCGCACAGTCAAAAGCAGTCAGACTTGCCTCAAGCATGCCATGTATCACGGGCCCGTCTCACAATAAAACCCCTCCCTCGGCGTTTTCTTCCCCTCCCCTTACCCGGATAAATACAACTGGCATGAACGTGCGAGATTCTGTCCTTACACAGGAGTCATACCTTACGCACCAATCCGGAACGTCGTCGTCGCTTTATCCTCCATCCACGTCAACAGCTTCGGGTACAGAATCACCACCATCCCCGCGTTCCGTGGCGGAACAGAACGACAATAATGACGTCTCATCCTTTGACCCAGAAGTCGATGACCCCCAGGAATTTGACGGGGACGACGTATCGTATCGCCTTCGTCTTCTAGTGAAGAATAACTACTTCCTCCCTCCTGCTCATTCGAAGCCTTCCCCGTCTGACTTTGCGACTCTCAACGCACCAAAAAAGCCAGCGCGTGTAACAACGCCAACATTTTTAGACCTCTTCCGAGTCGGTAAATCCAGGTCAAAACCAACAACTCCCACTGGGGCCACACAAACATTCGATTCTCTGACACCAGTGCTGAGGACCACCTCTGACTCTACCACTGCTTCAGGGTACGCACCTCGTCCTCAGCCACGGTCTTCGTCACAGATTGTCCGCCTCTCCCCACACCCGGGCAGTAGTCCTCAAGATCGTGCAGGCCGTGTGGTTGTCGTACGCGAGAAAATGAGTGACCTGGTTAGTGCTGCCAAGCAAGCAGAATTAGACATGAAAGCACGCGGTGTCAGACGCGATCCAGGGTCACAGAGAGGACAACAGGGTGATTTCGACGACGTGATTGATCCCACAGATGCTGTCGACCTGCCTCTGCCATCCTCCACGTATCCATTTGCCGTACAAGCGTCTGCGTTGCACGGTTTGGGTGTCCAAGACTCGGTGGGGGCAGCACTGTTAGCCGAGCGTTTACCCCCACCAACGGGTCCTAGCATGTCCTTCGATCAGGATGATGGGGCTTGGAGAAAGGCATTGTTGCACGAAGCCGTTGGTCATTCACTCGATAATTCTCTTGACGTGTCGTCCTTGTCCGTGATGGTGGGCGGCGCATCAACGCCAACACCCCTGACATCGCCACAGATAACAAACCCTGGTACCCCGTCCTCTCAGATCCGGTCTCCCAGTATGAAGCGGCTGCTGGGACAGCGAATTATTAGCCAGCCGATGATTGAACCAAATGATGAACCACAGCCGCAACTATCGCAGAAGAAGTCCACTCACCCTGGCGGTGGTTTGACTTCCCCTGCTTCTTATGTTTCAAAATCTCGACCGCCGAGTTTTCTTCCACTTCGCGCCGAAACACCATGCGGGCCTCAGACGCCTCTTGCTCCCGCCCCGCGCAGACAGATCATCAATCCACTCTACTCACTCTCTCAGACTGATCTTCCTGGCGATGAACAGAGACAATCCTCCATGTCTCGTGGTCCATCATCTACTCCAGTGCTTCGTAAGGCTGTGTCCTCCCCAATGCTTTCCGATGCCTACGAGTCAGGCATTAGACATGCGATGGTGATAACTCCACCACCGCTGCCCACCCTTACCATGTACTCTCAGGCATCATCGATGGAGCTTTCGGGTTCATCCTCTTTTGAGACAAGTCGTGAAGGTGCACTGAGAAGCGTCGCTACTAGTGAATCCCACTACTCCGATGGCGATGGTATGGATGCGGAGCGGGTTCCCAGAGTGTCTATGACATTGTCTGTGCCTACTGATGGACGACCCTCTTTATCCGAGTATTCCCAGCCTTCCCCAGCGGCATCTGCATTCCATGATGCGCTCAATAACGAAGGATATCACTCCGCGTCGTCGTCCTTCCATCAACAATCGCAAGTAAGCCTGGACCAACAAGTTGCGGCTACACGAGTGGATCCCCCACGATATTCTGCCACGTCGCCTCCTCCAAGGGTATCTTCGTCTCTGGCGAATATCGCTCTCTCTCCGCCTCCACGGACGTCCTCCCTCCACTACAAGGCCACTTCTCGAAAGCCGACATCAACCTCGTCGTCAGATCCTGGCCATTCATCCAACTCGATTCCATCAGACCCAACCTTGCAACAAATACTTGCACCCGAACCAGTTACCCCTCCATTTCCCTCCTCGGAACGGCGTGGAAATACCATGGCCTTATCCTTATCACTCAATACCCAGACTGGAAATGTCCCAGTCTCCATTCACTCTGCTCCCCCGCCTTCCTCCCCTACCTCATTCTTTGACACTATCCAAACCCAGCCTAATGCCATGGATGATCTCGACTCTTCATCAGATGAGAGCGATGACGATGTCAGCGATTCGCGTGGCCCCACCTCATTATTCGTGGACCCACGAACGCGCGCAATTTCGAATATCCCAGCCACAACTCCTAGACCTTCCATCATGCGGCTGGGAAACCACTCCACTCCCTACATCGCTCGGCCCCATCGTCCTTCCCTACCCTTTGGGGTGGCAGATCCGAAGAAACCTATCGGTAACGTCCCTGTCAAAGCTCCTTTTTTCTCGGATAAACGATCAGGCAAGAGTGATCAGGGTCATGGTCCCCCAAGCTCGACGTTCGACTTCTACCAGTACACTCAGCAGCATCCAGCGGCGACAACTGGAGGATCGAGTGTCACGAATCAGGCCAATGCTTGGCGCAGGCCAGCACCAGAGGGTGTGCGGGCGTGGCAGAGTAATCAGCGTGCGCAGGAGTCACTCAGAAGATTGGATGGGATGCTCATCCAGCATATGGAGGCGGAAAAGGACACGATTAAGAGGATAGCTACTACTTTTTATTCCAAAACATAAGGGAGACACATATCTTGTTATTTATACCGCTCTTTACTGCATTTGAATACCCAGGGGTTCTATGTTCATCTTCATTCCTTTGCCATGCTGTGCATATGCGCAGAGTTCCTTACAGTTTATCCAGCTTGGTTTGGAATGGAATCTTAGTGTGACCTACGCCGTGAACTCACCGTGACTCGAACGTGCACGTAATAGTATTAGCCCCGTTGCGTCTCTTGTACTTGTAGCATGAACTAGACGCCGCAGCATAGCCCAGCCCTTCGTAATATCCATCTACAACGAGGATCACGACATGGACAAGTACAACGAGCGTCAGCACTACTCATATTCTTGGCACCAGGTGAGACTGCACATTTCGTTGGCGGAAATTATCAGTTGTTGAATTGAATATGAACAGTCTCATGATCAGGTGGAATTCAACGTGTAAATATTTGACGAATCCTAATGCATCCAACTTCCAGGCCACTGTCCTGCTAATGGTCCCTTATGACACACTGGAGGACGACATGGTGGTGGGTGACTTTATGCCTTCTGCCTGACAAGCCCACCGACGGCTTGCTATATTTCAGGTTGTCATAGATCGCAATTGTCTCATAGCAGGTGTTCGAGGTCAACCACCAACCTTAAAAGTGAGTAGCGTGCATGCCCTTCACATGGGATAACTACAGGATATCTCACAGTTATTCTGTAGGGCCGTCTTTATGGCAATGTTGATACAACTAATTCTGTTTGGCAACTTGAGCCACGAACTTCTCGAATTTCAGTACGAGAACGAACCACTTCCACGACATCAACTGCCTCGACACAGTCATCGTACGCTTTTGTTTCGGACCCCGAAATTTCCAGCAGCTTTGCCGCTTCGCTTGAAAGTGGCCACGTTTCTGATGCAGAACTGTCTCCCGCGTTATCATCGCCGACTCTATCCTCTGACGAGCGTGGATTCTCATTCCGACGACGGCATACCAACTCTAATGTCACTACGTCTCGCTCAGTCTCTCCTGGCCATGTTCTACGCAGCATGGCATCTTCATATTCATCGCTTGATTCATTGCAATCCCCACACTCTGGGAGGCTATTAACGCTTCATTTGGAAAAAGAACAGTCGATTATTTGGCCTGCACTAATTGTGGGTCCTGTCGCAGAAGCATTATCCCCATATATGCCAATTCCTGCGGTCTTTGACTCAAGTCACGAACTTGAACATCAATATAATATGGATCCTACCAGTTTGGTTTTAATTGGACTCGAACTATACGACATCCGCAAAGATAAAGAGGAAGCATTTGAATGTTTCATGTACGTAAATTCATTTGCACGCGAACAATCCATCTAAGATATTGATTGCTTGGTAGACGGGCGTGGCACCAAGCGCATGTACCGTCCGCGACGGTCAGACTTGTCTCATATTATCTACCACTACAAACAACGTTTGACCTCAGCGAAACTGAGGAGCACGCTCCGCGAGGAACAACCGCCTACTACCTTCAATGTATGGGCGGGCCTGGGGGGCTCGCACAACTATACTTGGAAGCAGGCTTGTTACATTTGGAGGGAGCAGCATCTAGCCTCCTGGCTTCGTCATATTCGAGTCTGTCATCCATCAGGATGCCGCTCCAGTCACAAGGTGGAGAGAGTAGCACGGAAGCCTGGAAACGCGACCGTGATGCGGCTGGGAGGTACTTTGAACGCGCTCGGACATTACAGCCGACCCTGGATATACCTTTACTTCCGCTCGATGGGGAGTCACTTCCCCGCGGAATCGGAGACGCTGAAGAGCTGGAGATGCCCTCTATGGAAATGCAACCCTCTGCTCCCCAGAGTATATACTCGGGAGAATCGCATTATACCGATCCTGACCCTCCCCAATTGCGTAGACGGCGGAAAAGAGAGGAGACAACATTATTCGAAAGCCATGAAGCAAGGGTTGATGATATTGACAATACATGGTACCTCTATATTCCCGGATTGGTGGGGGCAGGAACCGCCTTGCTCGTTGTTGGGGTGGTCGGTGCCCTGAGTTTCTCGACATGGTCGAGAAGAAACCAGGGGTCGTGACTCGTGAGTACGATGTTGATGCATGTGGCCTCTCCTGCATAGACAGTATGTATTCTGGACTTTCTCGCTGCGTTGTTTTGTGGATTGTTCTGTGCATTATAGACGCTTTGCTCTCGTGTATTAACACTCACAGGACCAGGTTGGAAATGGCTGATCCAACCAAGATCCAACTGAACAATTTGTATAGGACATTGCAATAATAACGTCAGATGAAATCAGAAATCATCAAGTTCAAGTTGAATTTCTCTCCGGTGCAACCCCTTGAACATCACTGGCAGCTGCTAGTGAATATGCCGATATCTACGTGGACTGTAGGATTCCTGCAACCTAAAACATCCCTGCCTTTGACCACGGAGCCCAAACGTGCTCTAATTATACTAAACCAGCCTTTCTCTGCTGAACTATTCCATCGTCTCTGGAACTCTTGTCAATGGCGGTGTTGCGCTGATGGAGGTGCTAACCGGCTTTATGACCACTTTGACCATATGTCACGCAGCCTGTAAGTGATGTCTGGTGTGTGTTCACCTGTTCGCGCTGGTTAATGACAAGATGCGATGAGTTTCCTTGAAATACAGTTATCTCCCGGATTTAATCAAAGGCGATTTGGACTCGATACGAAGTGATGTCCAGGAGTACTATGCCTCTAACGTGTGTTCCGTCGTCGCATGCAATGCCTTTGGGTTCTATTAGTGTCTTCCTTTTCAGGGAGTCCCAGTCGTCGGGGATGGTGACCAGGATTCGACCGACTTGATGAAATGCATTGCTGCATTACAAGATAAAGAGCAAGCGGAAAGACATGGGGTATGTGGGATTTCCCTCAGCTGTGAAGTACATGACGATGACAAGAGTCCCAGCAATATGATATCGTCCTTCTTGGTGGGCTTGCCGGACGACTAGACCAAACTATACACACTCTATCATACCTCCACAAGTTACGCAAGGCTCGAGAGCATGTATTCGCGGTTACCGATGACAACGTCGGGTGGGTTCTAGATTCGGTATTCATGTACCTCTCCTTCCTTCCACTTGATATAGACATATCCGGACAGGGCGAACACTCCATTCGCATAGACCATAGCATCTTGGGACCGACATGCGGTCTCCTTCCTGTTGGTATAGACTCTACCAACCTGTCAACCACCGGACTGCGATGGAACCTAAGTATGACACTCTTTGGTTCTTAGATATGCCAAACCAGCTTATCGTACTTGCACAGCCGACCACCCCTCGTCATTTGATGGATTAGTATCCACGTCAAACCATCTGGTGCCGGGGGAAGATATCGTTTGGATCAAGACCTCAAAACCAATCTGGTGGACTGCAGAGCTAAAGAAGCTGAGTCGGACGTGATACACTACGACTACAATTCATCCTGTGCTTCATTGTCGTATGTAGAGGATAGACGATGAGATGTCAAGGTATGGTCTTTAAACCAGTGGGTGTGACTCTACAAATGAAAAGCAAGCAATGGCTGGGGTAAAATGTAACATAGAAGGGTGATTAGGGTCTTGCTTAATTTGGGAATGATTTCCGAAATAGGCAGGAGGCCTTTTGAGGCGCAAGAAACAACATTGTGTAGCCGAGTTTTTTTCTGCGTTCCCCTTGGTGAAAGGCGCCTCAGAAACAGCCAGATATCGATCTGCACAGTGACTAAGTGACTAGCACATGTACAAGAATACCTAAGCGAGCCTGATTGGCCACACATGTGGCTGGCACTACGGAGGTCTTCTTTCGTTTTGTGTCCAGGATTCGGGGATCGATATACAATGGCAGATTCCAGCACAACTGAAATTGTAGTTCTGTATTTCGCAGCGGCATCCACAGCAACAGGCCTCACATTTGAACGTGTCAATCTCCCAGAAATAGGCTTCCGTCTTTCATCACTGGGCACTCTGCTTGTTTCGCGACATCCGAACACGAACCTGGGCAAGGTACTAGAGGGTAGTCAGTGGAGTGTCGATGCAGAGATGGTTGATGATCCGGAATTAGTAGAATTGAAAGGCGGCGAGGAGGTCGCCGTGATATGCCCTGTGTCCGGGGGATAGGGCAGAAAGGTTGCAATCGGAATTGTAAGCCGCGAGCCTTCATTGCCGTTTCATTGATTGAGAGCTATCGTAGCAAATCTCAAACCTCACGCCGTCGCCCTCTAACCTTTCGGAACATCTCTGCAACCCTATACCCATCCACTCTGCTGATCGTATCCACCTTGGCATATGAAACCTCCACACATGTCGGATGAGCTGGCCCTTTACGATGCTGATGAAAAAAATGCTCCATGTTGGCGATTCATTTTACGAACATATATATACATGAGCCCATCATCTCCTCCAAGAAAGATCGATCATTCCATGCCTCTCATCTTGTTTGTAATACAACAATCTCAACTCTACGAATCTCCGCGAAACCAAAAGATAAGTACGTCCGCTCTGAGTTTCGCGTCGGGGACACACGGATCAACTCTGGTCATCGTACTGTCTTGCAATCTGCTTTGGAAGTCCTCTTCGCCATAGCCATCATGAGGACTGCAGCTGCAGACGGGAAGGAGGTAATAAGGAGCGATCGAGGAAAGGAGAGGAGTATGGACCAGAGGGGGTTTGGTTTGCAGCGATTGATATTGGAGGCGCGAGAAACGGTTTTGATGTGAATCGATAAGAATATACGACATCTAGTGATGAGGTATGCAGGATGTGGGCCACAAGATTGAATGATTTATTTTCCCTTTCCGCGGAATATTTCCTGCTCCAATTGGGACAAGAATGTGTCGGCATCGCTCGTGATGACTGGAGCTTCCCCCTGCCCTTTGGCTTTCGCATCTGTGGAAAGAGCCTCTAGAGCAACAAATGGATCTCTCGCAATGGCGGTGAAAACATGTGGGTCCGATGCGCCGATCCTTACGGAGGACGTAGGTGCAGGCGGTGAAGCCTCCTGTGCACCTCTCACCTTCCTCCTCTTAGCATCAACCATCTTCTTTCTTTCCTCAAGCTCCCGTTTCCTCTTCTCCATCGCACGGGTCTTTACAACAGCCCCTCTTTGCCCTCCATCATCATCCCGCATCCCTTCTATTTCGCCTGGTTTCACATCCCGAGCGCCTGTCTCCTGCCTAGTTTTCTCAGTCTCTTCCCTTGCGGACTTTAACTCTTCCATCTGCGCCCGTCTCGTTTCTTCATCGCCGGAGAACTGGTAGTATCCAGCACCTTTAGCGCGGACTTCCTGGGTAGCATCGTAATGAACACCGAGCGGGTTGTTCTCTTCTGAGTGTTCTTTGGCGATCTCTGCAATGCGTTCGGCTGAGGGCTCGTATACTGGGAAATGATTGACAGGATTGCCTGAAACAAAGGATGAGTTTCAAGGAGACAATGAAGCATCTGAACACTCACGTATTATAATGTCCCTGAAAATGGTACATCAGTGGTCATAGTACATAGACTAAGGTTACATACTCATCGTCGTCGGGCTGCCCATCACCTGACGCGGGGACTAAGTGTCGAGGAACCTCAGATCGAGGAGCAGTTCGCATGCGACCAAACTCGTCTTCATACTCGACGATTGGATCTTCCTGTTCACAGAATTTCAGTCGATCATTCAGAGTGCGAATGGAAGGATCGAATACCTCGTCAGCTTCTGGAGCTCGTGGAACCACCAATGACTCGTCCACATCCTCGCTATCAGACTCGTAGATATCGGCGCCTTGTTTTTGATCAAACTAATGATACAAGTCAGAGATCAAGCCAGCTCTGCTGAAGCACTACTAACATCAACCAAAAGAGCATCGTACTGTTTATCATTTAAACCACCTGTTTTCCCCTTTCTCAGTTTGTCATAAATCTTAGCTTTTCGTTCAAGGGCAGCACGAGCGGCTTCCAGAGTAGGCCTGCTGATCGTTTCTAGTTCAACATCGCGAACCGCGCGAGATTTAACCCCTTTGTTCTGGCGTGCCCAAACTGTCGGCTTCTAAAAGCACCGGTTTGAATCAGTCGGGTTTGAGATATTGAAGGGCAAGATGAAACATACCTTCTCAGCTCGCGGTACACCTCCTACGATCACGTTGCTTTTTCCTGCGGCTTTATTCCTCGCGAATTCCTCCTCGTGCTTGGACAACTCTGCCTTGAGATCAAAGAACGAGCTTGCACTGACACCCTTGACCTTGGCTTTGTCCACGGGCATAAGTTCGAATAAAGGGAAGACAGATTCAACTTGTCATTGTTTACTAGTAAATGCCATGTGACATAACGACGTCACGTCGTGCGAACATTAATAAATTAACTATTGGCAAATATTACGATTCGGATACGCTCCGTGTCTTCTTTACCTCGCTCTTACAAACCTATATGATTCGATAGATCATATTCAACAATTGTATCACACGAAAGCCATAAAAGTAAACCCACGTAGCATCGATCTGCTTCAGCTGAGGCAATGCCAGTATTACCTTCCTCCGGTAACCTGTCATATCAGTGGTCTGACAAGGATTCGCCTCGAGATAAAGTGTCTCTAGTGACACTGTCGACCGTAACTGTGAGTCCAGTGCTTGGAGGTTGGGAATCTCATTCCCATTCATCTAAAGAAGTCAGAGGGAAAGAGTGTAGGACGGCAGATCAAGAACTAACCCATAAGTCTTCCAGCGAAGTTAAATGTGACACGTTCTCTAACGCTGAGATGAAGTTGTTCCCTAAATCTAACGTCTTGAGTTTTACCTGATAGTTTTATTAGCAACTGTTGATAGTAAGAATGGTTCATTGACTCACGTTGTGCTCCAGACCTTCTAATCGTTTAATGCCATTATGACTGAGGTATAATTCCTCGAGGTTTTCAAGCGCTTCCAGACCTTCCAGCTTGGTGATGCGGTTTGATGGCAAGGCTAGGATCTTCAATTGTTTTAACTTGGTCAAATTCTAAAGACAAAGACCATCGACGCTGAGATCAGCAAGGCATTAATATTCCAAATCAAAGGTGAATTAGTATACCTCGAGCTTGGTGATCTTATTCTTTCCAAGCCACAGTTCTTCGAGGTTAACCAATGCTTCCAGATTCTCTATTTTCTGATTCGTGCATTGAGAGGGTGAGGGCGATTTGATTCAAACGGGCTAGCTTACCCGGATCTTGTTTCCACCCAGCTCAAGACTTCGCAGGGTGGTAACAGACTCAAGACCAGTTATTTTCGATATCCGATTCTGCACAAAATATATCGTTTTCAAAGACGTGAGGTGTTCCAGTGTGTCGGGGACGGCACGAAGAACATTGAAGGAAAGGTCGAGCACACTTGCGAGTGTAATGTCTAACGTCAGCCTCGACCAGCAATTAATGACACAAATTTGACTCACGAGAGCTTGGATAGATGATTCAGAGCATCTCCCACTGTCTTGACTTTATTGTCATACAAGTCAAGTTCCTCTAATTCGGTGAGCAACCAAAAGTCTCCCGGATCCAAATGCGAAACGTGATTTTGCCGCAGACACAATTTTTTCAGATGATTGGCAAATCGAGGTAGTCGTAGACCTGCAAGCGACCCGATGCGCGAATGGACAAGCTCTAAGTTCTACACGATTGCAAGGTCAATAGGATCAATGATTGACGGGCAACATGCACACCTCTGTTTCGTCCGGGAAGTCTTCAAGGAAATCACCCTCCTCTTCAGTGTATCCCTCTTCCAGTTCCTCCTCAGATTCAACTTCTTCAGGTTCTGGTAATACCACTCTTGCACTGAGATAAGACCTGTAAACTTGGTTGTCAGGTGCACAACCACCTATTAGACGTGATCTGACTGACTGGTCAGAAACTCCTGGAGTAGGTTCGCCACGGACGGTCGTCGTGGGTTCTCCGGGTGCAGAGTCGTTTTTCTCCATGATGAACACACGATGAAGCTTAAGAGCTCGAGAAGACGTATCAAATTCAAGTTGTATGTAAATGGCACACTGGCAGCGACATCACGTGTTTATTATAGGACGACAGGTCACAGTGAGTCTGAAAGCGAGAACTACGTCACGCGTAATACCGTAGCCGTGCCGGCATACATAGTATACGATTTTCAAAATCATGGGTGTTTTAATTATGTTCCCAGCTTCGAGCTCCAAGTTTACGTATACATTTTGAAACTATTGATATCGGGGAGGGACGGGGGAAAAAAAAGAAAGATCCTAATCCCTTACTACTAGTAGCTGTCGCCGATGCCGTATGAACCATGACTCATGAAGTGAAGCAGGGCAAGGAACTTGAACCCTGAAGTCTCCCCGGCGGCTGTGACACCGTAGTACTCAGTGAAATCATTTCAGACGATCATGATCGACGCAACCACAAAATTCGACCTTACCACTGATCTGATCCCGATCTATGAGTATGACAGAGGTTCATAATGGAAGAAAAAGAGACAGAACGACAAAAAGGAAAACAACGAGATAAATCTTCCAAACGAAACAAGTCGCAAATGGCATCATCATCAGACGCAATGCCGCGACTCGGAAAGGTACGTGCAAACAAAAAGAACAAGCCTATTAGACATACAAGTGTATTCTGCCTATCTATCCGGACTATCATTGTCCAATTCGAACCACGAGAGACAAGGGTAGGCAGAAAATATGGTAGGTAGCATGGGCGGGCAAGCGTGGAAATTGGTCCGAAAATGCTCCTTTGTGTCCTCCTTGCGCCATTACAAATCATCACTGTTGCGTCAAGATAGATCTCCTGGATGAATGTCGAGGTTCGGCCGACACAGGAGTCGGGGGAAGTTCACGGAGCTCACGATCTCTGTTTCGCTCGCGTTCAAATGATGCAGGGGGCACGGTGGAAGTGAGAGGGGAATGGGATATCGGAGACCCAGATGAGTGCATGGGGGAGACGCGATCCGTGTATGATGGGATATGATCCAAACGAGGAAGCTGATTACCGTGCTGCGGATGTAGGACGGGTGGGTTTGATAGGGGAGATGGGACGGAATAAAATGTGGAACTATTGCTAGAGTAGGGTTGGCGACTATCGGCGCCCGGAGAGTAGTGTACAAAACTCATGCTAGACGCGGGGGGGGATGGGGATGGGGTCATATCATCCAAACCATGGTGTCCGGAATGGGGGTAGATGTCGCTGCCCGAACCA
>Ga0210387_10001131_pt1 | contig 19911 bp, 15 predicted proteins | sample IncBWC7OmetaG_FD_160108 | JGI IMG/M metagenome (GOLD analysis project Ga0210387, IMG submission 160108) | Forest soil microbial communities from Barre Woods Harvard Forest LTER site, Petersham, Massachusetts, United States - Inc-BW-C-7-O ...
CTGCTTGCTGCCGAGCACGTAGCTGCCGGCGCCCGCGATCGAGCCGGCCGTCATGCCGCCCGAGGTGAGGTTGGCGATTTGAAAGCTGCCGCCCAGATTGGTGATGACCCGTGCCTGGTCGCCCGCGGTGGTATCCTGGAAAAACGTGACACCGCCCGAATTGGTGATGAGGGTGGCGGTGCCGGCCGTGCTCGAGTTGGCGAAACCCGTACGGCCGCCGTTGTTGGTGGTGATGGTGGCGTTGCCGGCCGTGCTGCTGTCGTTGAAGCCCACGCCGTTGCTACTGTTGTCGGTGATGGTGGCACTGCCGGCCGTGCTGTTGCTTCTGAAAATCAGGATCGCGCCGGTAAGGTTGGCGATGGTGGCTGTGCCGGCCGAGCTCGCGTCGTTGAAATGCAGTTGACCGCTGGTGTTGATGGTGGCGTTGCCCGCCGTGCTCGCATTGCTGAAAAAGAGGATCTTGCCCAGGTCGGGCAGCGCGATGGTGGGCGCATTCGAGGAATTGTTGACGATGCCATTCCCCGAGAGCGTCGCGATGAAGGAACCGCCGCCCGCGAAGGTGAACGAATAGGCGGGCGCCAGGGCGTTGAACTGGAGCGCGCCGACCGTCGTGCCGGTGCTGAAGGAAACGCTCGTCGTGTTCGACGCGCCGAAGCTGGCCGTGCCGGCCGGCACCGTGTTCGTCGACCAGTTGGCGGCGGTGTTGAAGTCGCCGGAACCCGGATTGAGCAGCCAGGTCGCGTCCTGGGCCTGGGCGGCGGCTGCCCACAGGCCGACCGCCAGCGCCGCCGCGCCGCCCCAGAGGACGCGGCGACGCTGGTCGCGTTTCACTGGCTTCATGGTTCCCAACCCCACCCGTGACCCGGCATGGGCCGGACTAGATCACGAGGGGCGTCAAGGCAGCGTCAAAGGGCCGTCAAACCCGCGCTAAATCGGTGCGCAGGAGCGCCATCGGCGGCGGAAAAGAGTCGCGTCAGGCGGGATATGCGCTCGCGCCACCGTTCTACCACGCGGTGCGGACGCCGAGGCTGATTGCATGGGTGTCGGTGTCGCCGCCGACCGCGCCGTCGTAGCGCGCCTCAGGAAGAACCGAGGGCCTTGCGCCAGCCCTCGGCAAACCGCGCGGCGTCGGCCTTCGAGCCGCTCATGTAGGGATCGGCCGACATCGCCGCGATCCGATCGGAACCCTCGGGGACGAGTTTCTTGACCTCGCCGACCCACCGGGCCGCACCGGTCATATCGCCCGTCAAAGCACAGGCCGCCGCGAGCGAGGCATAGGCACGCGCATTGTGCGGCACGAACTCGATGGCGCGCGACAACCAGTCGATGGCGGCGTCGAAATGGCCCCGTTCGAGTTCGATTTGTCCCGCGAACATGTAGGCGAGTCCGACGGTGGGATCCTGTGGATTGAGCCGGATGGCATAGCGAATATGGGCCAATCCCTCGTCAGGGCGGCCGGTCAGCCCTTCGATGTAGCCCGCCTGCGCGTAGGCCACGGCAAAGCTCGGAGACAGCTTCGTCGCCATGGCAAACGAGCGCAGCGCCTCATCCAGCTGGCCGCGCGTCCTCTGCACCAGGCCGAGCCAGTAGAACGCCCCACCCGATTCGTGATTCCGGGCGATCGCCCGCCGCAGCAGGTCTTCAGCCTGGGCGAGAGAGGCTTCGCGCTCCGCCGCGGAGAGACCGGCGATGGAAACGACGTTCGCTGCGGCCAGGCCGATCAGGGCGGTCTGGCTGCTGGGGTCGCGGCGCAGAGCTTCCTCGAAATCGCCCTTCGCCTCGCCGATCGTGCTCGCCGCCGTACCGCGGTAGGCCGCCGCATTGCGCTGGATCGCATTCCAGCCGCGGGCGAGGAGACCTTCGACGCCGGGCTCGCCAGGCTCGTGCGCCAACCGGCGGCTTTCGGCGCCGACTGCTTGAATGTCCAACGCCCGGGCAAGCCCACGCGGGACCTCGTCCTCGGCCGACAAGCGGTCGGCCCACGCATGCTCCGAGCGATCCGACCACACCTGCAACCGGCTGTAGCTGTCGATCAGCGCCACGGTGATTTGCATCCGGTCGTGCTGAACGTCGACCTGTCCTTCGACGACGTAGCGCACGCCGAGCTCGGCGCCGACCGCCGCCACGTCGACCGTCTTGCCGCGATAAAGACTCGAGGTTTGCGCCGAAATCACCCTTATCGCCGGCGCGTGCGACAGCTCGTCGATCAGATTGCCGGTAAGGCGGTCGGCGACCGCCGGCTCCGCGCCGCTTTTCTCGTTGCTGGCGAAGGGCAGAACGAGCAGCGACACGTAGCCGTGGACCGGCGCCGGCAAGGCTTGGGCGGGACGGGCGGGTTGGAGGCCTGCCGCCAACTGGACAGCAGGCGCACGGTCGCGCGCTGCAAGCCACCAGCCCGACAGGCCGAGGACGAGCACGGCGGCGATCGGCAGCGCCGCCAGGATCGGCGGCCGACGTCGCGGGGCACGCCCGACGACGGGCGGCGGCGCGAGGTCGGCAACGGCGTCGCCATGAGCGGCGGGGGCGATCGGCCGGCTGACGACGACCGGCGCCGCCGGCGTGCTTCGCCTGATGTCGTCGATCAGGGCAAGCGTCGGCGAGGAGGGCGCAACGTCGAGCTCGCGCTTCAGCAGGGCCGTGAAGGCGCCGGCCCGGGCGAGGGCCGCTTCGCGGCCGCGATAGCGGGCGGAGAGCCGCAACGCCAAGCGCTGCCAATCCTCGCGCAGCGGATCGAGCGCGACCAGACGCTCGGCGGACTCGAGCGCCCGGGCGCCCTGTCCGAGCCTGTCGAAGCCCTCGGCACAAGCCTCGTAGACGCGCGCGCCGATGGCTTCGAGCCGGCTGCGCTCCGCCCGGACCCATTCGTCGAACGTCTCGACACCGAGCTCGAAGTCGGCGAGAAACGCGCCGCGATAGAGATCCGCGGCCCGCACCAACTCGGAAAGCTCCGTCGAGCCGGCAAGGGCGGCAAGCGCCGTCGCATCGACGGCCATCGCCGGCAGCCGCAGTTCGACCGTGTCGCCTTCCAGGCGCAGCAGGTCCGGCGCAACTGGCGCCAGATCGGCGCGCAGCGAGACCAGGCATTGCCGCAGGCTGTTGCGCGCCAGCCTGTCGGGCCGGTCGGCCCACAAAAGCGTGGCGAGTTGTGACCGGCTGACGCTGCGTTCGGGGTGCAGGGCGACATAGGCGAGCAGGGCGCAGCTCTTGCGCGCCGAGATCGCGATCGCGGTCGGCGGATCGCCGTCGCTGCAGACCCGGAACTTGCCGAGAAGCTGAAGCGTTAGGCCCGCCGCTTTCCGCATGCTGCAATCGGGGATTAATCAGTCCGGGTTGTCAAGCCGCAGCCCGGCCGCCGCGCCCTACCGGCTCATGCGCAGGCCGACATTGATCGCGTGGTTGTCGGTGCCCACCGCCACCCCGCCGTCGTAGCGCCGGTAGATCTGGGTTTCCGTGCCGGCGTTGGTGGTGATGGTGGCGTTGCCGGCCGTCGTCGAGTTCTGGAAGATGGATATAGCGGAGTTGTGGAAGGGTTGGCGGGCAAGTATTCATCTCATGGTTGTCGGCGACAGGGCGAATAGTCCGCCGGCTAGCGCGGCATCATTCGTCACCCCCAAAGTGACGCCCGCGCACAGGCTGGACACGATCAGACGTACGAAACCGGTTCCCAAGCCGCCCGACACTGACAGTGACGGTACCCACACCGAACTCCCACGCCGATCATGCCCAGCCGCCCAGCGTGCAACCCCAAGTAAGCACGCCGGGGGCGCGGAGCATCGCTCAACGCACCGGCGCCGGCCATGGGGTGAGGCGACAATTTCGGCCAAACTGGCAACTTTCCCGGCCAGCTCGGTCATTCCGCCGCAGTGTCGCGCGTCTGCTCGTCGTCGGCCACGCGGAAGCGCTGGCGATATTGCTGCGGCGTGACGCCGAGGCGCCGGATAAAGGCGCGGCGCAGATTGTCGACGGTTTCGAAACCGCAGCGCGTGGCCACGGCCTGCGCCGGCAACTGGGCCTCCTCGAACAGGCTGCGCGCGGCGTCGATGCGAATGCGCTCGACGAAGTCGCGCGGCGTCTCGCCGGTCTCCTCGGCGAAGGCGCGGCGGAAGGTGCGCTCGCTCATGTGGGCGCGCGCCGCCAGCGTCTTGACGCTCAAGTCGGCCGCGAGGTTTTCCAGCGCCCATTCCTGGACCAGCCGCACCGGCGGGCTGGCCGCGAACTGGGCGAGCAGAAGGTTGCTGAACTGCGACTGGCCGCCGGGCCGCTTGAGATGCACCACCAGCGAACGCGCGACCCTGAGCGCCAGGGTGCGGCCGTGGTCCTCCTCGATCATGCCGAGCGCCAGGTCGATGCCAGCCGTCACGCCGGCCGAGGTGTAGACGCTGCCGTCGCGCACGAAGATCCGGTCGACGTCGACCGCGACCTGCGGGTAGCGCTGGCCGAGCTCCGCCGCCATCGCCCAATGCGTGGTCGCCCGCCTGCCGTTGAGCAGGCCGGCCGCGGCGAGGACGAAGGCGCCGGTGCAGATCGATCCGCAGCGCCGCGCCCGCTGCCGGCCGGTCCGCAGCCAGGCGAGAAGACGCTCATCGCAGCTCGCTTCGGCCTGCCCGAAGCCGCCGGACACGAGCAGCGTGTCGATCGGTTCCCTGATGTCGGCGACCGCGACGCTGGGCGTGATCGGGATGCCGATCGAGGTGTCGACCGGCGCCAGGCTGAGCCCGGCGATGGCCAGCCGATAGAGCGGCCGGCCGGCGATGGCATTGGCCATGGCGAACGCCTCGAGCGGCCCGAATATGTCCATGGCCACCACGCCCGGATAGACGAGCATGACGACGAAGCGCGGTTCGGCTGGCTCCCGGGCGACGGACGGCATCGCACCACCATACACATGCGGATGCCGGGTGACTGCAGGGGCCTCGAGCCGAGCTGCGTCAACCGGTCCGGCGGGCGGCCGACCGCGGTTGACATCGGCGCGGGGTCGCCCTAACTCACGGGCCCTTAAAAGCCCGCATGACCTGCCCAGGTGGCGGAATTGGTAGACGCACTAGTTTCAGGTACTAGCGCCGAGAGGCGTGGAAGTTCGAGTCTTCTCCTGGGCACCATGCAGGGCTTGCGAGGCATCCGGTAAATGGCGATCAGCCTTCATCGCGGCGACCTTCCCGCCGACCTGTCGTTCGGCCCGAGCGTGGCCATCGACACCGAGACCATGGGCCTCAATCCCCATCGCGACCGGCTGTGCCTGGTCCAGCTCTCGGCCGGCGACGGCAATGCCCATCTCGTCCAGATACCACGGGGGCAGATGCCGCGCGGGCCGCACAAGGCGCCGCGACTGGCCGCCCTGCTGGCCGATCCCAAGGTGCTGAAACTCTTTCATTTCGGCCGCTTCGACATCGCCGCGCTGGAGCATGCGCTGGGCGGACGCTGCGAGCCGGTCTACTGCACCAAGATCGCCGCCCGGCTGACGCGGACCTTCACCGACCGGTTCGGCCTGAAAGATCTCTGCAAGGAGCTTTTGGGCGTCGAGCTCTCCAAGCAGCAGCAAACCTCCGACTGGGGCGCCGACAGCCTGAGCGACGAGCAACTCGCCTATGCCGCGTCCGACGTGCTGCATCTGCATGCGCTCAAGGCCAAGCTCGACGCGCTTCTCGAGCGCGAAGGCCGCAGCGAGCTGGCAGCCGCTGCGTTCCGCTTCCTGCCGACGCGGGCCCGCCTCGACCTGGCGGGCTGGCCGGACGTCGACATTTTCGAGCACTAGATCGGCACGAGCATTCGCATCGACTTGATCCAGGTCAAAGCCCGCGGGGCCCGGCATGGCAGAAGCGACGGGAAAGGCGGAAGCCATGCCCCGTACGCCGCAGATCATTGCCCAACAACAGAGAGCCATGTCGTCGGCGCTATTGGCGGTGCGCACCATCGCGCGCAAAGCGCTGCGATCGGGCAGCCGTCCCGACTTCGCGCAGCTGGTGCCGCTGGTGGACTACGTCGAGTGCTTTGCCGAGACGCTGCATCAGGCAAACGAGGAAAAATATCTGTTCCGTATTCTGGAAGCGCGGCAGCCCGGCCTGGCCCGGCTGGTCGCCCGGCTTCGCCGTGACCATGCGGCCATGAAAGGCTACGGCCAGCGGCTGCGCGCCGCCGTGGGCTATTGGCGGACAGGCGACCCCAACGCCAGCCGGCAGACGGCCATCATGGCGGACGACTACGTGCGCTTTTGCCGGCAGCATGCACGGGTCGAGCGCCGCGATTTGTTGCCCGCGGCGCTTGAATCGCTGTCGGACGCCGAATGGCTGAAGATCGATCAGGTCCTGGCGTCCGTCGTCGATCCGCTGGCCCTGTCAAAAAGCCGGCGCGACTGCGAACTGGCGTTGAAGCAGCTGGCCGGGCGGCGGCCCTAGACCAGACGCAACGCGCGCGACAAGGCTCTTCAGCTGAAGCGCTCCCAGGCAGATTGGCGCGAGATACCCAACGCCGCTCCAATTTGGGCCCAGCTCACCTCGCGGGATCGCAGAAGATCGACCGCCCCCTGGAGTTGGCTACCCTTGCCTTGGACCGTCTGTTCGATGGCTCCAAGCCGCTCCAGCAAACGTTCTGTCGGCAACTCTTCGACAGAGGGGGGCTTCGAGTTTGGCGGACGACCGGCAATGTATTCACTGCAGAGGTCTACGCACTCGTCGCAGATGAAGAGACTGGCAGGACCGGCAATCAGCATCTTCACCTGGAACTGTGATTTGAAACAGAAGGAGCAGTAGAGGATTTTCGTTGGCACAGAGCCACCTGCCGCTGCTTGCGGTGTCTCCGCCTGGTCTGTGGCGGGCTTTGACATATTGACCTCCGTTATGGTGTCATGAATTTCCTGACAGTCAGGTCAACCCTGACGTCCTGGCTGTCAATCCCGCCAGTGCTCCGAATGCACTTGATCTGAAGGATGGCATGGTTATTGCTTAAGCCACCGTACGGGGAGGTCTAGCGACCTTCAGGGGGTGGGTACATGCGTATTGGTCCGAGTCTGATCCTGGCTTCGCGCCAGACCTTGGCAATGACGCCGCAGCTTCAGCAGGCCATCAAGCTGCTGCAGTTCTCGCATCTCGAACTCGCCGCTTTCATCCAGCAGGAGCTGGAGAAGAACCCGCTGCTGTCGGAGGGGACGTCGGATGACGGCCCGATCGCCGAGGCGGAGGGCCCCGTCCTCGACGCGCCGGCCGACACCGCCGAAGCGTTGGCCGCCGCCGCCCCCGCCCTGGCCGAGGCCGACGAGCGCTGGACGCGCGAGCATGCCGACCGTGGCGGCGATGGCGCGGCCAGCAAGGTCGGCCAGCGCGAGGACGCCCCCGACGCGCTCGATTTCGTCGCCGAGCGTCCGCGCTCGCTCGCGGTCCATGTGCTCGAACAGATCGAATTGATGTTCTCCGACGCAGCCGAGCGGCGCATCGCGCTTAAGCTCGCCGAGGGTCTCGACGAGGCGGGCTATTGCCGTCTCGACGCCGCGGTGGTGGCCGAGGCGGTATGCGTCAGCCTCGAGATGGTCGAGGCGGTGGCCGCGCGCCTGCGCCAGATCGAGCCGGCCGGGCTGTTCTCGCGCACCGTCGCGGAATGCCTGGGCGCCCAGCTCGCCGAACGCGATCGCCTCGACCCGGCGATGAAGGCGCTTCTGGATAATCTCGATCTCGTGGCCGCCGGCGAGCTCGGCCAGTTGCGGCGCCGCTGCGGCGTCGACGACGAGGATCTGCGCGACATGCTGGCCGAGCTGCGCACGCTCGATCCGCGCCCCGGCCAGGCGTTCGACTTTGAACCCATCCAGCCGGTGGCGCCCGACCTTTTCCTGCGCCCGGCCAAGGACGCCGACACCGGCGAGGACGGCTGGCACATCGAGCTCAACACCGATGCGCTGCCCAAGGTGCTGGTCGACCGCAACTACCACGCCACGCTGATGAAGGGCGCGCGCGCCAAGCCGGATCGCGATTTCGTCGCCGAGCGCTTCCAGTCGGCCAACTGGCTGGTCAAGACCTTGGAACAGCGCGCCACCACGATCCTGAAAGTCGCGCGCGAGATCGTGCGCCAGCAGGACGCCTTTTTCCGCAAGGGCGTGAGCGCGCTGCGGCCGCTGGTGCTGCGCGACATCGCCATCGCCACCGAGCTGCACGAGAGCACGGTGAGCCGCGTCACCTCCAACAAGTACATCGCCACGCCGCGCGGCATCTTCGAGCTGAAATATTTCTTCACTTCGGCGCTGCCGGCGCGCACGCCGGGCGTGGTCGTGTCGTCGGAGTCGGTGCGCTCGCGCATCCGCCTGCTGGTCGGCGGCGAGAATTCCCACCAGCCGCTGTCGGACGATCGCATCGTCGATCTGCTGAAGGGCGAGGGCGTCGAGATCGCGCGGCGGACGGTCGCCAAGTATCGCGAGGCCATGCGCATTCCCTCGTCGGCCGAGCGGCGCCGGCTGGGCCGCCTGGGCATGGGCCGCAGCCTGCCGGCTGCCTTGCCGAGTGCGCACATCGCCTCGCAGGCGCTGTCGGGTCCGGCCGACTGAGGCTAAATTGGCCGGCCGAAGGAGCGGCTTGACCGGCCCGGGCGAGGCGCCTATAGGGGCGCACCCCTCGGTCGAGCGCAATTGGTTCGCGCTCGTTAACCCATTGGTGACATTGTGGAAATAGCGGATTTGCTGACCGGCCCCGACGCCGTTTTGGCGAACCTGAAAGCGTCCGGCAAGAAAGCCTTGCTGGCCGAACTGGCCAGCCGGGGCGCTACCCTCTTCAAGCTCGATGAGCGCCGCCTGTTCGATCGCCTGCTCGAGCGCGAGCGTCTGGGCTCGACGGGAATCGGCGGCGGCATCGCCATCCCGCACGCGCGCCTGTCGACGCTCGCCAAGCCGGTCGGCCTGTTCGCGCGGCTCGCCCAGCCGATCGATTTCGACGCCATCGACGAGCGGCCGGTCGACATCGTGTTCCTGCTGACGGCGCCCGAAGGCGCCGGTGCCGACCATCTGAAAGCCCTGGCGCGCGTGTCGCGTCTGTTGCGCGATCGCAGCCTGGTCGAGAAGCTGCGCGCCACCGAAAGCGCCGACGCCCTCTACGCCCTGCTCGTCGAATCCTCGATCCAGGCGCAGAGCGCGGCCTGAGCTTCGCTGGGGGCGCGCCACTCCAGTGGCGCGTCTTTGTTGGAAGCCAGGGAAGATCGCGCCACTGGAGTGGCGCGCCCCCAGCAACGAAGTCTCTGCTCCCTCAATGAACCAGTGCCGGCTCGAGATCGTGCTGGCGGATCAGCGCCTGGGCGATTTCGACCGAGGGCGCGGCGGCCATCGGCTTGCCGTCGGCGGAGAAGATGCCGATCGCGTGCTTGCCGTCCGGCAGGTCGATCGCCTTCACATAGGCGACTTGCTCCGCGCCGAGGCTCAGGAAGGCTTCGTCAGCGAGGGGGGTGAAACCCGTAGTCTGCTCGTTTTCCATGGCTACCTCCTTGGCAGCGTCAGCGCGAACCTGTGCGGCGCGCGGTGATGTCGATGGTGTTGTCCGCACCGGCGTCCGTCTTGCCGGCATCGATGCGAATGGTCCGGATGCGCGGCTCGGCCACCGGCCGCACCAGGTCGATCGACAACAGGCCATTGTCGAGACGGGCGCCCGTTACCTCGATGCCGTCGGCCAGCATGAAGGCGCGCTGGAACTGGCGGGCGGCAATGCCGCGATGGAGGAAGACACGGTCGGTATCGTCGGTCTGCTTGCCGCGGACCGAGAGCTGGTTCTCGACCAGTTCGATCACCAGATCGTCCGAGGTGAAGCCGGCCACCGCCAGCACGATGCGCAGGCCGTTCTCGCCGATCCGCTCGATATTGTAGGGAGGATAGCCCTCGGCGCTCTTGGCCAGGCGGTCAAGCGTGCGCTCGAGCTGGTCGAAACCCAGCAGCAGAGGCGAATTGAACATCGACACACGGCTCATATAACCCTCCTCCTAGGAGCGAGTGGCCGGGAACCCTAGAAGGCCTTCCCTTGGAATGAATCTGGGGAGCATCCCGGCTGGTTCAAGGGTGATGGCCCGGCTTGCAAGGGTAGCGAAAGGTTGGCCCAAGGCCGCTTTGAGGCGGTCCAGGGGCATCGCCATGGCGGTTCGGGTCGGGTAAACTCCGCCACCCCTCGACCGGCCGGTGGATGCGCCATCGGACCAAAAGAACAGAAAAGATGACGCTCGTTGCCTCAGATATGCGACGGCCCAGTGAGCCTTTGACGGCCGGCGCCCGGCCCGTCCGCTCAGTGCCCAACCGTTCGGCCAAGGTGGCCGGCGAAAGCGGGAAATTCGGCCGCTGGCTGCTCGCCTCCCGCCTCTATTCCCTGACCCTGGGCTACGGCACGCCCAGAAGCTTCTTCGCCGTGGCGCCCGACACCTGGCCGGGCGATCAGGCGGCCGGCCAGCGCCTGCTCCTGGGCGAACTTCTGGTCCGCGGTATTGCGGGTCCTGTCGCGCCCGACTCCGACGACCCGCCATGGCAGCGCGCGGGCGCTGCCGCGCTTTGGCTCGATGCCCTGAACGGCTTCGGCTGGCTGCGCGACCTGCGCGATTGCGGCGATCCGGCCGCAGCCCCGCTCGCCGTCCGCCTGGTTGACGACTGGGCCAATCGCGAATGGCGCTGGTCGCCCGTCCCCTGGCGGCGCGAGGTCCTGGCCGAGCGCATCGTCTCCTGGATCCGCCATTACGACTGGCTGTCGACGGCGGCCGATGCAGGCTTCGCCGCCCGCCTCGTGTTCTCGCTCGCCCGCCAGCGCGCCCATCTCAAGCGCGCGCTGCGCACCGGCCTGGTCGGCCACGAGGCGGTCGCGGCGCTGAAGGCGCTGGTCTTCGCCGACCTCGCCTTTCTGCGCGACGGCAAGCGCTACGAGAAGAGCCTCGAGCAGACGCTGACGCGTCTGTCGCGCTTCGTGAAGCGCTACGTCATGCATGACGGCATCGTGGCCGAGCGCGCGCCGCATCTTCAGCTCGCCGTGCTGCGCCATCTGCTCGACGTGCGTGCGGCGCTGGCCTCGGCCGAGCGTCAGGCGCCCGCGGAGCTGGTGGCCGCCATCGACCGCATGGCGCCGATGCTGCGCTTCTTCCGCCACGGCGACGGCGGGCTGGCGCTGTTCAACGGCGCCTGGGAGGGCGAGCGCAGCTTCACCGACCTGGTGCTGGCGCGTACCGGTTCGGGCGAAGCCGCACCCATGATGGCGCTGGTGAGCGGCTTCCAGCGCCTGGCCGCCGGCACCTCGCTGGTGATCGTCGATGCCGGCAGCCCGCCGGGACGCGGCATGGACGGCATCGCCCATGCCGGCACGCTGTCGTTCGAGATGAGCGCCGCGCACGAGCGGCTGATCGTGAATTGCGGCACCTATCCCGGCGCGCCGCGCGACTGGCGGCATTTCATGCGCTACACGGCGGCCCACTCGACAGCCGTCGTCGACGACACCAACTCGACCGAGATCACCAACCACGGCGCGCTCGAATATCGCGCCGGCAACGTGCTGGTCGACCGCGCCGAGAATGACGGCGCGCAATGGCTCGACATGAGCCACGACGGCTATCGCTCGCTCTACGGCATCATCCATCGGCGAAGGCTGTGGCTGTCGCCCGATGGCGGCGATTTGCGCGGCGAGGATACCTTCACGGGCCCTGAAGGACGGCCGGTGACGGTGGCCGACCGGCGCTTCATCGTGCGCTTCCATCTTCATCCCGCGGTCAAGGCGACCCTGGCGCAGAGCGGCCAGGCGGTGCTGATGCGCCTGCCGAGCGGCCGCGGCTGGCGCCTGCGCGCCTCGGGCGCCGGCATCGGCCTGGCCGAAAGCATCTATCTCGGCGAAGAAGGCCGGGTGCGCCGCACCGAGCAGATCGTGCTGGTGGGCCAGGTTCCCATCGAGGGCAGCACCGTGAAGTGGGCGCTGACCCGAATGGAAGGTTGATCCCTTCGCCCCGTATGACGGCGGGGCGATGGCATTTAACCTCTTATTCCGTCATCCCGAGCGAAGCCGCCCAAGGGGCGGCGCAGTCGAGGGACCTTTTCTTGTCGCCGAGGCAACAGAACAGGTCCCTCCACTGCGCCTCGCTACGCTCGGCTCCGGTCGGGATGACGGAGTTTTTAATCAAATGCGATAACCCTGCCTAGGAGCGCTCCATCTCTTTCCTCCCGCATCAGATGTTCGGTGACGGGGAGGCGTCGACGAACGTCGCCATTGCAGGGCCGCTGAAATCCAAAAAGTAAGCGGGCGCCCAAAAACGCAGCCCTTCAAGCCATGTTTGTCGCAATGGTCCCTGCCGGCAGCAGCATCGGAGCATGATCCGGGCGGCAGAATCGGGCATCCTTGGCGAGGCTCGTTTACGGGAGCGCACGATCGATGTTGCCCAGCATCTCCTTCCGATGGATCACGCCCGAACGCCTGAGGCAACTGCTCGGGCTTTCAGTCAGGCTTGGCATCCTTGCCATCGCCGCGCTAGTCGCGATCCTGTTCGCGTCGCGCTGGGACGCCTGGGTCGGCGCGCACGTCGCGCAGACCACGGACGATGCCTACGTCAAAGGCGACCTCACGCCGCTCAGCGCCAAGATCGAGGGCTATCTTACCAAGGTGCCCATCAACGATTTCCAGCGCGTCAAAGCCGGAGAGCTTCTGGTCCAGATCGAGGACGATGACTACAAGGCCCGCGTCGACCAGGCCGAGGCCGATGTCGCGGCGGCGGAAGCGGCGATCGAGAACCTGAAGTCGCGCAAGGCCGAGCAGCACGCCCAGATCGCCGCGGCGCAAAGCGCCATTACGGCGACCCAGGCCGATGTCGAGCGCACCCGGCTCGAGGAGGTTCGCCAGCAAAACCTGGTGGCAAGCACCTACGGCACGCGCCAGCGGCTCGAGCAGGCCACCGCCGACGAGAAGCGCTTCCAGGCGACGCTGGCGCGCGCTCGCGACGAGCTCGAAGCCCAGCGTAGCCAGATGGCGGTGCTCGACACCCAGGAGCTGCAGCTGCGGGCCGACCTCAAGTCCAAGCAGGCGATGCTGGCGCTGGCCCGGATCACGCTCGGCTACACGCGCATCGAGTCGCCGGTGGACGGCATGGTCGGCGAGCGCGGCGTGCGCACCGGACAGTATGTACGGCCGGGCATGCAGGTGATCTCGGTCGTGCCGCTCGACACGGTGTGGGTGGTCGCCAACTACAAGGAGACCCAGCTCACGCGGGTGGCGATCGGCCAGCCGGCCAGCATCACCGTGGATACCTTCCCGGGCGTGGTGGTTACCGGCCGCGTCGACAGCATCTCGCCGGCCAGCGGCTCGCAATTCAGCCTGCTGCCGCCCGACAACGCTACCGGCAATTTCACCAAGGTGGTCCAGCGTATTCCGGTGAAGATCGTGCTCGATCGAGGCCATCCGCTATTCGGACGGCTGCTGCCCGGGATGTCGGTGATCGCCACGATTCACACCGACAAGCCGGCGGCGCCATGACCGTCGCACCGGCGTCGACTGCAACGCCGTCCGTTGCCGCCTACCATCCGCTGCTGGGTGTCGCCGCCGTCGTGGTCGGCGCGTTCATTTCGACCATCAACACACGCGTGACCACGGTCGGGCTGGCCGATATCCGCGGCGGCCTGTCGCTTGGCTTCGACGAGGCCTCGTGGCTGTCGACTGCTTTCGGCGCCTCCCAAATGGTGGTTTGCCTGTCGGCCGCGTGGTTCAGCATCGTCCTGGGCCCACGCCGCATCCTGCTGTGGTCGAGTGCGATCTTTTTGATCTCGTCCATCATGCCGCCGCTCACGCGTGACCCTTCGCTGCAGCTGGCGCTTCAGATCGTGCGCGGCCTTGCCGTGGGGACCTTCATCCCGTCGGCCATCGGCTTCATCCTGCGTGAACTGCCGCCGCGCTGGTGGACCTGGGGCCTGGCCGCCTACGCCTTCCGCTTTGCCTTCTCGCAAAACATCTCGTCCTCGATCGAGGCCTTCTATGACGAGAACGGGCTGTGGGAGTGGATCTTCTGGCAGAACATCCCGCTCACGCTCCTGATGATGGGGCTGATCTGCCTGGGCATGCGGCGCGAACCGCCCGATCTCGGCGGGCTTCGCCAAGGCGACTGGTCGGGCATCATATTCGCTGGCGTCGGGTTGGCGCTGCTTTATGCCGGCATCGACCAGGGAAACCGGCTGGACTGGTTGAACTCGGGCACCATCATCGGCCTGTTGCTGGCCGGCGGGTTGCTGCTGGCGGCTTTTGTCGTGAACGAACTTGTGGTCGAGCGGCCGCTCATCGACCTCAAGGCGCTGCTCGATCGCAACGTCTGCATACCGCCGGTTATGATTACCCTCTTCGTATTCGGCAGCACGGCCACCAGCTTCATCCTGCCCGACTATCTCGAGCGGGTGCAGGGCCTTCGGTCGCTGCAGATCGGTGACGTGCTCAACTGGGTCGCCCTGCCTCAGATCCTGCTCGTGCCTTTCCTGGCCTGGGCTCTGCGCTACCTCGACGCGCGCCTGCTGCTTGCCGTCGGCCTGGCGACGCAGGCGGTCGGCAGCTGGATGGAGACAGGGTTGACGCACGACTGGGCCGGCGACGACTTCCTGCCCTCGCAGCTCGTCGAAGCCGTCGGTCTCGCGCTCTCCATCACCTCGGTAGTGATCTTCAGTGTCTCCAACATCACGCCCGCCCGGGCGATCACGATCGCCGGCCTGATCCAGACCGGCCGCCTGCTCGGCAGCGAGATTGGCTCGGCCTTCATCCAAAGTTTCGTCCGCATCCAGGAACAGGTCACCTCGAACCTGACCGGCCTGCACCTCCAGACGGGCGCCGATCTGGCAGAGCAACGCACCGCGCAGCTTTCACAGCTCTTCGGCGATCGAGCGAGCAGCGTCGGCCATTCGACCGGCGCAGCCATCCTGACGCTCGACAACCTGGTGCGACGCGAGGCCTACGTGCTGGCCTATATCGACGCCTTCTGGATCGTCGCCTGGGTGCTGACGGCGGGCCTGATCCTGTTGCTGTTCCTGAAGCCGCCGCCGCCCAACCACCTGACGCCGCCGCGGCTGAGAAGCGACTAAGGCTTCAAGAACCCCACCGTGCGGTAGACCTCCGCCAGGATCGGCGCGGCGAGGGCTGCGGCGCGCTCGGCGCCGTCGTGCAGCACGGCGTCGACATGGCCGGGATCCTTCATCAGGCGCTGCATCTCCGCGCCGACGGGGCCGAGCTTGGCCACCGCCAGCTCGGTCAGCGCCGCCTTGAACTCGGAGAATTGCGAGCCCGCGAATTCACCGATCACGTCTTCCTTCTCACGGTCGGCCAGGGCGGCATAGATGCCCAAAAGATTGTCGGCATCGGGCCGCTTCTCGGCGTCGGCCAGGGTCTCCGGCATCGGCAGCGGATCGGTCTTGGCGCGGCGGATCTTCTGGGCGATGGCGTCGGCGTCGTCGGTGAGGTTGATGCGCGAATAGTCCGACGGGTCGGACTTGCTCATCTTCTTGGTGCCGTCGCGCAGGCTCATGACGCGCGTGGCGGCGCCGAAGATCAGCGGCTCGGTGATCGGGAAGAAATCCGGCGCGTTGAAGTCGTTGTTGAATTTGATGGCGATGTCGCGCGTCAGCTCGAGGTGCTGCTTCTGGTCCTCGCCGACCGGCACGTGCGTGGCCTTGTAGATCAGGATGTCGGCTGCCATCAGCGCCGGATAGGCGAAGAGGCCGAGCGAGACGTTCTCGCGGTCCTTGCCGGCCTTCTCCTTGAACTGGGTCATGCGGTTCATCCAGCCGACACGGGCCACGCAGTTGAACACCCAGGCGAGCTGAGCGTGCGCCGGCACCATCGACTGGTTGAAGATGATCTGCTTCTTGCCGTCGACACCGGCGGCCAAAAACGCAGATGCGATCTCGCGCGTCTGGGCGGCCAGAAGCTTGGGATCCTGCGGCTGGGTGATGGCGTGGAGGTCGACCACGCAATAGAGGCATTCGTAGTCGTGCTGCAGGCGCGCAAAGTTGCGAATCGCGCCGAGATAGTTGCCGAGGTGGAGATTGCCGGTCGGCTGCACGCCGGACAGGATGCGGCCTTTCAGGCTGCGGGCGGCGTAGGGCGCCAGGTGGGTGTTGGGCGCGGCCGTGGTGACGTCGGGCATGGGATGTGGACTCCGCTCAAGGTGGAAGGGCGCGGGGTTTGGACCTCCGCGCACCCCGCCGGTGGAAGGCGAGGGCGGCGCGGTATGACGCAAGTCGCGGGCGGAATCAAGGCAAAGCGCGTGCACCCCAGCGGTCAGGCGGTCAGCTCAAAACCGCAGCCGCTTGCCCACCGCCAGAGGGGCCAGCTTGGTGTCGCCGAAGGCGCTGGCAAGGGCGGCCGTGGCGCGCCAGCCGGTGCAGTGGCCGGCGGCGATGACGTCGAGATCGAAGCCGTGCAGCGCCTTGACGGTCTGCGGGATGACCCGTTCGTTGATGCCGCTGAGATGCAGGCCGCCCAGGACCGCATGCAGTTTCACACCGGGAAAGCACGCGCGCGCATGGCTCAGCACATTGATCACGCCGGCATGGCTGCAGGCGGTGAGGACGACCAGACCCTTGTCCCGCACGTTCACGGCGATGAAGCGCTCGTCCATCAGGAGCTCGTCGGGCTCCCAGCCCGTGCCGTCTTCGGTGCGGCGATGCTGGCCGGGCAGGCCGATCTCGAATCCGCTCGTGCGCGGGATTTCGCCACTGACGAACACCGTGTCGCCCGCGATCGTCTGGGCGGCGCGCGAGGAGACGACGCGGCCGCCATTGGCTTCCAGGGCGGCGACCGATGGTACGTCCTCCATCGGCCGGAACGAACCATCCGGCAGTTTGGCGGCGCGACTGCGGAACATGTCGGGGTGCATGTAGCACGGAACGTCGCGCCCGCCGTTGCGGTCGCGCACGAGTTGCAGCGCGCGCAGGATGGCGCCGGCGTGATCCCAGTGGCCGTGGCTCAGCACCATGGCCTCGACGGCCCCGAGATCGACCGCCAGTCGCGAGGCATTCTGCTCGAAGGTGCGGTCTTCCGGCCCGGTATCGAAAAGCACCGTATGCACGCTGGCGCCGCCGCGCAGCGTGAGCAGGCAGGAAAGACCGTGTGCGGCGCAACACAGGCAGCCGCCGCCCAGCACCCAGGCCGCCCCACGCCGTCGTCCGAGACCGGCAAGCTCGGTTTCGACGAAGGAGGGCACCGAAGACAGCGAATCCGTGACGTTGTCGACGAGGATCTGGATGTCGACGGAGTCGACGGCGGCGAGTTCGCTCATGATCTGCCGACGATACTGCCACAGAACAACCAGCACCGGGGAAGCATCCCGTCATTGACGGCCGCCCGCTGGCCTGTTCCCATTGCTGCCGGGACTTGCACGCATCTTGCAAGATAGCGAGAGCGTCGAGACGGCTTCGATGATCTGGATGGAGGCATCCATGGACGAACGGGATTTGCGTGGTCTTTTAGACCGGGTGAAGGCGGGCGGGATGTCCCGGCGTGCCTTTGTGAGGCGGATGGCGGCGGTCGGCGTCACGGCGCCGATCGCGACGCAGCTGCTGGCCCTGTCGGGCGTGGCCATGGCCCAGTCGAAGCCGACCTACAAGCCGACCAAGCGCGGCGGCGGCGGCTTGCTGAAGGTGCTGTGGTGGCAGGGGCCGACCCTGCTCAATCCGCATTTCGCCGTCGGCACCAAGGACCAGGATGGCTCGCGCCTGTTCTACGAGCCGCTGGCCGGCTGGGACGGCGACGGCAACCTGCGGCCGGTGCTGGCGGAAGCCATCCCGGGCCGCGAGGACGGCACCCTGGCCGCCGACGGCAAGTCAGTGACCTGGAAGCTGAAGAAGGGCGTCACCTGGCACGACGGCAAGCCGTTCACCGCCGACGACGTCGTCTTCACCTGGCAATATTCGAAGAACCCGGCGACGGCCACGGTCACCGTCGGCTCCTACAAGGACGTCACGGTCGAGAAGATCGATGACTACACGGTGGTCGTGAAATTCCCGCAGCCGACGCCCTTCTGGGCCGACGCCTTCGTCGCTTCGGCGGGCTCCGTCCTGCCCAAGCACCTGTTCGCCGACTATATCGGCGACAAATCGCGCGACGCGCCGACCAACCTCAAGCCGGTCGGCACCGGTCCCTACAAGTTCAAGGACTTCAAGCCGGGCGACATGGTCCAGGGCGTGATCAACACCAACTACCACATGGAGAACCGGCCCTATTTCGACGCCATCGAGATGAAAGGCGGCGGCGATGCGGTGTCGGCGGCGCGCAGCGTGCTGCAGACCGGCGAGTTCGACTTCGGCTGGAACATGCAGGTCGAGGACGAGATTCTCCTGCGACTGGAAAAGGGCGGCAAGGGCCGGGTGATCATCACCCCGGGCGGCGGCATCGAACATATCCAGCTCAACTCGACCGATCCGTGGACCGAAGTCGACGGCGAGCGCTCGAGCCTCAAGACCAAGCATCCCACCCTCAGCGATCCGGCGGTGCGCCAGGCGCTGGCCTTGCTGGTCGACAAGGACTCGGTCGAGAAATACATCTACGGACGCACCGGAAAGGCGACGGCGAACTTCGTCAACAACCCGGAACGTTTCCGTTCCAAGACCGCGACGTTCGAGTTCAACATCGACAAGGCCAACGCGCTGCTCGACAAGGCGGGCTGGGCCAAGGGGGCCGACGGCATCCGCGCCAAGGACGGCAAGAAGCTGAAGTTCGTCTACCAGACGTCGATCAACCAGCCGCGGCAGAAGAACCAGGCCATCGTCAAGCAGGCCTGCCAGAAGGCCGGCATCGACATCGAGGTGAAGGCGGTCACCGCGTCGGTGTTCTTCTCGTCCGACGTGGCCAACCCGGACACCTACACCAAGTTCTATTGCGACCTGCAGATGTACAACAACGGCCCGCAGCAGCCCGACCCTGAAGTGTTCCTGCGCCAGTTCCTCTCGTGGGAGGCGGCCACCAAGGAAAACAAATGGCAGGGCCGCAACATCACGCGCTGGCAGAACAAGGAATACGACGACATCCACAAGGCAGCACAGCTCGAACTCGATCCCGTCAAGCGCGCCGCCATGCTGATCAAGCTGAGCGAGATGGCGGTGAACAACCAGGTCGTGATCCCCGTCGTCGCCCGACCCGTGGTCACGGCCGTCGCCAACAACCTCGTGGTCGAGCTGACCGGCTGGGACAACAACACGTGGGATCTGCCGAACTGGTACAAGGAAGGTTGAGGATCGCGCCCCGTTTGAGGGGCCGTGCGCCGCGCGTCGTCAGCATCGAGCCCGGTCAAGGGACCGAGAACGGGCCGAAATCCCGATCCTATGTGGACGCCACAGTTGTCGAAGTGCCCGGCGCAGGCTACCCATAAACTCAAGAAGTTTTCTTTGCAGTGCGACGGTCCCGAACGAATGTCCGACAATCCGCCGATCGAATTCGCCTTCCCCGAGCTGCGGCGCTGGGAAAAGGGCGCCGCGCCCTACATCCATGTGCTCGACAGCGGCAAGCCGGGTCCGGTGGTGATGGTGGCGGCACTCACCCACGGCAACGAGGTGTCGGGCGCGGTCGTGGTCGACGCGCTGCTCGCGGCCGGGCTCAGGCCGCGTCAGGGCACGCTGATCTTTTCCTTCAACAACATCGAGGCCTATCACAGCTTCGATGCCAAGACGCCGTTCAAGTCGCGGCTGGTCGACGAGGATTTCAACCGCACCTGGGGCCGGCTCGACCAGCCGGCCAACACCGTCGAGACCAGGCGGGCGCAGGTGGTGAGGCCCTTCGTCGAGCGCGCCGACCTGCTGCTCGACTTGCACTCCATGCACGATGACGGCGTGCCGCTGATGCTGGCAGGCCCGCTCGACAAAGGTGTGGCGCTGGCCAGGAAGGTCGGTACGCCGGTCGACATCGTGCGCGATGCCGGCCACGCCGCCGGCATGCGCATGCGCGACTATGGCGGCTTCGGCGATCCCAAGAGTCC
>Ga0210387_10001132_pt1 | contig 19904 bp, 45 predicted proteins | sample IncBWC7OmetaG_FD_160108 | JGI IMG/M metagenome (GOLD analysis project Ga0210387, IMG submission 160108) | Forest soil microbial communities from Barre Woods Harvard Forest LTER site, Petersham, Massachusetts, United States - Inc-BW-C-7-O ...
CAAACGCCGTTCTCACCGGGGGCGAGACGCTCGACAATCCTACGGCCGCGACTTCGACCGTCGCGCAGTCCTCGCCGATTTCCACAACGTCCGGCAGGTATTGGAACGGGGCGGCGAGCGCAACCGACTCTTGGACGCAGCAAGTTGTAATCGCGAACGGAACGAACGGCGCGAGCACTTTGACTCTTGCACACGCGGGGAGCACAGGGAATGCTCTGGTCACAGTTCCAGCCATCAGAGGATCAATCACAGGCTCGGCGTCCTTCTGCTCGGTTCAAGTGGGCAACAACGTGAATAGCGGGTTCTACGGCGCGGGCGGGAACAATGGAACCATTTGTGCAACCGGGAGCACTCCTATTTGGTGCGCCATTACCGGCGCTCCCGGCGCTGGGTTGATGATAGTTGGAAACACTGTGGTTCTAGGTTTTGCAGTCAACACCACATCAAACATTGACATTGCATTTTCGCGTTTGGCTGCGGGCTCTCTGGCGCTCGGCAACGGAACGGCTGGCGACACGTCAGGCAACATCAGCGCGAAGACGCACACCGTCACGGCTTCGGCGGGCGCTCCCACATCGGCGGGTACGGCGGGAACTCAAGGGCAAATCATCGCCTTCGGCGGGCTCTTATATTTCTGTTCGGTCACAGGCGCGGCGGGTTCGGCAGTGTGGAACAAGTTGAATATGACAGCAGTCTGAGAAACGAGGCCAATTATGAGCATCACTCTGACCACCGGAAAGCTCGTAGCGATCAACGGAGTCACGCAGGAAAACGACACCGTCGGAGCTTGCACAACTTTCAGCATGGATTTTATCGGCAACATCGCGACCTTCACTCTCCAGGTCGGATCGCTGCTCGCTGGAAACCTCAACGTCGGCGTGTACAGCGTACCGATCACCGTGAGCTTGAATCTCACGACCGGCGCGTGGACATCGAGCAACGGGCAGAGCGGAACGATTAGCGGAACTCCGCTCGCGCAGTTCGTCACGATGATGAAGAACCTCCGAAACGGCAACGAGGCCTTTTGCGCTGCCCAAATCATGCCCGGTACACAAGTGCCTTGGTCATAAAGGCGTTCTGCTTTTCAGTTAACTAAGGGGAGAACAAGACAATGGAACAGCTTTCGGAACATTTCACAGCCGTCGAGCTTCGCGTGGTCGGGCAACCAGTGCGGGTGGTGAGCAACGCGAAGTTCATCTGCCTTCAGATCCTCGAACCGATCCGTGAACAGTTCGGCCCGCTGATCATCGATTCCGGCTACCGCAACCCCGCGCACAATGAAGCTGTGGGCGGGGTGCATGGCTCGTTCCACGAATACCTGGACGATGAGTGCGCGGCAGATTTCCGCCCGCTCCCAACCGCGAGCGCCTCCCTCGAGTTCATTTTCGACTGGATGCGCCTCGAGTCGAAGCTGCCGTTCGATCACGTCATCCTGGAGCACGACGCAGCCGGCACTCCGGCCTGCATCCACGTGCAGGCCCATGTCGAGAACGCAAACCGCAGGGTCCGCGGTGCGTACATTCGCTCCATCGGCAAGGCTAACGACACGGTGTCCTGCGATTGTGAGCCAGCATGATATCCGTGTGGCTGTTCCTAAAAGCGCTGAGCCCTCGCACGTGGATTATCGCGGGGCTGATCGGAGTGGTGGGCTATACCGGATTCCGGCTCTACCACCTGGGCATCGAGCACGAGGCGCTGAAAGCCCAGCAAGCGACACTCGAGACCGACAAGACGGAAGCGCAAAAGGAACGCGACGCATTCGAGGAGCAGATGAAAACGGCGCATGCGACCGAGGCCAGCGCTATCGCAACCATCCAGGCCCAGAACGCCAGGCTCTCTGCTCTCGACACCCGCCTGGCCAGCGACCGGCTCCGCGTCACCGCTTCCCTCGCGCAGGTGGCCGCGATCCCCGACCCGCAACTGTTCGGCGATATCACCCAGCGCCTGGCGAAGCGCCAGCCGACCGACGCGGCTCCCACGTTCTACCCGGCTGAGTTGCGCGAGATTGATGTGCGCCTGGCGCAGCTCCCCCCGGTCGAAGCCCAGATGAGCGACCTGTCGGCGAAGGTGGACACGCTGCAACTGAAGTCGGCGGCGCAGGACCTGAACATCGCCGCTCTGAAATCGGAACGCACCGCGCTGTTCCTGTACGCGTCACAACTGCACGATCATTACGCGCGGGCCTACGCTCTCGCGCAACCCCACGTGAGCCTGTTCGTTCGCATCGTGACGTTTGGGATGAAGCGACCTAAGAAACTCACACTGCCCGCGCCCGAGGCGATCCCTGTTCCGGCGCAGTAAAAGGAATGCATCTCGCAACCATGATGAAGGTTACCGTCCGGCTCGCGCACAAAATTCAGGAATCGATCCAGAACATTCTCCAATTGATGGAGTTGGGGAAGATCGACGATGCCAAGTCTGCACTTCTGAAACTATCGAAACTAGTCACTGACCAGACCGTAAGGATCGCCGACCCGGAGGACGAAAGCGGCGGATGAATCTCTTGGACTCATCAACGGGCACGTGGGCAGAGGAGAGGCTACTGCTCTGGCGCGAGATCGAGCAGCTGAAGGAAGAACAGGCGCAGGGCAGGGCCCACGAGAAACTACAAATCGACGCGGCGCACTCGAAGATCCGGGAGTTGGCGAGCTTGAAGTGGAAGATCTGGGCGGCGCTGATCCCGGCGTCAGCCGTGGTGTTGGTGGAGTTGTTGAGGCTTCTATTCGCACGTCACTGAGGAGGACACAATGGTAACAATCATCATCATCGTCGGAGTGGTCGCGGCAGGACTCGGGTACGCGGTGGGACATGGCTTTGGGCGCTCCACGGAGCAGAAAGCCGTGGCCGCGGTCCTGATGGAATTCGGCAAGGTGGACGCGGATGCGAAGAGCCTGGTGAACCGCTGCTACGCCCACCTGAGCGATGGGCTCAAGGCCGAGCTTAAGAAGCTGGGTTTGTAGGCACCTCCGCGCTGGTGTGGTGTCCGCCCGTAAGGTGACAGGGAGGTCGGGCGCAGTCCATCGTGGGGGATATGTTTCAGAAAATCATGACGGCTCTCGCCGGTCGGACGACGGCTTTTCTCGCTGCGTTCTTTGTGACGGGGCACGTCATGCATGTCCTCCACCGGCTGGACGGGACCTACATCACCTTCATGGTGTCGCTGATGGGTTTCGTGCTCGGCCACTCCCTGAAGGAAGACGTATTCAGTCCCGACAAAAAGCCCTCCCCCTAACAGCTGTGCAAAGGCAGAACCCTCTGCTCGTTCCAACGCACACGGCCCTGGAGAATATCCCAGGGCTGTTTTGCGTCTGTTACGAAATCCGGACAGCGTTCCGGCTTCTATCTGGGCGTTCTGGTTTCCGCATCGTTGAATCTTCCCTATTTCGGCGTAACCTGTTCTGAATTTGTAACATCGGCAGGATGCCCCTTGAATCTCCGGCCTGTTCTGGAGTAACAACCACACCGTATGTTTGTGAGATGATGTGTTCTGTTAATGATGTAGGTAATGGACTTCGGACACTGTGCTTGGTGCAGGCCCGCCTGTACCCTTTGGACATGAAGAATACCAACGGACAAAGCGTGGCAGCGAGGGCAAGCGAGAAAGCGCTGCGTATGGCGCGTCTCGCCGAGGCGCACGCGGTGGTCGCGACGGGTGTGTGCCCCACGTGCGGTACCAAGCTGTTCCTCAACCTGGCCCTCTCCGGCTGGTGGCAATGTGGGCACGTCGGAGCGGTCGGGTTCCAGAAACTGGCCGGTCCTCACTGCGACTTCCAGATCTTCTACGACCCTACGCCGGAGCAGCACGCGGCGATCATCGCGCAGGGGGTGCGGTAATGGACACGCACTTCGTGGGCCAGGCTCTCGCGAACTACCGGGCACAGACGGGCGACCTCCGGTCCTGGGATTCGCTCCCGCCCTCTATCCAGAGCCAGATCATCATGGCCGCTGAAAAGCTGAAGCGCGAACAGCGCACGTCAGTAACTACCTCCCTGGGTTCCGTGGTGGGAACATCCAACTGGAGGCTGTTATGAAAATCGCTACATTGCTACTCTCCGCTCTTATGCTGGTGCCGTTCGCTGGTGCGCAATCCGTGACTGTTCCTGATGGCACTTCTGTCCGGCTCCGTCTGAGCCAGAACGTTTCAAGCTCCGACGCTCATGTCGGCGACGCTGTCACTCTGGAGGTCCTGGACGACGTGCAGATCGGAACCGTGGGCGCGATCCACCGCGGTGCGCAGGCGCATGGCGTCATCACCGAGGCGCACTCGAAGCGCCGCATGGGGCGCGCTGGAGCTGTGGCGCTCCGTGTCGATTACGTCCAGGCCGTTGATGGCTCACGCATCCCGGTGAGTGCCGAGCGCAAGTCGAAGGGCAGCAACTCAGCCGGTACGATCACCACCGGCATCGTGGTCAGTTCCGTTTTGTTTGTTCCGGTCGCTCCCCTGTGGCTCTTGAAAAAGGGCAAGGACACCGACATCCCGACTGGCACCCCGGTGGAGGTTTTCACCAGCGGCGACTTCATGGTCAACATGGCGGCGGCTCCGGCGCTGCATGTTCCGGTTCCAGTTGTCGCCTCCGCCGCGGCTCCCGCTCCGGAGCACGTGATCGAGGGCTATTCCCTCAGCAGCGTTTCTGGCGCATCGGATGCAGGCAGCGTAGACGGCGACCAGGCTTCCCTGGGCGACGCGGCGCGTAGGGCGAAGGCGAAGAAGACTGCGGAGGTGCGGTAATGGCAACCATGTACACGATGCTGTTCATTGCCTTCGCTGCCATCGGTCTTGCAGTGGTGCTCTTTCGTGGCCAGCCCAGCATGGTTTGCACGCGCTGCCACACGGTCGCACGCCCGAAGACGCGCACGGGCGGGAGCTTCGTCCTAGAGATTCTGCTGTGGCTCATGTTCCTTTTGCCCGGCCTGATCTACACACTGATCCGGTCGGCGTCGACCGCTAAGGTTTGCCCCGCATGCGGCTCCGCCGATCTGGTGCCGACGAGCTCCCCTGTGGGGCAGCAGGTTTTAAAGGTGCCCCGTCAATAAGTCCGGCGTGGGGGCCGGAGGAAGGTGAACCAGCGAAGCATGAAGACCCCGCACGTTGAAGATTTCGACACTTTCAAAACTCGGTACGCAGCAACGAGGGCAGCGCTGATGGGGCGCTGCCCTTCGTGTCATGTGGAGATGCACGAGAAGCTGGTCTACCTCTCGCTGCACGCGACGGAGTTTGGCGTCCGGTGCGCTGGGCCGGGCCAGGTGGTGAAGGTGACGCTCCCCTGGTGCCCCGGCTGTGAGGACGAACCGGAAGAGACCGGCTGTCTCCACCGACCGATGTTCCCCGGTACCGAGTCCCTGCCAACCGAGCCGCTCCGCTGTGACTTCTGCCTGGCGACGGATGTTCTGCTTACCTGCGATGTCCGAGCCTCGTACTACATCAGCGCGGATGTGGGCGACGGACGCACCCTGGTGGACGAGGGCATCTGGGGTGCGTGCTCCGAGTGCGGCCTTCTGATCCAGGAGGAAAAGTGGGAGGAGTTGATGGACCGCGGTGTCCTGGGTACGCTCGCCATGCACGCCGAAATTCCTAACAACGCACGGGTGCGCTCTGCACTCAAAGAACGTAGCCGAATGGTAATGCGCGCGGTGTTTGGAGAGAGGTTCAAATGAGCACCGCGTTGCGCTTCGCGCCTGGTGCATTCGCCCTGGTCACGGTCACCGGCTATGCATTCGAGGTTTCCGGCGTCACGATGGACCCGCAGGTTGCCGAGCAGTGGGTTGCGGAGAATCCCGCGATCCGGCGCTCCACCGATGTTCTGATTTTTACCCATGACGGACAATAGCCGGAGGGCAATGTGATAAACGTCGAGGACGTGGACCCGAAGCTCCTGGATCAAGCTGTTCGCCAGGTGTGTGCAACGAGGCGCAGCCCTGATCGCGAGCTTGCTATCGCGAGTCACCTGGGCGAGTCCGCTGAGCTTCTGGAGTGGTTGAAGATGATTCTCTCCGAGCCTCCCCCAGATCCCGATCCCCGCGTCGCTGCAATGGCTAGAATTTGTACAGCGGTCGCCGTGGGCCTCGAGATCGGCTACGCGCTCGGGGCGCGAGCAAAGTAGAACGAGGACGCCCGTGGATGGAGGTGAACGCCCCCGGTTCGGTTCCTTGTGCGATGGCTCACACTTCGGAGAGGAGATTATATCGAATGCAGAAAGCGAAAAAGAAACCGGCGCTGATCGACAAGAGTTTCAAGGTTCCCGTCGACATCATCCGAAAGCTGGAGGAGTTTGCTCCGGTGTTCGGTTCGAACGGTCGCGCGATCCAAGTCGGGACCGAGCTTCTGGTCCGCATGCGCCGCAAGCCAAAGGTAGCTGAGAACGGCTCGCCGGTCGCGTCGCAGACCTACAGCATCACACCGCGCACCTTGGAGCTGATCGAGCGCCTGTTGCCCAGCTACGAAAAACGCGGTACTGTTTTGAGTGCTGTGGTGCTGGTCCTGGCCCAGATTCTAAAGGAGCAATTTTGAGCGTGGCGCATGGTCACCGTTTCCAAGTTCGGCACGTTCTGGATTGTGTACTGCCCCGACTGCGCGCGGCAGTACGCTCCTGCCACCTGGCAGGAGGCGGAGCACCTCCGCTCCCAGCATGTGTGTGCGCCCGAGCCGCCGCTCCGCATCGAGATCTCGGTGCGGCCCAGGGCGCGCTCTAAATAGTGTCTTAGTCGGGCGGCCTAGAAGGTGTAGGCTTACCTTCTTTGCCAGATTGATCACTGCCATTCACGATAACTTTCTTGTTGTTGTGAACATCAACATCCTTCATTACGAAGTTGCTGCAAGGAAGATAATTCTCTATGACCGATCCATTGTCGTGAAACGTTCCCCCGATAAGACCAAAGGTTGTGTCCTCATTTGCGCAACCACTCTTGGTGGAGATTGCTGGTTTTTCATTCTTGGGTGTGTGCTTGGGTGTGTGTTTGGGTGTGTGTTTCTGGGCCGCGACGCTATTGGGTCTCTGGGCCAGCATCGCGGCCTGGGGTTTTGGGTCTGGAATTTTAACCTCTGGCTGAATAGCGATAGGTTGAACGGTCTTGGGTTGCGTGGAATGTTCTGCCTTATATTCTGGAGAATGTTTGTAGCCAGCATCTACGATCCATGCTATCGCCCCGAACGTAATGCCGAAAATCAGCGCCGCACCAGCAGCGATTATCAGCACAAACGCCCATGTCGATTCGATTCCCAAGGCTCTGTGAATCTTCTCTACAGTGTCAAAAAACATTGCACGCCTCCATCCGGGGCTCCGAGAACGGAGCACGCCAATCCTGCATAAGGGCCGCCGAAGAACCAACCAATTCCGCCGATCATGAAATCGGCTCCCCACAGGCAGTATTCGAGCTTAGACACACTCGATGGGACGTCAAGGAGGTTGATTCCATGCGAGTATCGTACATCCATCTGCCCTGTTCCGAAAGTTGTACTCCCTCCGTGTTCTGTTTCTAGATGTTTTTTTGTGTTCTTATAAGGTGCAGACCCGCCTGTTCCCGGTGTATCCTACGTCCGACATATGAATGGAAAGAAAGTAATCCCGTCTGGGCTGAAGGACTCGGTACACTTCCACCTGGACGCCGTGCTGCGCATCAACAACCGCCGCGCGGACATCCTGGTCCAGGAGAGTCTGGGGCTTGCCCTGCGCGAGGTCCTGATCATTCAGGCCGCAAGTTCCGAGCCGCCGCTGAGCCAGGGATACATGGCCGACCTACTGGGCATCAACCGCAACGTCATGGTGCTAGAAATCGACCGCCTGGACGACCAGCAAGGTTCGGGTCACGTGAAACGCGAGCGCCGCCCTGAGAGCCGCCGCGAGGCGACCATCGTGCTCACTCCCAAGGGCAGGCGCACTCTGGCGGCGATCAACAAGCTGCGCTGGCACGATATCCTCCGCCCTTCCACTCCGAAACAGATCTCCGATCTGCTGGCCTGGTCCAGGGCTGTTATCGAAACGGCAGGCCCTCCCCCGTCCTCAAAGCCCACCCGCAAGAAAAAAACGCGATAATCGGAACACCGTACGTATCGTGTGTTTTACGTATGATGTGTTCTGGATTCCCACACGCTTTCCACAGGCAGGCTATTGACACCAATACGTGCGCGAGCGTAGAAAGTCGGAACATCTCCGGTAACCCGCCCACGCGATTTTTCCACGCTGGTTTAGTCGCGCTGACCCGTACCGGGACGAAACGCGCGTTTCGCTTTTGATTGGACGCAAGGTTCTCCCGTTCTACGAACTCCCAAACCAGCGGATGGCCCCCGACCCGACTCCAAGGTCCCCGGCCCACGGCCCTGAAAGTTAGACCAGCGCAAAACCAGCGACGGGCACCCGGTGCGAAGTAACCAGCGAATCTGGCACCAACCGGGTGACGTTTTTTGCGCGATGGTTGAACTGGTTAAGTGTTCTGGAAAGAGTTACGCTGGTACGGACAAACCAGCGGAGTCACGCTCCCAGAAAGACTTGGTCGCGATGGCTCGAAGAAGGTATCAACGGCCCAAAGTGAAGCAGATGGGAACTGGGCCGAATGCAAGATGGGTGATCAGGTTCCGCGAGGATGTAGTCAACGGAACCGGGCGACGCGTCAGGGTTTGCCGGAAGCAGCACGTTGGTAAGTGCTCCGACATGACCAGGGCGATGGCACAAAGGGCGGCGGATGAATTACTCAGCAAGGGCGCGAACAACCCGACATTCCAGGCGACCACCACAATCACGTTCTCAGAGTTCGTCGAAACGAAGTTACGGCCTGGGGCCTTCGCAGCACGGAAGGCTGGCGGCAGAGTGACGGCGGAATCGATTCTGAGACATCACCTGATCCCGTGGTTTGGGGAGATGCCCCTGGCGGCGATCAAAGGAGAAGCGGTGCAGCGAATGGTATCGTCACTGATCGAGCGCGGTCTGGGCGTCTCGGCGATTCGTGGCATATGCGGGACGCTCTCGGGCGTGTTCGCGTGGGCGAAGCGCTGGGAGTATCCGGTCGCGTTCAACCGCGGCGATCTCATCCTGCCCAAGGCTCGCAAATCCACCCGGCTGAAGTTTTTCACTCTCGAGGAGACCCTGCAGGTTATCGAAGCGGCGGGGCCGTTCTACGGTCTGATCTTTCTCACGCAGTGCGCTCTCGCGTTGCGTCCTGGGGAGGTTCTGGCCCTTCGAGTGAGCGACTTCGATTTCGGAAACGGAACGGTGATGGTCGAGAGCAATTCCGGCGCTGCCTACGGGCCGGACACGCTCACCACCGTGAAGGGGAACAACCCGGAACTAAAACGGTTGTCTCCCGAGGTCGCAGCCAGACTCCAGGAGTATCTGCGGACGACGTGGAAGCCCAGCAAGCTCGGGCTGCTGTTCCCCGGCGAACGCAGCGGGAAAATTATTGCCTTGGTTTCGCTGAGGCAGAATATTCTGTACCCGATTCTGGAACGGCTGAAGATCCCGCGCGATGGGCGCAGCCTGCACGCGTTCCGTCACATGGCTGCTAGTGTGATGGGGCAAGCTGGGGCTTCTCCGAGAGTGGTGGGCAGTGTGCTCCGTCATCAGGACGGCGGCGCGCTGGCCATGCGGGTTTACACTCATGTTCTGGGAAGCGATGAGGTGGACGCGGTCGACAAGTTCGGCACCGCGGTTTGCGGTTCGCCCCGCAAGCCGGAGGACGGGCAGCTGGCATTCGATTTTGCGGGTGATTCCCGCAAGCCAGTACAGTCGGAGTTGCGTCCAGATGTGTCCGGCAGTTTTGCAAGTTGTTCACTCGCTTAGGGTTTAACCAGCCAGAATTTAATCAGGCGATTAAATTCTGGCATTGCAGGCGGGCGTGATTCCGTTTGGTTTCTGTCAGTTACAAAACGGCCCCTCTGTAAGTTGTTGACCTAAGCGGCTCTAAGTTGCGTCCAGTTGTGTCCTCCCAGGACGCAACCGGGTGCCTTCCACCTGCGTCCTCCAGGGCGCGCGCGGAGCCGTTCTGAAAACAAATCTAGACCCCGTTAAACGTTGGCTGGCCCTCGGAGACGCCGGGCTCATGGTGTCGATCTGCTACGGGCGGTTCCCGTCCGGAAGGCTGCAATTTTCCGTCAACGTACTGTCCGCTCAGGTCGAGTCCTTCTCCCGCCCCTACGCTGCCGAGTCCCTGGAGCAAGCGGTGGACATCGCCGAGATTGAAACGAGAAAGCGCGGGTGGCTCCCGTCATGAAGAGCAGAGCAAAGGCTTACTGGCGAACGATTCCGCGCACTCCGCACATTCCGACTCCGCGGCTGCTCGCCTGGATCAATCACCTGGGCACCGCGACCGTGGCGCGCTCCATCGTCTGTTCTGAATTCACGGTGCGCAACTGGAAACGCGGGCGACCGCTGTCGCTCAAGTATGCGCAGGAAGTGATCTGCAATTCGCTACGTCAACGGCTCCCGGACGGAACTCCGCTCAGTTACGAGGACATCTTTGGCCCCGTCGCTGAGGAGCGTTCTGAATTGAGAAAGCCGAAATGAACGCCCAGAAGGAGCAACGACAGATGGGTGAAGCAAAAGCCACACGCGTCCCGACCATCGGGCGCATCGTGATTTTCCAAAACGCGCACGGCGACAAACTCCCGGCCATCGTGGTGAAGGTTCACAGCCCGACCACAGTAAATCTGCAGGTTTTCCTGGACAACACGGGCACGCAGTACGCGACCAGCGTGCAGCAAGGCAAGACCGCGGGATTCTGGGACTGGCCGGAGCTGGTGTGATCTCAGCGATGGAGTTCCGAGAGGCGCAGCGGCTCCTGCGCACGCGCGGGAATCCCGACGACCCGTGCGGGCGTTGCGGGTGCAAGCGGATTTTCCATCTGCCCACCCGCACGTATTCCTTCGCGAAATCGGGAGGCAGCAGCGGGAAGTCGCACGAGATCCCGACGCTCGCTCCCACGTGCTGCGATTGCGAGTTCTGTTTTTGTTTCTGCGTCGCGTTCGTTGAGCCGTTCCCAGGGCAACCGTTCGAGCTGTGCCTGTTCGATCCGAAACACCAGGAGGAGATACTCCGTGGCAAGGAAAAAGAATTCAATCTTACCGCCTGAGAGCGTACTGGCCGAGGTTGCTGAAAAGGCCCCGGCTGTAGCCAAGAATCGCCCGACCCACGTGTTGCGACAACTCCGCGTCGATCTCACGCTCAACGAGAAAGCTGTCCTCAGCGACCAGCTGGCCCAGGCCGTGGGCAGGTTGAACGAAACCGAAGCGGACAAGGCCGAGGAGATCTCGCAGTACAACGCCGACATAAAGGCTCACCGCGCCTCCATCGACAAGCTCGCGCAGCAGATCAACCTGGGCTACGAGATGCGCGAGGTAAAGTGCCCGGTCAAATACAACTCGCCGAAGGTGGGGCAGAAATCCGTTCTGCATCCTGAAACCGGAACGGTGCTGGCGACCGAGGCGATGGCCGAAGAGGAGCGCCAGGAGAATCTGTTCGACGACGAGAACCCGGACGCCAAGGGCGCGAAGGCCAAGAAGAATCTCGCCGAGTTCAAGAGCAAAGGGAAAGACAAAGCGGAGCCGGCAGAGGGCACCACCACCGCCGACGCTGAGAAAGCTCCGGTGAACTGATGGCGACCGGAGACTTGAAATCGTCCGGATCGGATGTGCGACCTCCGATCCTCCCACGCGGGTTGTGCAACTTTCACGAAGGGCTGCACGAGCATCAGCCTAATTGTCAGGATTGGGAACGCCTTCGCGTCGAGAGCGGTGAGCAATTCTCCGAGGGGGTGTCGGACTCGGTGTCGGACTCTAGCCTCCGCGCTCTCAAAGCTCGCCTGGCCACAAAGCTCACAAAGATCTTGGGCGATATCGTGGCCGCTCCTAAAACGGGCCACAACAAAGATCAGAACTACGACTACGTGAGCGCCAGGGACATCGTCTCCGTGACTCGAAAGGTGATGGCGACGCACGGCGTGTTCCTGAAGTGGGTTCCCGATCCCCAGATCAAGTGGCGCGAGTACATGAGCAAAAGCAACAACCTCCAGCGCGAGGCGACGATCTGGTATGCCGCGGTGTTCATGGACGCGGAGACGGGCTACGAGGAAGTAATCCCCTGGCCGGGTGTCGGCGTCGACGGCAACGACAAGAGCCTGGCGAAGGCCGCGACCGCGGCGATGAAGAGTTTCCTGGCCACGCAGTTCCAGGTGGGCGATGAAGGCTCCGACAACGACCGCGGCGAATCCGAGGACGGCGCTCGCTCCCGCGGTGCTTCGCGCACCGACCGGCAGCAACCGCAGCGCGTCGAGAACGTGTGGCCCAAGAAAATCAGCGGCGTCCTGCAGAAGATCGAGGCGCACCAGGACGGCAGCTACGTGTTCGTGAAGGGCGCTCGCTTCTGGGCGCGCAATACTGACATCGAGTTGAAGCTCGCCGGGGCCACCGGAAAGCTGATCGAGTTCGAGGCCGACATGGGGAAGGGCCCGGATGGATTGCTGTGTCCGATGGTTTTGAAATTACTCGCTGTCCCGCCCAGCCCGACCTCTAAACCGCCACAGGAAGGCCCCCAGGCTCCCGCAGGAGCTCGAATCGCCACCGGGGAGGTAGTCCAGGGTACCCCAGATCCAAAATCGGGGACGCAGGCCGCGCGGACGATCCTCTCGCCACACGGTACGCCGGGTGTAGCGTCCGGTTCTGCTCTTTCAAATGAAGGGGCGAAACGGGAAGTGATCCCGCCGACCCGCGAGGCGCTATTCCCTCGAGGAGGACGCTGATGCAGTTCTATCGAGGATACCTGGTGATCGTGCCCAGCGCGCTGCGCTTCAACGAACTGACAGGCTTCGTGCGCATGTGGAAACTGAGAGCCCTGGTCGCTGCGTTTCTACTGGGCCTGGTCACCGGTGTGGCACTGGGCTATGGAGCGCGCGCTCTCCGCGTGCCTGGGTTTTCCATAAGAGTTTCCCTGAAGCATCACGCGCCCCGTACGCCCGTTGCCATGCGTGCGGCAGTCGCGAGGTCCCAGGGAAAAGCGGCGGGGTGGGTGGGCCTTACCAACCCGCTGCCCCGCTGCAAAAGATTCCGGGGCAAGTTGCCCGGAGTGGAAGGAGGTTGGTGGGCGGAATCGCTAGAGCCATTTGCCGGTCGGGGCTGAAGAGGGGAAGACCAACCGCAGCCCCGGCCCGGCCAATGATCTGTCCCCTTATCGGGTAGTCGTCCCTGACGGGTGTGAAAGCACAACACCCAAACAGCACGGCCCCCCGGCTCGACGGCGAGGATTCTTACACCGACCTCCGGACTTTTTTTCATGAACACAGACGCACAGCTCGGGCTGTTCAGCGCGGAGCCGCGAGCGCATGCGCGGCGCACCGATCCCGAAACGAGCAAGGCCGCGGCGGATTCGGTGCGCGGCATCCGGGAGTCGCAGCAGTTCATCCTCGGGCTGTTCCGCAGGTTCGGCCCGATGACCGACGAGCGCCTGGTGCTCCGCGTGAGCGAGGACCGCGGCCCGCACGTAAAGCTCTCGCCCTCTGGAATCAGAACACGTCGCAAAGAACTGGAGAGCCTGATTTTGGTCCGGTTCACCGGCAGGCGCGAAAAGATTTCGACAGGACGGCTGGCCCGCGTCTGGGAGGCGATCTGAATGGCTCGGTTCTCACCACACGCCCGCGGCGACCTGAGCCGCCTGAAGCGCCACAAGACCGGCGAGATGAATGGGCTCGAGCTTGAGTACTACAACGCGCTCGAGCTTCGCCGCCTGGCCGGGGAATTCACGCATGTGTACTTCGAACAGGTCACGCTGAAGCTCGCGCCCGATCTCAGGTACACGCCCGACTTCGCGGTCTACGATGCCGCGGGCCTGCTGACCTTTCACGAGACGAAGGGGTTTTTTACCGATGACGCGAAAGTCAAAATCAAGATGGCTGCGCAGATTTTCCCGATGCATACGTTTTTTCTGGCCCGCAAGGTTCGCGGTGCCTGGGATGTTGAGGAGGTGTGAGATGCCCGATCTAACCGAACGCGCCGCGAGCTTGTTGCGGTTTTTAGAACACTATGCCGACTTCGATGGAGTTGTGCGACCAGAGAGCGGAGTCACCTACAACACTGTTCCCCAGCGTTGGGTTGATTTCGAATCCGCTAACAATCCCGTGCCCCTGGGCGGAACGGTGGAGGTCAACGTCGACGACTTTGAGGACGTGCTCAGTGAGCTGGTCCTGAAGCAACGCGTGCAGGCTGACCTCCGCCAGATCCGGCTGGTGAAGTGATGGGCGAGAATCCTTGGTTCAAATTCTGGGCTCGCGATTTTCTCACCGATCCCGACGTCGACAACACACCCGACTCCGCGATGCTTCTGGTGATCAAGATGTGGTGCGTCTGCTGCATCGAGGGCTCCTGTCCCGCTGATCCGGAAGAGATCGCGCGCAAGACCCGGGTGCCCCTGCATCGCGTTTCGCACTGCTATCCGCACTGCCAACCGTACTTCGAAGAGCGCGACGGGCGGCTCTATTCGCGGCGGATGGAGAAGGAAAAAGCGAAGAGCGCGGTCGCACGCACAAACGCGGAAAAGCGTTACGGCCAAAGGAGTTCTGCCAGAAGCCCTGCCGATGGCAGTGCGAATGGCAGTGCCATCCGCACTGCTCAGAAAGCCAGAAAGCCAGAGAGCCAGAAGGCAGAGGGTTCCGTGCATGTGGTTGGTTCTGTAGAGGGATCAGCAGTAGTAGGGCCTGTGGAAACTGTGGAAATTGTGGAAAACGTTCCTGAAGGAACGCCCAGCTTGGAGTCGCTAAAAAAAAAGTCAGAGGCCGCGTTCCACATTCCCTCTAGATCCGAACTGGAGCGACGAGCACAAGAGCAAAAGCAAAAACTCCACGAGTGGCAAAAACGGAAGGGCAACAGCAACCCCAACGCCAACACCAACACCGAGTTCAAGCTGGCATGAACCGACACGAGTACAACTTTGCGATTGGACAAGCGAAGCGCGTACGCTCCGCGCGGCTGGATGACCCGGCCTCCCGCGTTTCCTTCGAGCGCGACTTCTGCCCGCCAATGGACGACGCGCGCGAGCACGTCAGGCCGGGCCAGTCGGACGAGGCGATTAGCTGGGCGGAGTATCAGCGGCGATTCCGGAAGGTCGCATGAGGCGGCGTCGCAGCGTGAACTGGCAAGAGATCGCGAGGAAAGAGTTGCGAAAAAACGCGTGCTGCAAAGATCTGCGAAACCACATCGCCATCGGGCGACCAAAACCGCCGCGGCATTTCCGGTGTCGCGTGTGCGGGAGGTTCATCTGGTGATCCGTGAAGGCATGTTCGGCCCTGGGCTCGCACGTCCCGGCGATCCGCCCGGCTCACTCACCTTGGCAGACTACGTGTTCTGGGCAGTGCTGTGCGGTGATCTCGACCGCGCGGAGAAGTTGATATCAGACTCGGAGGCAAAGCATGAACGTTCTGAAGCGGCGACTCAAGAGACGGTACCTGATCAACCGCAGGCGAACGCTGCTCCGCCGCATCCACTTGCTGGAGGCCGCGCTGCAGAGTTCCCCTACCGATACGCGTGGAATCGGATGGGGCGTAAGGGTCAGCGGTGTGCGGTCCTGGTGCGCGGCAAGATGAACAGTTGCGCTGTGGAATTCGAGGATGGTTTCAAAGCGGTCACCAGCAGGAATGCCCTGCGGAAAGCGAAACGCACGATGAATCCACCGGTGGTATTCACGCTCGAGGAAATAAAACGGCGCGCGATCATGGAGGCGATGGAAGCGTGCGATGGTGACGTCACAGCAGCCGCGGAAAGGCTGGGCATCGGAAGGTCAACGCTCTATGGGTACTTGGCCGACCAGAAATACAGCCGCCCACTAGAGCAAGCGGCGGCGCTCAAGAAGAAGGGGAAATGAAATTTCCAGCAACAGAAGCGGAACTGGCAAGCGGCGGCTATGAGTTCCGCTTTGCCGCTCGCTGCGCGGGGCGCACGTGCGCCACGATGATTCGCTGGTACCACACGCCCAACGGCAGGCGGATGCCGCTCTCATTTGTTGCGGGCAGCGACACGTTGCTGGAGGCGCACTGGGCCACTTGCCCGGACGCCAAGGAGTTCACCAATCAGTTCAGGAGGAACAAGTGATCAAGTTCGATATCGACATCCGTGGCCTCGAGGCCAAGACGTTACTGGAATCGAAACGCCTGGCATATTCAACCGCGACCGCCATCAACCGCACCATGCTGGAGATCCAGCGCGAGGAGCGCGCGGAACTGGACCGGCGCTTCACCATCCGAAAGAACGACTTCATGTATCGGCTGATCAAGATCTTCACGTTCGCCAAGGTGTTCAAGGGCATCGGGCCGCAGCAGGTCTACGGCGAGATCGGCATCGATCACAAGGACCGCACCCTGCTCGACCAGTTTGTGGAGGGCGGATTCAAAGAACCGGTGAAGGGCCAGAGCGTGGGCGTGCCGGTCACCGGCTCCGCCGCGCGGCCCTCGTTCTCCGATCCCGTGGTCGCAGCGCTGCAGCTGTCGAAGATCCACATGCACCCGCGGGTTCTGAAGGACGGCACGACGCAGCTGGTGTCCGACCAGGACGGGGGAATCTTCTCACTGCCCGACGTCCGGCACGGCACAAAACCGCGGGGCCTGTTCCAGAAAACCGGCGACGTGATTCGCGCTATGTACCTGTTTGTTCAACATCCTGCCCTCAACCGGCGTTACGACTTCCTGGGAATCGCCGAGCGCGTCTACGACGAGGAGTTCGAGAAACAGTTCGACCGGGCCTACAAATCGCGTTGACTCTTGAAATCGGAACAGGTTAGTGGTAAACAGAACGCATCATGTGTTCAACGTACAATACGGAACTTGGCGGTTGGAAAAGCAGCATCGAAGATGCGGAGCGCGACCCGCGTGGCGCTCTCACTCGTTACCTCGAATTCGTTAACCGCTGCCGCGGTGGGATGCGCGACTCCGGCTACGAGTATTGCGGCATGCACGACTTCCTGCTCCGCCACGGCAAGTTTTACGAGCCGTCCGATCTCGCAGAGGGCATGTGGACGGGCGCTTCGCGACGCTGCTATGGAAACGCGATCATCCTGGGAGTGAAGGAGAACCTACGGTACGTCGAGGGCATCGCGATCTCCGGAGTTCATCCAATACCAATCGACCACGCCTGGAACACCGGCCACGATTCGAAACTCGCTATTGATTGCACCTGGGAGCCTCTGGGTCGTGCGTACTTCGGAGTCGAGTTCTCCGTCGAGCGCGCCGACGATGCGACCTGGAACGGCGACGCCACCGTGCTGAACGACTATCACCGGCGTCACCCGCTGTTCCGCGAACCGTGGAAGGGCGAGGACTGGCTCAAGGTTTGGCCGCGAAGCCCGCGCATCGCGCTCATCAATCGGAACAAGCACGCCATGAAGCCATTGAGCGATGCCGACCGCTGCGCAGAACGGCTCCGCGATCTGCTGAAGCAATCTGATGCCTTCCGGGTTGTTGCTGTCATTGATGGGACCGAAGCCGATCTGGAGCAGGTGCGGCGACTTCTCACACTGAAAGAGAACGCGCGTCTGCAGCTGAGGTGCAAATGAGCAGATCGGCACCAGTTCCGAAGGATCAAGATCCGAATATCTCCGTCGAGTTGACGGACCAGAATGAGTTGCATTGTTTCAAACTGATTTTTCGCGCGGGACATCCGGCCCTGAACGAAGGCGAGCGAGTGCCGCTAGAAATCTTCCTGCATACGACGCAGGCCATTGATCTCCTGCACAAACTCGGTGTCGGAATCAGCGAGTACTTCCAGAAGGCCAGCGCGGAATTGCTCGAAATCAAAAGCCGGAGTTTGCGATGAGCTACTCCGAAGAGAACGGCCAGGTGGTACTCACGCACGAACAAGCCATCGACTGGGCGAAGCTTTTCGCGGGGTTTGATCGCTTCATTCTCCTCTGTCCGCAGTGTAAGACTGGCGGAAATTCTAGGTACGCTGGCGGAAGCCACAACTGCTTTCATTGTGGATCGTGCGCCTTTGTTGAGTGCGAGGTCACAGGATGAGCTACTTCGAAGAGAACGGCCAAGTGGCGGATTTCGCTTACGTTGAAACCAACGACACACTTATGGATGGTCCGGGATTCGCGCCCTATCAACGTTGGTACGCGGCAGAGAAGGACAGGCTGGACCGTCTGGACCGTTTGAACCGTCTGAACTCCGGGAACCCGAACTACAGGCCGTACCAGGTGGAGGAGAAGAAGTCATGAAATGCACGAACTGCAATCTCGACGTCGCTCCCCATTCAAAGGTGCTGGTTGTCTACAAGCACCCGGACGGTGTTCTGCTTTCGTGGAAATGTGAACACTTCCCATTCAATGAGTCAGACCAGAACATCGTCGCTGTCCTGGCCTCTGCTGATTGCTCGCTCGACTGGTTCATCGAGTGGCGAATGGAAGTTCTGCACTGCCAGGACGAACGCCACAAAGCGGCGCGCGAGGTGAAGCGATGACGCGAGACGAAGCGCGGGCCGGGTTGTTGGTTCACATGGTTCACACGGTCGAGGACTATATTCGGGCGCGTGACAAGGGACTCGCGACGGAGGTGGGGGCGCATTACGAAATGGGTGTGGGTTGGGCGGACGCGGAGACGCTTTGGTCCGACTTTGTGGAATTCCAGCGGAAGGAATTGGAGAGGTTGAAGCGATGAAAATCTACTCGGGTTCGCGCGGCAAGAATTGCAACATCGTGTTGGTCGATGGTAAGCACCTTCGTTTGCGACTCGATCTGTGGAATCACTCGCCGAACGGTTTTGAGTGGGGCTATGGCGGCTCAGGCCCTGCACAACTAGCTCTCGCGATCCTGGCGGATTGCCTGGGCGACGATGAGCGAGCCGTGGCTCTCCACCAGCCTTTCAAATGGGATGTGGTCACTGCATTCAAGTACGAAGGTTGGGCGCTGACCGCGGCTCAAGTCATGGAGGCAGTTCTGAAAATAGAAAAGGAGCGTGAACAGAAACAATGCGCAGATTCTCCAAAATGAAGTTTGCCGATTACGTTCGGAAGACCAGAGAGGACCGTGGACTCTCGCTCCGGCAACTCGCAAAAAAAGCTGGTTTGACTCTCGCTCGCTGTTTTGCAATCGAGAACGGCGAGGCGAGGTTGAACCTTCCGCAGTTGGCGTCGCTCGCAGATGCGTTCGGATTCAAATCCGGAGGCGAGATGCTAACTCAATACGAGAATCACTTTGCTGGTGCGAAAGCAAAGCCGAGAAAGCGTGCGGTCGCAACTGCATGAACCTGGAAGAAGCAAAAGCGGCGTTTCCTCCGATCTTCGCGATCTATCGAAACCCGCGCGACTTCCCCAACCGTATCGTGGTGCGTGCGTGGTATGGCAACGTTCCCAGCCCGGTCGAGCTAGTGCTGGACTCTGTGGACGATGCACGCGCCATCTTGCGTGGGCTGTACTGCCTGGGCCGTTCTGATAACAGCGAAACCGGCTTCGACGATCCTGCAATTATAGAAAGCTGGATTTAAATCATGATCTTGATGCAAGTCGACAACGAGAACGATAAGAGCTCTTACCTGGTGATCGTCATTGAGCCCGACAATTTGGAGCGCATGAAAACGGCTGATCCAATCACACTGCGTCCCCAGTCTATCGGTGGGTTCATTCAGCCGATCAAGTACCCGGCGAACTTCGGCGTGCTGGTCGCGTTCGAGTCTGACATTGGGCGCTGTTACGAATTGCAGAACAATGCTCCTGCATTGGTGGAGTACCTGACCCGTGGATACACGTTCAACGCGCTGGACGGCGTGCGCTATGAGCATGGTGACAAGGTCGGATCATCGTAGCGGTGTGTGTGGTGCGGGTGTGCTGTGTGATGCGTGGTGCGTCGCGAGCGCGGCTCAAATCGCGTGGGTTCTGTGGGTACGGGGCCTTGTCAGTATTCGGCGGGTCCTTCCAGGCCGTCGGCCTGCTCGCCGGTAACGGCGAT
>Ga0210387_10001134_pt1 | contig 19883 bp, 14 predicted proteins | sample IncBWC7OmetaG_FD_160108 | JGI IMG/M metagenome (GOLD analysis project Ga0210387, IMG submission 160108) | Forest soil microbial communities from Barre Woods Harvard Forest LTER site, Petersham, Massachusetts, United States - Inc-BW-C-7-O ...
GCGACCGCTTCGAACGGCGACCGGCTGCACTTCGAACGGAGCGCTGAGCGCGCCGGGGTTGAACAACCCACCCGGGTCCCAGCCGTGCCGCAACCGGCTCAGAAGCTCGGTTCCTTGCCCGAGCTCGGCCGCGAGGCGCCCCGCCTTACTGCGCCCAACACCGTGGTGATGACTGAGATTGGCGCCCGCGGCGAGAGCCGCGCCGAGGCCCGCGCGCCAGGCCGCGTCATAACGATTGACGGCTCGACCTGCGATCGCACCGAGCGCCGAGAACGTGAAATAGATACTGCAGCCGTCTGGATAGGCGTGGCTGAGGTGAGCCATGACGAGCGCGTGCTCCGAGAGCGCCGCGCGCACGCTGGTGTACACGGCTTCGAGCTTCGACCATGGCGCCGCGACTTCCATCGTGTCGGTGAACGCGCCCAAGCGAAACGCGGACGATTGACGAAAGCTCACACTGTAGCGATGTGCGAGCCAGGCTCGCGCGGGCCCCTCCCCGAGCGAGCGAGCCCCTGCGCGCTGACACAAGACGGTCGCGCGCTCGGCGTCCTGCTCGGCCTGCTCGCTCGTGCCTTCGAAGATCAAGAGCAGTGTCGCTCCGCCGAGCACGTTGCCTTCCAGCGTTTCGATCGCGCGTTGCAGCAACCGGGGATGCGCGAGCGCTCGACGAGCCGCGATACCGAAAGCCCGCACCAAGCTCGGACTGCGATTTTTTGGCGATTTTTTGGCATCGGAGCTCTGCCCGAGCAGCACCGAATCGATCGGATCGTAGAGCCGAGCGACTTCGGGCCGCAGCCCCGTTTGGATGAGCGTGCGCAGCAGATCGAACCCACGCTCGATGCTCGCGCACGAATATGCCAGAAATCTCCGGGCTCTCGGGGCTGGATGCAAGCGCAGCGTCACCGACGTGACGAACCCGAGCGTGCCTTCACTCCCCGTAACGAGCGACACGAGATCGGGGCCCGAGCGCCGACGGCGCATGCTCACCGCGTCACCCGTGCCGAGCACGCAGTCGAGCCCCGCGACCATGTCCTCGATTTTTCCGAAGCGGCTCGAGCATTGACCTGCGCCTCGCGCGGCGACCCAGCCGCCCACCGTCGAGCACACGATACTCGATGGAAAGTGCCCGGCGGTGAAGCCGGACTTAGCGAGACGCGCTTCCAGATCGATGCCCAAAATTCCCGCGCCCGCGTGCACGACCGGTGCCTGTTCATCGATCCGGAAGTCGAGCAGGCACTTCGAATCGACGACGACCGTGCGCTCATCCGGAAGTATTCCGCCGCACACGCCACTGCCGGCACCAAAGGGGACGACGTGAAATCCCTGCCTGCGAGACAGTTCGATGATCTGGACGATTTGCTCGGTGCGCTCGGGCCAAACCACTGCGCCGGGCCGATTCGAGGGCAGCTCGCCGCTCTGAATGTCGACCAGCGCGCGCGGCCAGAGGTCTCGCGCCGCAGCCGAAAGATCCGGAGCGGCGCTGCTGACGCGCAAACCAGGGAGGCGCTCGGCAAGGGCTGACGCGAGATCCACGAAACGCTTGTAGCGCGCGCGCGCGGAGACGTATACGTGGAGGGCGTGGGAGCTTCCTCGAACCGCTACTCGATACTCCGCGGCCTGCTTCAGATTGGGCTCTGCCTGCCGTTTGCGACAGCCGCCTGCGGCGGAAGCGCCGCCAGCGCGAGTGCTCCAGCCGCTACCGCGCACGAAAAAGTTGCGGCCGCGTCAAGCGACGACACCACGGAGGACGACGCGCCGGCGGAAGAAGAGAGCGCTCCGCCTCGTACGGCGTGTGATGATGGCACGTGCAGCCCGTGCGGCACCGGCATGTGCCCTACCGGTTGGTACTGCGACGAATCAGCGAGCGGCGGCGCGGCATGCAGTTGGTTGCCGCAGTGCGCACAAAAATCGAGCTGCGGATGCATCGCGAGTGCTCTCGGCTCCGGCTGCAAGTGTGTGGAACAGGGCGGCGGACTGCACGTGACGTGCAAGTAACTTCGCGCTAGGGGCGCTGCGCGAGCATGATGATGCGCGGCGAATTCGGGCCGAAGAACACCCCAGGCGTGGACGGGTGCCCGCTCGCCTCGGTGACTCTGAAGCCCACCTCGTGCAATAGCTTACCGAGCTCGTGCAGCGAGTAGAGTCGTAGAGAAAACAGTGACTCTTTCGTGCGACCGTCATCGAGAATGATCGAGCGTTTCACACGCAGGCGACTCGAGATGTAGTCGACGCTCATGTCGTCCATGCACACGCAGGAATCGCCTTCGTACCAGACTTGTTGAGGCGCGGATGCCGCAGCAAAGTCGCGATTGAGCACGTCGATCAAGAACATGCCCCCTGGGCGGAGCGCCTTGAAAACGCGCTGGGCGACGGCGAGGTTCTTGTCTTCCTCGAAGTAGCCGAAGGTCGTGTTCCAGCAGAACACTCCGTCGAACATCTCCTCGAAGGCCATTTCACGCATGTCGCCTTGGAGAAAATTGATTTTTTGGCTGCGCTCTTGGGCGACATCAGCAGCAAGTGCCAGTTGATAGAGCGACAGATCGTAGCCGACCACGCCGTAACCACGACTGGCGAACTCGACGGCATGGTGTCCCGCGCCGCAGCCGAGGTCGAGCACGACTCCGCCCGCCGCCACGCCGAGCGAGTCCTCGATGAACGTCACCTCACGGCGCACTTGCTCGTCATTGACCTTGGCGCTCGCGCGCATGAAGTCTTCATTGAACAAATCCTCCCACCAAGGCTGGCGTGTCTTCGCGCGCTGAGCGGCTTTGGCTGCGGCGGGATCTGGTGTCGGTGCAGCGACGACCGCGACTGGAGGCGCTTCGAGCACGGGCGCCGAAGGGGGTGCTCCGGCGGCGCGTTTCGGCGGTGGAGGTGGCTTGGCTCCGTCGGCTTTGGCTTGAGCTTGCGCCTCTTGAAAAGCCGCAAGCTCCTCGGGGGGCACCGAAATCGCGTCGTCACGCTCGAGCTCCTCGACCTGTGGAGCCGGGCTCGTCTTCTTCTCACCGGAGTCGGGCGAGACATCTTCATCCGATAATTCTTCGGTGACGTCTTCCGAAGGCGGCGCGAGCACGGGCGATGCTTCAGCGCGAAGAGGTTGTGCTGCGCTTGCATCGGCAGGTGCAGTGTCCGCGACGGCGACGGGCGCCGCGTCCGCGCCATCCGCAACTTCCACGATGTCGGGCGCCGAATCGAGCGGCGGCAAACGCTCGGGTACCGCCGCAGGCGGCGCTCCGGGGGCTGGACGTGAGCTGCGTCGCTTGCCGAGCCCGGCGGGATACGCGTTGGGATCCGCAGAGTGATCGGCTTGCACTGGCGGCGGGGGTTGCGACTCGCCGACCGCGATGATGCGCATCGCAAAAATCGCCGATGACGACGGTGGCCCCGACGATGGCGGCGCCGCCGATACAGGCGGCTCACTGAGCGGGCGCGCCGCGGGCGGCGTCGAAGCGGGACGCGGTGGCGGCGGGTTGGACGCAGGTCGTGGCGGCGCCGCAACGGGCTTCGGTGAAATCGAGGCCGGTTTCAGCAGAGTTTCCGGATTCAGCGCCAGACCGAGCGTGGCCTCGGTTGCTGCCGCGACCACCGGGTCCGAGGGCGAACGCGCGGTCGCTGGCGCTGCAGCGTCATCACTCTCGGTCGCTGCGAACGACGGATTCGAACGACGACGTGGGATCGGTGGCGGCGAGCTCAATGGCGGAACAGAACCAGGCACGGGTGGCAACACCGGGACCTCGCTCACCTCGCCGTTCGCAACGCTCAGCGTGCTCGTCTCCGTGGCGCTCGCGTCGACGCTCGCCGTGCCGTCGGTCGCGTACGAGATCGTTGGCGCGATCGGAGCCTTCAGTGCGCTCGACGCCAAGGCGCTGTCGATCCCGGAATCAGAGGCGGGCCGCACGGACGGCGGACCCGACGTCGGACCGGAATCACGCCGGGGTTTCGGCGGCGGCGCGAGCTTTCGCGAAGTCGGCGCGACGGAATCGTGCGTGGCCGTGGCGTCGGACGCTTCGATAGTCGTTGCCGCGGCGAGTGAGCTCAGATCGACGTCCTCCTGCACAGCAGTGGCCCTCACGGACGATAGCTCGGCGGCCGGCGGCTCCACCGGATCGCTCGCGCTGATGCGCGCTGTGTCATCCGAGTTGTCGATCGTCATCCAGTTCTCAATAGCGATTCGCCGTAACGCACCTTGCCCAGCGGACGACCAACGCTCACGCCTGGCTCGAGCAAGACCACAGCGGTCGAACCCAGGTGAAACATGCCGATTTCGCCGCCACGAGCCACGCTCACCGACGGGCTCACTGGGTGTACGCCAGCGGGTGCCGAAGACTGCCCTGGTAACGCCGTCACGGTAATGCGACCAACGATCACCGCGCCCACCATCACCACCGTGACACGGCCCAGCCCGCGCGTGTCGATCACGATCGCGGCGCGATGATTGCGCACGAACAGCTGCGGGATGTGCCGCTCACCGATCGAATTCACAGGATAGAGATCCCCGGGCATGCCACGTACTAGTGTCACCTCGCCGTCGACCGGCGAATGGACTCGATGGTAGTCCCCAGGCGCCAAATACACGACTGCGAACTCACCGCCGCTGTAGCGCGCCGCGTCGCGCGCGTCGCCGATCAGTTCACCCACGTCGTAGTGCTGCCCTTTTACGAAAATTCGTGAACCCGAATCGACGCGCCCGCACGACGAGAGCTTGCCGTCCGCAGGACAGACCACCGCGTCAGAGCTGATGTGACGGGCGCCGTCTCTGAGCGGACGAGTGAAGAACGCGTCGAAGCTCGGGTACGGCCCTGGCTCTGGCATCGCCTCATCCAAGTTGACGCGATAGGCACGTGAGTAGACGCCCATGATCGCGCGGGACACAGGTGCGGACAGCGGCAATTCGCACAGCTCGCCGACGGCCCGACTGATTCGGACGCGGGGGAGTGCACGCAGGAGCTGAGCGGCAGCGTACGTGGCGAGACCCACGGGAAATCCTTTAAAGTTCGCAGAGATTCGAGCTGATTATCGTAAGCCGCGGGGCGCCCATCGGTCAATCTCGTGGCACGCGGCGGGCAGCCTTACATAGCTCTAACCAAGCCGGCCGTGTGGGCAATGGTGGTTCCTCCGCCGTTGCTCGTGCACCCGGCCTGGTATCGGTTACGTGCGCTGCGGGGTAGCCCTCGCACGCGACTTCATCGGAGAGCGGATCGGCCGAGAGCCCTAGAGTGAAGGCTGATTCCGATTCGGGGAGCTGCCCGCGTCGCTTGAACCCACGGCCGGCCAGCGCAAACCAAGGTCCATAAAGGCCGTCAATTTCCGTTACTGCACCAAGCGCGTGCTCGGCTCCAGCGTCGTCACCGGCTCGATACAGACCGCGGGCAATGCGCTCCCGCACCTGGGGCACGCGCGGCAACGCGGACAGCAGCGGCTCGACCTCGGCCGCCGATTCTCGGCCATGGTCACGGCCGTCGAGCAAATCGGCGAGCCGAATGCGGCGTCCGGCGTCCCGCTGAGCCCGCATGGGCGGCGCCGGTGTCGCGTTGTCCTCCGCTTTGGTTTTGACCGGCGCGCGCAAGAAGCGCTGCCAACGCGCGTTCCATTCTGCGAGCCCGTAACCCGTCACGCTCATGAGCGCCGCGTCCGCGCCCTCCTCGCCGTCGCCGCGCAGGTCGGCGAACAGCAAGCGCAAAGCGGGCTCGCCATTTTGTTCGATGAAAAAGTGCATGAAGCTCGTGACCTCGGCGAACGCCGTGCCGGCAGCCTCGGGCGTCGGCAGCATCGCGATCGATGGTCCGAGCTTGTCGATTCCCACCGAACGCCCGTCGAGCGCGGCGTTTCGCGCGCCCACGTCCGCCCAATCCGGGTGATCGAACGGCCGCACTGGGCGCCAGCGCACTTCGAAGCGCTTCGCCAACCCTTCCTGCATCCAAAGCGGCGCGTAGTCGCGAGTCGCGCGCGTCACGAGCAGATGCGTGATTTCATGAGCCAACGTGTCTTGCCAGGGGTAGCCCTGCACGGGCGCGCGCGGCGAGAGCATGATCACGCGCCCCCAACGCGCCACGGCTAATGTACCGGTGGTTTCCGCTGCTTTGAGCGGCAAACCGGAGACCGCCGACAGCGAGAACAAATCGCGAACTAGATCGATCCGCAGTGGCCGCGGCAGATCGATGCCGATTTCTTTGGCGACCGTGTCGCGCGCCTGCGCCGCGACCTCGAACAAAAATGGCGCGAGCGCGCGATCGGAGTCGTCTTGCAGGCGCAGCCAGATACCCCGTTGCTTGTCTTCGACCACGAGGCCCGCGGCCGTCGCGCGCGCGCAGCTCTTAGCGAGATCGGCGAGAGAAGCGCCCTCGCGCGACTCGGTCAGGGCCGGATTCGACAGAATGGCTTCCGCGCGATCGCATTCACCGAGGTACACGGCGAGCCGGGCTCGTTCCACGCTCAGAGCATTCGAGTCCAGCGTGGTGTGCTCGAGCAATTCGGTAGCACGCTGTGTGTCGATCTCGGTGATCGCGTTTGCGACGCGTTCCACCGGACTTTGCAGGCCCAAATCGAGACCAGCAGACACGGGTGACGCGAGCGTCAGCAGCGACGATATGCCGAGCAGAAGTCCTCGCCGCAAGCCGGATCTCATTTCAGCAAACCCTCGGCGTAGCGGCGCACGGCGTCCGAGAGCCGACCGCTCTTTTCCTTTGCCAAGCCCTCCAAGATTCGGCGCCGCAGATCCGAAGCGCGCGACGTGCCGTCCGGTCGCGGCACGTCGGCGTCCGTGCGCATCTGCTTGCCCTTCGATTCGGACGAATCTTTCGGCGACGGTTGAGGCTGCTGCTGTTTGCCGTCACTTTCCCCCGAGCCGCTCTGCCCGCTGTTGGTTTGCTCGAGCAAGCGTTGCGCATCGCGCTGCAACGACAGGCCTTGCTCACCGTGGCCAGCAGCGAGCTCCTTCGCGGCATCGCGCATCAAACCCTCGGCTTTGCCCAGCGCTTCGGCCAGATCCTCGGGTAGCGCAATTTCTCCGTGGTTGCCGCGCCCGGCGAGGTTGGCCGCCCGCTCGGCGAGGGCTCGCTCGCGCCCCGATGAATCCTGCAGCCCTGGCTGCGCCTTTTCACTGGCGCTCTTTTCGGCTCGAGAAAGGCTTTGTTCTGCCCAGGCCAGGTCGCGATCGAGCTCCGCGCGCGCATCTGCCAATGCCGCGTCATCTACGAACTCGAAGGACGACGTGGTCTTCGCCTTCTTCGCGGCATCATCGAGCTCGGATTTCGCATGTCGTCCGCTGTCGACCGCGTCCTTGAAGGAAAGCCGCGTAAGGCTTTGTGCCATGGCGTCCGCGTGCTCGCGACCGAGAGCGGCACTAGCTCGCGCAGACGTCGGATCGTCTGAAAATTGGGGCAGGCGCGCGATCTTCTCGCGCAGCGTCCGCGCGCGCTCCAAGGCTTCCTGCTTCAAGTCGTCGAGATCGACGGCCTTCTCGGCGCCCTCTAAGGTGTGGTCCACGCGGTCGAGCTCTTGTTGATGTTCACTAGCGAGCCGCTCGAGCTCACCGACGAGCTCATCGAACTTCTTGTCTGCGTCCGAGGGCGGCGCATTGTCACCGCTCTGCGAGCCTGACCCGGATTCGACCCCGCCACCGCCGGCCGTGCTGAAAGAAGGACTGGGCCGGCGAAGTCGGGCTGCCAAGTGCCGCGCGGCGAGCTCGGTCGCCAGTAGATTTCCAGCGTCCCGCCCGCGTTTTATCCGCCGGATTTCGCCCTGGGCAACGCTGCCCACGTCACGCCCGAGTGGACCCAGCACGACCAAGTGAGCGGCTCCGGTATCGAGCACGCCGAGCGCCTGCTCCAATCGCCGGAGCCCGTCGGCGCGGCGCTCGGTCTCGAGCGCCTGCTTTGCGCCGTCGGCGGCTTCTTCTGCGGCATCGCCCAGGTGCTTCGCGACGGCCTCGGCGTCGCGATTTCCGAGGCCACGCAGACCTGCGTCCACGGCCAAGAGCACGTCCTCGGTGCGGCGCATCGAAGACGCTGGCGTCGGCAAGGCACGCTCGAGCACGCGCGCTTGGCCGCTCAAGAACGCTTTCAGTCCGGGTGCCATGCGCAAACCCGCAAAGCGCTGTTCGATCGCGGCTCGCAGCTCTGCCACGACTTTTGCGGTGCTCGACTCGTCCGCCTTGCGTTGCTCGGAATCAGTCAGGCCGTCATGCGGGCCGAGCTCGGCCGCGAGCAGATCGGTCAGCGCGTCCCGCGCGGCGCGCAGGGCCTGGTAACGCGCCGCCTCGGGTTCCCCGACGGGCACCGGTAGCAGCGTAAAAATGGCGCTTTTTCCCCATTTTATGCCGTTCAGGGCGTCATCGTCACGCGCTTCGATACTGACTTCGACGGGTAAGAAAGTGCGCCGCAAGAAGGCGTCACTGGATTCGATCGCGTAGGCGCCGCGCTCGAGTTTCGTCTCGCCATCGAGTCGCGTCAGTGGGCGCCGATCTTCGCGGCCGCCCGCGCGCAGCACGAGGTCGATCTCACGCAGACCGTGGTCGTCCGTGGCCTCGTAGCGCAGCTCCTTGCGATCGAAGTCGCGCAGCTCGATGCGGTCGGGCGCGCCCTCGAGCTCCACGACGGGGGCGGCGTCAGGCACGGCTTCGACGGTCACACGGTCCGGCTCCGGGATCAGCACCGCGCCGAAACGCGCTGCCACCTTGAGCTCGGCAGTCTCATTCAACGCGTAGCGCGCCACCACCCCGCCAGCGCCGTCGTCGACGAACGGCACTTCGCTTCGACCGTCGCTGAGCACGAGGCGCCGACCGTCGGCAAGGGGTACGCCGCGCACCATGATCACGCTGCCCTGTGCCTCGGAGCTGCCGAGACCCGGGAAAATAGCGCGATCGGAGCCGCGAAGATAAGCCGGCGGTTGCACCGTGACACGCACCAGATCGAGCCAGGACATGGCCACGGGTGCAGTGCCATGGCGTGCCACCAGCACGTCCAACCCCTCCAGCACGCGACTTGGATCTCGCCCGATTCCGAGCGCTGCAAGGAGCACCAGCGCGAACGCGGCCGCGCGCAGAGCGCTCGCGCGACGCGCTGCGTGTTGATCCACGGCCTCGAGCGAAGCGCGCGCCAGTTGACGCTCGAAATGCAGTTGCGCAAGCTCGAGCGACCCCACGCTCGGATCTCGCTCAGCCTGCTCGGCCAACGCCGCAGCGCGCAGGGCACGCTCACCCAAGGCGCGGTCGACAGGCACGAGCACCCGCCGAATCGTGCGCCGCACGTCGCGGAAGTCGCGCGAGTCACGGGCACGCCGCAGCAAGATTTGCGCGAACGACAAAAGCACGACTAGTGCCGCGAGCAAGCGAGCCCAGGGTGTGCCGAAGCGCGCGAGCAACCCCGAGCCAATCAGGCACGCCAAAACGAGCGCAAAAGACAGTAGCCGAGCCGGCGAGCGACGGCGTTTCTGAAACGCGACGGAGAGGCGTTCTATGGCGAGTGACGCGCCGGACAAGGTTCGGGGAGCTTAGCAGGGGCGCGGCCGGCGACCGTGACAAAGCCCCAAATCTGCCGCATCCTTGAGGCTATTCGTGATGATGGAGGTCGAGCGCCTCAAGCGGGTTCTCTTGTCCCTACCCGATCTCGCACTGCGCACGGGTTGGCTGCGTGATTTTCTGGCTCGAGAATCCGAGCACGATCGGGCGACGGTACTGAACGCCCTCTGTGAGGACAACGAGCGAGCCGATCCGCAAGCGCGGGAAGCCATCCTGGTCGTCGCGCTCGTTTTTGCGTCACTCGGTGAGTGCGATCTGCTCGAGCAGCTTCGCGCGCAGGCCGAAGCCCGTCATCTGCTGAGCCTAGCTCGCTTGGTGCGCCGCGCACCGCCGCCCTCGGTGCATGACCGTCCCGCGCACGAGCTACCGGTGCCGGACTACGGCACCGGGCGAGAGCTCACCGTTGGAGAACGGAAAAGCTTGGCCCGCAGCCCGAATCGACGCGCCTTCGACAAATTACTCAGTGACCCTCACCCGCTCGTGATCCGTCAATTGCTCACCAATCCGCGGCTCACCGAGGACGACGTGGTGCGCATGGCCGCGCGGCGACCGGCGCGCCTCGAAGTCCTGGAGGCAATCGCTCAAAACAGTCGCTGGCTCAGTCGACCGCGCGTGCGCTTGGCCGTGTTGTTCAACCCGGGGTCGCCACCCGCCATGACGATGCCGCTCTTGGCGGTGTGCACGCGAAACGAGCTGTCCGAGGTGTTGCACCACTCGGATTCATCGGTCGTGCTGCGCAACGCGGCGCATGAGTTGTTCGAGCGGCTACCGCCGCTCCGTGAGTCGGTAGCACCCGGCACCACACTTCAGTAAAGCGTGGCGCTCAACCGTCCTCTTCTTCGCTCTCCCACTTCAAGACCGCGCCCACGCTGATGCGCATTGCGCATTCCTCGCACAGCGGCGGCTCTTCGAAGCGGTACTCATCCCCACGAGACCACAAGAGTAAGCCCGAGCCCGCAGGCGGTCCGTCGAAGTGCCGCTCGCAGAAATCGCACTCGAAGCCTTGCAGGCGACGCACCTCACCTGGTGCGGAGGGCGAGTGCTCCGCCTCCGGTCGGCTCTGGGATTCCGTGGGCTTGATGGCCATTCGCCCGAGACTATAGCACCTTGGCGCCGACCAAGCTCCACGCTTCAGTGCGCGCGCAGCGGGTCATTCCGCCGCGGTTGCAGCGGGCTTATCAGTGACGCTGCCGGCGCTGTCACTGCCCTCCGCGTTACCTGGACCGTCCGCGACGCCACAGGAAATCGCCAACATTTCGACGACGTCCATGTTTCGCACTTCGTCCTCTTTGGACTGCGACTTAATGCCATCAGTTAGCATGGTCATGCAAAACGGGCACGCGCTGGCGATGGTCTGAGCCCCCGTGTCGAGTAGCTGCAGCGTGCGCTTGACGTTCACGCGATTGCTATTCTGCTCCTCCATGAACATCTGCGCGCCGCCAGCACCGCAGCACAAACCTTTGTTCTTGCTCGCGCCCTCGACCTCGACGAGCTCCACCCCGGGAATACCACGCAAGATCTCACGCGGTGACTCGTAGATATCGTTGTAGCGCCCGAGGTAGCAAGAGTCGTGATAGACGACCTTCGCGCGCACCGCCTTGGTCGGACGGATCTTTTTCTTGGCGAGCAGCTCCATCATGAAATCCGTGTGGTGCACGACCTCGAATTTTGCGCCAAAGTCCGGATATTCTTTGGAAAGCGTGTTGAAGCAGTGCGGGCACGTGGTGATGATCCGCCGCACGCCGCCCTTCTCCTTGTAGCCGTTGAGCGTGGCCGCGTTGGTCTCGGCCAGCATGCTGAACAAGTACTCGTTGCCGGCCCGGCGCGCCGGGTCACCGGTGCACGTCTCCTCTTCCGCCAAGATCGCGAAGTCGACGCCTGCGGCGATCAAGAGCTGCGCGGTGCTGCGCGCGATCTTCTTTGCGCGATCGTCGTAGCTGACGGCGCAGCCCACCCAATACAGCACCTCGGCGTCGGGCTTTTCGGCGCATGTCTTGATGTCGAGCCCCTCGGTCCAGCTCGCGCGGTCAACGCGCGCCAAATTCCACGGATTGCCGTTGCTCTCCATGCCTTCGAAGGGTTTGCCGAGTTGGCTCGGAAATTCACCCTTGATCACCACCAAGTTGCGCCGCATCTGCACGATCTTGTCCACGTAGGTGATGTTGACCGGACATTGCTCCTCGCAAGCGCGGCACGTGGTGCAACCCCACAGCACGTCCTCGTGGATCACGTTCGGGACCAGATCGAGCGGCTTGTAAACGCGCTCGGACTTGGTTTTTTTTGCAGCAGATTCCGACGCTTCAGCGGTTACGACCTGCGCCGAAGCGTCGGGGGGCGGCTCGCTCGGAGCCGGCGTTACTGCGTGCTGCACCGTGGCGGGACCTAGGGCCAAAAACTCCTCTTGGCGGCCGTACAAGTGATTGCGCAAATCGAGAGTGAACTGCTTCGGGCTGAGGACCTTGCCCGTAGTGAACGCGGGACAATTGTCGGAGCAACGGCCGCACTCGGTGCAAGTGTAGAAATCGAGCATGTCCTTCCACGTGAAGTGCTCGATGCGCGCGTAACCGATGCGCGCGCTCAGTAGATCTTCACTCTCCGTTGCCTTCTCGACAGCGGCCATCAGCGCTTCGGTCGAGGGCGCGAGCGGGCGGAGCCGACCGCGCGCCGTAGTGTCACCCAAGAACACGTTCGGCACGGCGGTAATGATGTGAAAATGCTTCGTGTAGGGGAGCAGATTGGCAAACACGAGCACGAGCGTCGTGTGCGTCCAGAAACCAACGTGTGCGAGCACGACCAACACGCCCGAGCCGAGGCCCGACAACACGAGCGCGAATAACGAGCCCGCGGGCTCCGCGAGGTCGTAGCTGAGTGGACCTTCGGGCTTGGCCAGCGGCGCCACGAGCGTCGTCATGGCAGCGCACCAAGAGCCCGAGCCCGACGCGCACTCACTCGCGTAGCGGTGCGCCAAAACCAAGCTCGCGCCGTCGTACGTGAGGTCGGCGAGCATCATCGCCGAAATGATGCCGAGAATTACCAGACCCTCTACGCCGAGCGTCATCCGCTTTTGCGGACGCACCACGCGCAGGTATACGAACACCGCCACGCCGAGCAGCACCAAGCAGGCAAATACGTCCTTCAGAAAGCCGTAGGCCGCGCCGAGTGGCACCCCCAACACGGGCTCTGGGCCGAGCACGAATAGATTGAAGCTCGGAGAAAACCCGCGGCCCCAGAGCATCAGCGTGCGCAAGAGCAACACGACGAAGCCGAGAAAGATGAGCTGGTGCGCGACGCCAGCCAACCAGTAATAGCGCATCTTCTTTTGGAAGAAGGCGAAGGTCCAAACCAAGCCCAGGCGCTTGGGGAGCTCGCTGAGGCGGCTCTCCCAAGTTGCCGTGCCCACCTTGAGCAAATTGAAACGCCGCCAGGCGCTCACCGCAAACAGCGCCGTCAGACTCACGATGATGACGGCCATCGCCACGGGATTCATGCGCTTTAACCTAGCCTACGAAGCCTCCAGAATGCGAGCAAAGCGAGCAAAACGAACAGCGCAACGGCGATGACTATCGTGATCGACCGCGCCTGCTTCGGTGTGGGTTTGGGCACGCGCAGCGAAAGCGCCACACGCTCGAGCACTGCAGGCACGGGCGGATGAACCAACGACACTCCGGGATCCGCGATCTCCGCCAACTCCACACGCAGCAAGAGCAACCCGCGCGGCAAGCTCAACCCTTGCGCGGGCAGGCCACCCTGCTCTGGAATCCGGATCACGATGCCACGCGCCTCGCTGGCCTCCTCGGTTTTTCGCGCGGGCAGCGTGACGCTCAAGAGCTCGGCCAATTCATGTCGACCACGCAGGGTCACGGCACCCGAGCGCTCGCAGATGTCGCAGCCGCCGCCGTCGCAAGCTGCGCACGACAGATTGCGTGGCAGCTCGAACTCCACGACCTCGCCGGCCTCGAGCCAGGCACGCGGCACTCGAATGCGATGCACGACGTCCGGACCACGCGGTACATCCAACGTTCGAGTCGTGACTCTGCCTAGGACTTCGGGCACTAATAGTCACAGTAGCCCGGATCGAGTCCCTAGAAAAAGGGGTTCGTTTGCGCCGGCGCACGCGACACGGCTCTAGAGCGGCGCACCCGCTCGACGCGCCTCAATCATCTTAGCCGTCTTGCGGGCGCTCGGGTGTCGGTAGGAGCAATTGGTAGAATGCCAAGTCGAGCCAGCGGCCAAACTTGAAGCCAGCGTGTTTGAGCGTGCCCGCGTGGATGAAGCCGAGCTTCTCGTGGAGCGCGATGCTGGCGCGGTTGGACACGTCGATGCCACCCACCATGACGTGCAGCTGTCGTTCGGTTGCGGTAGCGATCAAACGACGCATCAGCGCGAGACCGACTCCAGCGCCGCGCTGGTCTTTGGCGACGTAAACCGAGTGCTCCACCGAGTACTTGTACGCCGGCCAAGCGCGAAATGTACCGTAGCTCGCGAAGCCGGCGAGCGCGCCGTCGGCGCCGACCGCGCCGAGCACCGGAAAATTGCGCTGCTGCTTGGCCTCGAACCAACCAACCATGCTCTCCAGCGGCCGAGGCGCATAATCGTAGAGCGCGGTCGAGGTCGCGATGACGTCGTTCAAGATCGCCAAAATCATGGCCGCATGCTCGCCGTAACTACAATCGATGATCCGCATGGTGGCTTACCGAAGCAGGGCCCGTCAGCCTACGCAAGCCGAGCGGCTTGCTCCCGGACCAGAGACGCCGTACGCCTCCGCCCGTCTGGCTCGGTCCTGAGCGCCGGAAACGGCCAATCGAGCCCCCTTGAAGGAGCGCTCGCTTGGATCACGTACTCGGACTCTGGCACATCATCACGCACCTCGACACGCAGTTGGCTGCTTGGTCGGCCTCCATGGGCGTCTGGGTATACGTGATGCTCTTCGCGATTATCTTCGCCGAGACGGGCTTGGTCGTGCTCCCCATCTTGCCTGGCGACAGCTTACTGTTCGCGATCGGCGCGATGTGTCCGACGCACGTGTTGGAGTTCACGGTGGTGGTTCCGGCGCTCTTGGTTGCCGCCGTGCTGGGTGACGCCGTCAACTATTCCGTGGGGCGCGCGGTCGGACCAAAGGTGTTCACCAGTCAGACGTCGAAGCTGCTCAATCGTCAGCATTTGCTGCGCACGCAAGCGTTCTACGAACGCTACGGTGGCAAGACGATCATCATCGCCCGCTTCATTCCGATCGTGCGCACGTTCGCGCCGTTCGTCGCCGGCATCGGCAAGATGCAGTACCGCCGCTTCTTTTCGTTCAACATCGTCGGCGCGGTTGCTTGGATCGTGCTGGCGACGGGCGCGGGCTACTTATTCGGCAACATCGAGTTCGTGCACAAGCATTTCGAGCTCGTGGTCTTGGCGATCGTCGGCTTGAGCGTGCTGCCGGCGGTGATCGAGTTCCTGCGCGAACGCAGCAGGCAGCAAAGCGCCGGCACCGTGGGCTAGAGCGTCGCCCAGGAGCACCCCAACCAACAAAATGAAAAAGGCCGGTCCCACGAAGACCGACCTTTTTGCTTTGGCCTCACACCGGCCACATAACGCGCTGTTCAGCCGCTGCGGTTTTCAGGCAGATGCTTGGGCTCCTCGGGCGGCTTCGGCGCGGCCGTCGGCGGGTGCTCATCCGGGTCCTCATTCAGACCCTTCTTGAAGGAACGAATGCCTTCACCGAGGCCTTTGCCGACACCGGCAAGCCTGCCTGGTCCGAACAAGAGCAGGACGATGATTAAAACGATGACCCAATGTACGGGGCTAAACGATCCCATGGCTTTACTCGGGGCTAGTGCGCTCGCAAGGTCGGAATGAGTCACTACAATAGCATTGCCAGCAGGGCAAGCCAGACGAGGTCCGGAAAACCCGGGCTTTCATAAGCGAAAGATCAGCTCCTGCTCGGCCTCCGGCGCGTCGAGCGACAGCGCGGCGGAATAAGTCTTCGGACCGATGCGCGCGCCGAAAGCGACGTGAATCGGCGGGTTCTCGCCGCCCAGGGCCTCGAGCCGCACGCGCGCGCGGTATTCGCCGCGCTCGGGCTCGCCCTCCCCCAAGTACACGTTTTCTAGGTTTTGACCGTGGCATTCGTTATTTCGGCCCGGGCAGTCGCGCTCCTTCACCAGACCGCTGCGCGCGGGACGGCCGACCTCGACCAGCTCCCCGCTCGGATCGAAGACGCGTAGATCCACGTCAGCGCGCGGCTCGTCCCAGGCGATCACGAACTGCACCAGGCCAGTGTGCAGCCCGCAGCCTTCGTCGATGATGCCGTTGCAGTTGTCGTCGGTGGCGTTGAAGCAGAGCTCGGGCCCGGTCGGCGTGCAGGCCTTCTGCGAAAGCGACGCGGGTACCGTACCGAGCACGCTCGGGCCGGGCGTCGCGCTTGCGTCGGGTCCGGCTGCGGGCCGGCCACACGCGCTGAACCAGAGCAGGCTCAGCGCGCCCAGCACGACGCGACGCATGTCACTTCTTCTCGTCTTCGGGGATATTCACGCCGGTGACGGCCTTCGGGTTCATCAGCTCGAAGTAAGCATCACGCGCTTGCTCACCCGCCGGGCCGCTTTCGTCGCGGAGCGCGAGCAATACGCCCTGCTCGGACATGAATTTCAGCGCGCGAATTGCGCCAGCGCGTTTGACCGCGTCATCACCCTTGGCCATTTGCCAGAGCCGGTAGCGCAGCACCACGCGCGTGAACGAGTGCGGTCCGTTGTCGAAGATCAGATTGTCGAACTGCTTCATCAACAGCACGCGCGCCCACTCTTGCTGAGTCTGGCGAACCGACAGCTTGCTGATGGCTTCGGCGTTGTCCACGAACTTGAAGAGCAAGCCCGACTCGAGATCTTCTTGTGACCAATAGCCGAAGCTCCTGTACCAAAGATCGCCGAGCTCATCGAGCGCTTCCTTGCGCTTGTTCGCGTACAAGGCGACCGCGCGAGCCGCGGTCTCCGGCGAACCGCCGAGGATCAAGGCGAGCGCCGCGTCGTTCATCATGGCGTCGTCGCTCATCATCGTGAAGAGCTGCGCCTCGACAGTCGCATCGAAGCCGCCCTTGGCGATCGCGCGCGCCACTTGATGTCGCGTCTCTACCGCGGACTCCGGCGTCATCAACGAGATCAGCGCCGAGGCCGTGCCCGGCACGGGCCGCTGAATCAAGGCCTCCAACAAGCAGCCGCGCCGGATTTCATCGGGCTTTTCATTGCCTTTGTAGTCGGCAATCTTCTTGGCGATCTCCAGGAAATCTTCCTTTTCGGCGACCCAAGCGAGCGCCGCACAGGCCTGGAAGCGGGACTGCTCGTTGTTCTTCGGCTCTTCGATGTAGTCGAGCAGTGGTTTGAACGCCTTGCGATCACGCCACTCGGACAGACCGTCCGCCGCACCGACGCCAATGGCGCGCAAGCTCATGCCGAGAATGGCAACACCGCCCACCATCAAGCCGTCCATCGTGACGTCCTCATCCTTCGGACGGCGCGTGAGGTCCTTGATCAGCACGTCCCAAGACGGCTGATCCTTCAACCAGCCGACGTAGCGGAGCGCGCTCTGCGCGACGACCCACTCTTCGGGCATCGGCGGCTGTTGCCCTTCTTTGGGCAACGGGTCGTTCGGGTTCGACCATTTACGCAGCGCGGTGATGTCCTTCGTGGATTCCATCGCGGCGAGCGCGCGCAGCCCGTTGGCGTGCGGCGACGGCATTTCGTGGATCCAGAAGATCACGCCGTCCTCGGCTTGCTCCGCGATCTGCTGGCGCTTCTCCGGGTGCAACATGGCAAGATCGGCGATCATGCGCGCGGCAACGACGCGTTCGTTGTCGTCCCGCTTGAGCATCATTTCCCAGTCGTTTTGATCGGTGTAGAGCTTCAGCGGATCCATACGCAGGCGCTTGGCCAGCGTCGGCACGCCGCGGATATCACCGATCTGCGCGAGGGCCGTCGCCGCGCGCGTCTGGAAATGCATGTGCGGCTTGCTCTCGAGATAGGCGTACAGCGAGTTGCCGCCACGCGGATCGTTGAGCTTGTCGATCATGTCGAAGATCTGCTTCTTCTGATAGTAAGCGAGCGACTGATCGTCGGTTGAAACGGCGTTCAGCGCGAGCACCAAGCCGTCAGTGCCGATGCCGTCGCGCAGCGCTTCCAAGAACTTGTTGCGGCTGTCCTTGTCGGCGTTCTTGAGCGCCGCGACCAGCGGCTCGCGTGCGCGCGGCTCGCCGATCTTCCCGAGGCCCGGTGCCGCTTGGCGCGACACTTCCGGATCCTTGTCTTGGACCAACTTGATCAGCGTGTCGGTCCACTTGGGCTCCGCGTTTTGCGACAGGATCGTCGCCACGAGCTGGCGCACCGCGGGGCTGTCGTCACCCGCCATGCTTGCCAGTTTATCGAGGCTCACGAGCTGCACGATGCGATCCGGATCGAACGCCACGCCGCCGCCCAAGCGTTGCACCTTGGACAGGCTGCCCGCGCGATACAGCACCATGATGTCGTCGAAAGCGCGCGGCTCACCGAGCACCACGAGCGCCCAGGCGATTTGCGGCTTGGCGCCGGGACCGGCTTTCTTGAGCGCGGCGAGCAGCGCATCTTTGCTGGGCTCGCCGAGCGGGCGGCCATATTCTGCAAGCGCCAGTGCAGCCATGCCCTGCAACGGTTCCGACGGCACGCCGAGCGCGTCGATCGCCAATTGCACGCCCGCGGGGTCCTTGGCCCAGGCGAGTTGCTTGAGCGCTTCAGCGCGCACCTCCTCGCTCTTGTCACCCTTGTCGCTGGCAGCCCACTCTCGCCACTTCGGGAGCTGCTCTTGCTTGGGCAAGACGAAGATGGCTTTCTTCTGTTCTTCGCCCTGCTCTATCGTCAGCTTCTCGGCTTCTTGATGGCCACTCAGGACAGCGTAAGCTCCGACGCCCGCGCCGCCGACCCCGAGCAGAATCAAAATGACCGCGACCGGGCCCAAGCGACCCTTCTTGAAATTGCCGTCGCCCGAATCGAACCCTGCTGGAATGCCACCACCGCTGGGCATCGAAGGTCCGTCGTCATCGGGCGGCCACTTGGCGAGATTCACCACCGGCAACGGCGGGCGGTTGGGAGCCGGGGACATCTTCGGCAAATTCGAATCGAGCATGGATCCTCCCGCAAGATGCGGTGCTAGTGAGCGCGCACGACCCGGGGCACGATCGGGGCATTTCTCGCTCGCCGCGAACTTAGCCCAAGCGGAAAAAAGGGGGGAGAGTTCCCGTCATCGTTCGCGCGAAGACGTTTCGGATTTCACTGGAAACTTCTCCTTGGGCTTTGATTTGAGTCGCGCGAGGTCCCGATTTCAATGAATGAAGCCCCGACACGACAGACGCATACCTCGTGGCACCGGCCAGTAGCCATCACGGTCGCAACCACGTTGCTCGTCGCCTTGCTGTCGAGGCTACCCGACAGCATCTCAGCAACTGCCGTGGGGTTCGGCTTTCTGGCCGCTACGTATTGGCTCGTGTGGCGCGGCGACGACAGCAAACGCATCGCTCGCTATGGCTTGTCGTTCGCTGGCCTGTTCGACCCGGAGCCGCTGTCGTTCTCGCGAATCCTACGCGACGCAGCAGCGGCGACAGGCTGGGCGCTGGGCGCAGCAGCTGTCTTTTTGCCGCCGTTTTGCTTCGGCTTCGTTTGGTGGTGGCACATCCGAGTGCCGTTTCACGGCGCGCGCCTCAACGCAGTCGGCAATGACTTTTTGGGACAGCTCTTGGTCATCGCGCTGCCCGAAGAAGCCTTCTACCGCGGCTACCTCCAGTCATCGCTCGACGAAGTCTGGCGGCCTCGCTGGCGCGTGCTCGGTGCAGAGGTCGGAGCGGGGCTCTTGGTCTCGAGCGCACTCTTTGCCGCCGGGCACCTGTGCACCGAATTCAATGCCGGCAGACTGGCTGTCTTCTTCCCTGCGCTGGTCTTTGGCTGGCTGCGCTCGCGCACGCGCGGCGTTGGGGCAGGCATCGTATTCCATGCTTTGTGTAACCTCTTTGCTTCGTATCTCGGCCAGAGTTACGGTTTTGCGCGGTGACGCCCTCGTACCTTCTGGACCGGCTCGTTGAGCTCGCGCTGACCGAGGATTTGGCAGGAGGCGACCTCACGAGCGAAGCCACCGTCGGCCCCGCAGATCGAGCCATCGCGCGCGCCGTTGCGCACGCGCCGCTCGTGGTGTGCGGCGGAGACGTATTCGCGCGCGTCTTTTATCGCGTCGACCCCGGCGTGCGCGTCGAGCGCTGCTTGGACGACGGCGTCAGCGCCAAACCCGGCGACGTGCTGTGGATCGCGGAAGGCGCGACGCGCTCTCTACTGATGGCGGAGCGCACTGCGCTCAATTTCGCACAGCGCAT
>Ga0210387_10001135_pt1 | contig 19872 bp, 22 predicted proteins | sample IncBWC7OmetaG_FD_160108 | JGI IMG/M metagenome (GOLD analysis project Ga0210387, IMG submission 160108) | Forest soil microbial communities from Barre Woods Harvard Forest LTER site, Petersham, Massachusetts, United States - Inc-BW-C-7-O ...
GAACGGTGGCAACAACAACGTGATGAAGCTTCGGGTAAGCGACGGAACGCTGCTCGGCACCTTTTCCGTCGGGGGGGCACCTCTTGGAATCTGCTTTGACGGGGCGGCTATCTGGGTGGCGAACAGCGGGACAAACACCGTGACAAAGCTGCGTGCCAGCGACGGGACTGTACTCGGCACCTTCACCGGGGGCACCTCGCCGTACGGCATCGCCTTTGATGGGCAGAATATTTGGGTGTCGGGCCTTTTCGTGGTGGAGCTGCGAGCCAGCGACGGCACAATGGTGGCCTTTTTCAGCCCGCCGGGCAACAGCGCGGGCGTAGCGTTCGACGGAGCCAACGTCTGGATAGCGGGATACAACAACAACAAGGTCGGAAAGCTCTAGCAGATATTACCAAGGAGGCACTATGGGGAAGTCTCGTGTAACTATGTAGGCGTGTGCTTCGGGGACTCTCTTGATTTTGCTCTTTGCCGTGGCCACCGTCAAGATAGAACGCCCGCCCTCAGCGCCTAAGAAGCCTTGAAAACGGCCTTAGGCGGTGAACACATGGATTCAAACCACCGGCTAATGTACACCTGTGCGTGCGCCTCGCCGCAGAAATGCCGTGCCGTAGGGCTATTGGCAGCGTTCAGGTCCCACTTCACCACCGCGAGCTTCTGATCTCCACACTCGATCACAAACCAGTGGATCGGACTCTCACTGACGATCCCGCAAATCTCGCACCGGAATTCCTTCAGACTCGACATGCCTTCTCCTCACGACCGCTAATCGCCAGCCTTGGCGACCGGCTTCTCCGCCTTCTGCTCCGGATACTCATACACTCCGCGCCCAGCTTTTCGCCCTAGCCGCCCCGCTTTCACATACTGCACCAAAAGTGGTGCAGGCCGATACTTCTCTCCCAACGACTTGTGCAGGTACTCCAGAATCGACAACCGCGTATCCAATCCAACCAAATCGACCAACTCAAACGGCCCCATGGGATGGTTCAACCCCAACTTTAAGGCTTTATCGATATCTGCCGCCGAGGCAATCCCTTCTGCCAGCATGTAAAACGCCTCATTCCCGATCATCGCATTGACCCGGCTGGTGATAAACCCCGGCGACTCTTTGATCACCACCACTTCTTTCCCCATCCGCCGCCCGACCTCGACCGCAGTGGCCACGGTGTCATCGTCCGTCTCCAGCGCGCGCACCACCTCCAGCAGCCTCATCTTGTGTACGGGATTAAAGAAGTGCATCCCAATGCATTTCTTCGCCCGATAGGTCACGCTGGCAATCTCGGTCACGCTAAGCGACGACGTATTCGAAGCCAGAATCGTCCCCGGACGGCATATCTTGTCGAGTAAAGTGAAGATTTCAATCTTCGACTCCATCTCCTCCGGCACCGCTTCAATCACCAGATCAGCCTCGCGCGCCGCCTCCTCCACCCCACCCGCATATTCCAGCCGGGCAAATGCCGAATCAGCATCGGCAGCCGAGACTTTCCCCAACTCCACCGCTTTATCGAGGTTACCGCGGATTTCCGTCTCCGCTCTCCGTAACGCGTTGGGCAACAGGTCTTCAAGAATCGTCCGGTAACCACCAAGCGCGGCCACATGCGCAATGCCCCGCCCCATGGTTCCCGCGCCAATCACGGCTATGGTGTTGACCTGCGCCACTACTTCGCCCCCTTCTCCAACTGCGCGACAATGGCATTCAGATTTGTGCCCGCGGCCCGCAGGCTTTCCGCCAGGCGCTTGCTCTCGTCCGCATCCATGCCGGCAACGAAAGCCTGAATGCGCCGCAGCGTAGTCACAATGTCATCTACATAATTAATCAGGCGAATTAATTCTCCAGATGTTCCCATATCAACCTTCACTCCTTTTTGTGCGGGATGGCAATCAGTTCAGAATAGTGGCAGACGATCAACACCAACGCGCTGGGCTTTCTTTTGTGAACCTTCGTGTCCTTTGTGGTTAATGCCCTATCGCCGATACTGCGTCGGCTGCGGACCCTTCTCCAGCATCTCGCGGTTCCAGATCGCGCCCTCGCGAGTGTAGCTGGCCAACTCGAAATCCTGTGTCAACTCCAGCGCATCGGTCGGACAAGCGTCCTCACACAGTCCGCAAAACATGCAGCGGCTCAGGTCGTACGTGAAGTTGGTCAGCTCTTTGCGGCGGGTTTTCTCGTTGCGCTCGCTGGTCACCATGATGAGATGTTCCGGACACGCCAGCGCGCACAAGTCGCACGAGATGCACATGGTCTCATTCGTATCCGGATTCACGTTCAGCCGCGGCGCCCCGCGATACCGCTCCGCCACTTGCGGCCGTTCCAGCGGATACTGCTCGGTATAAATCTCCCTGGGATCCTGATAGCGGAAAGTAACACTCAGCCCCTTAAGCAGATCGACAAAGAAGATTTTGCGAAGCACACTTGCCATGCCCATAACGCAATAAGGATACCATTAGCGCAGCTCGTGTGGGACTAGTCAGCCTGTGTGGGGACGGGCGCCCTCGCGAGCCTGCCCTGAGCGGAGTCGAAAGGTCCAGGCCGAGCGCCAGCTCGGTAGGCCCTTCTTTCCAGCTAAAATGCAGAGGCGTACGCCAAACATGCAGGCCAACCACCAACCACCGACAACCAACGACGAACTCTGGATGGAAGAAGCCCTCCGCTCCGCCCGGCGCGCTCTCGAAGCTGGCGACGTCCCCGTCGGAGCCGTCGTCATCCACAACCACCAAATCATCGCTCGCGGATGGAACCGCAACTTAGCCGACGCCGATCCTACCGCTCATGCCGAGATCATCGCGTTACGCCAGGCCGGCAAACACCTCGGCAACCATCGTCTGGGAGACTGTGAGCTGTTTGTTACAATTGAGCCGTGCGCCATGTGTGCCGGCGCGCTAGTGCATGCTCGGCTCAAGCGCCTGGTCTATGGGGCTGACGACCCCAAAGCCGGGGCCGTGCGCTCAGCGATGCAAGTGCTGAACCATCCCAGCTTGAATCACCAAATGGAGGTGCGGTCAGGCATCCTGGCAGGCCGCAGCGCCGAGCTGCTACAAGAGTTTTTCCGAAGCCGTCGCTAGTGGGCTTTTGGCCAAGAGCCAAGAGCTAAAAGCCAAGCCCTGTTTTGCCACGGAGAGGTGCGTGAGTGGTTGAAACGATCCGCCTCGAAAGCGGACATACCTTAACGGGTATCGTGGGTTCAAATCCCACCCTCTCCGCCAGATTTTCTGCAGCGAGCCCTACCTCACCGCCACTATCATCGCCAGCAACTAGAGCAGCGCAGGCGTCCACGCCGGCTGTCAACGGGGGGCGTCTCGCTCCCGCGTGGTTTCCCCGCCAAGAACCCCTCAGATCTCAATCCGCTTCTCCTGATGCCGGCTCAAATACCAGCACGGACTGTAACCAAAATGAGGAAACAATGACCGGACGCATGTCTGATCCTGCGGTGAGTCGTACTGGTATTGCGTCTTGCCGCTTTTTTCGTGGATCACGTACACCGCTGTCACGCTGACCGTGCCGAACACATCCCGGTGCCGCCAGATACGGTAATGGATAGAAAGCAAGTCGCCGCCGTAAACCATGGCCGCCAGCACCAATACCACACTCAGCAGACGTATAGGCAGAGACTTCATGGGATATCGTAATTAAATTGACATACCATTAGGTTGCGCACAAGTTGCAGTCGGGGAGCGGTCCCATGGCAGAGTCAGAGATTGAAGTCCGAACCCTGAACCCGCAAGACGCACAATCGTTTTGGCAGCTTCGCCTGGAGGCTCTCGAGCGCGAACCCCGCGCCTTCACCGAGTCCGTCGACGAGCATCGCAAAATCACAGTCGATGAAATCGCCAGACGTTTGAGCGGCACGCTTGCTAACGGCAATTTCGTGTTAGGCGCTTTCGCCCAAAATCGCCTCGTAGGCATGGCAGGATTCTTCCAGCGCCGAGGCCCGAAGATCCGCCATAGAGGCCTCATCTGGGGCGTCTACGTGCAAAACGAGTGGCGTAAGCACGGCATAGGGCGATTGCTGCTCGCTGAAATATTACGCCTCGCTCGGACCATCGCCGGGCTTGAGCAGATCCATCTCGCCGTGAGTACCGACCAACCCGCCGCCCGGCGACTGTACGCATCCCTGGGATTCGAAGCCTACGGCCGCGATCTTCACGCCCTCAAACTCGGCGATGCTTATGTGGATGAAGAGTTGATGCTGCTACGGTTGTGATGCCGTGGGTAAGCCGTATAGCGGCGCAAGAGTAAAGCCCACGGCGCGAGCCGTGGGGTAAAGTTGCAAACGCTGAGTCGCGGAGCGGCGAGAGAGGCGTACCGATAAGCTCCGAACATTTGCCCTATATCTCCTCGACCTCGCCACCCTACACCACAAAATACTTCGCTCCCGGATGATGCACCACTATCGCCGAGGTACTCTGCTCCGGCTCCAGCAAGAACCCCGTCGTCAGCCGCACTCCCACGTTCTCTTCCGGCTTCAGCAAAGTGAACAGCTTGGTCTGATCTTCCAAATTCGGGCACGCCGGATATCCAAACGAGTACCGCGATCCACGATACTTCTGATGGAACAAATCGCGGATGTTGGGCGAGTCTTCCCCCGCAATCCCCAATTCTTCACGCATCTTCTTATGCAGAAGCTCCGCCAGCGCCTCCGCAGTCTCCACACTCAGCCCGTGTAGATAAAGATATTTGGTGTACTCCCCGCCTTCGAACAAGCGCTGCGTCTCCTCCGATGCTCTCGACCCGATCGTCACCAGCGACAGCCCAATCACATCCATCTTCCCCGCACTCTTCGGAGCAAAGAAATCCGAAACACTAAGCCGGCGCCCCTCCCGCTGTCGTGGAAAAGTAAATCGCAAGAGTTCGGGTTTCCTTTGTGAACCTTCGTGTCCTTTGTGGTTAACGCCTTCCGGTTCATAAACAATCACATCATTCCCATCACTCTGCGCAGGAAAATATCCATACACCACCTTGGGATCAAACCATCCGTTGGCAATTACTTCCTCACCCAGTTTGTGCTTGATAGGACGGAACTTCTCCTCCACCAATCGCAAATAGTCTTCCTGCGACGCCGTCTTCAACTGCCACTGGTTCTTGAACAGCGCCGTGTCGTTGATGTACTGGAAAACCTCGCGCAGGTCCCAATCCTTTTTCACCCTCACGCCCCAGAACGGAGGCACCGGAATATCCGGCGCATCGCTCACCACCGGACTGCGCTCGGCGAACACTGGCCCGCTCTCTTCATCCACTGCCACGGCCTTGGCATACTCCTTCACCGTTCGGCCTTCTTTCAGCCGGCTCTCGCGATTGCCGTTAGGCGCGGAAATGTCCTGCATGATATGCAAGCCGGCGAAAGCGTCATCGGCATAGAACACCGCATTCGAGTATTCGCGCCGTAGATCGTCTTCGACATATTTACGCGTCAGCGCCGCCCCACCGCAGATCACCGGTATTCCCAGGTTCTGCCGCTGCAAGTCCTGGATCACGTACTTCATCTCCAGCGTCGACTTCACCAGCAATCCGCTCAGCCCAATTGCATCCGCTTTATGCTCCAGCGCCGACTTGATGATGGTGTCCCCCGGCTGCTTGATCCCCAGGTTCACCACGCGGAAGCCGTTGTTGGTGAGAATAATGTCCACCAGATTCTTGCCAATGTCGTGGACATCGCCTTTCACCGTCGCCAGCACGATAGTTCCCTTCTGCGATCCCTCCACCTTCTCCATCTTGGGCTCGAGATAGGCCACTGCCTGCTTCATCACTCCGGCAGAGTCCAGCACCGACGGCAATTGCATCTTGCGGGCACCGAAGAGCTCGCCCACCGTCCGCATTCCATCCAGCAATACGGTGTTAATCAACTCCAGCGGCGTGTATTCGACCAGAGCATCCTCCAGCAACTGCTCCAGAGTCTTCTTATGCGCCCCATCCCCCACCGATTTTTCGCCGTTAATAATGGCAAACTTCAACTTGTCGTCCACCGAGAGGGTTTCGACATGAGCCGTGGTGGAAGCTTGCGTCTTCCCCTTGGTTCCCGCGAAGTGCCGCATGTAGGCTTGGAGCGGATCGCCGTCGCTGTAGTCGCGGTGAATCAGCTTCCGCGCAAGTTCAACCTCTTCATGAGGGATCTTGTATAACGGATAGATCTTGGTGTAATTGACGATGGCCATATCGAGGCCGTTGTCCACCGCTTCATGCATGAAAACCGAATTCAGCACCCGCCGCGGATACGCATCCAGACCAAATGAAATATTGCTGACGCCAAGAATCGTCTTCACATCCGGCAACTCTTTCTTGATCTGCCGGATCGCATTCAGCGTCTCCATTCCCGCCGTGCGATATTCCTCCTGCCCGGTCGAGATGGGCAGTGTGAGCGCGTCAAAAATGATGTCCACCGGACGAATCCCATACTTCTTCGTAGCCAGTTCGTAAATGCGCTTGGCGATTGCGGTCTTCTTCTCCGCCGTCAATGCCATGCCATCTTCGTCAATGGTCAGCGCAATCACCGCCGCGCCATAACGCTTGGCCATCGGCAGCACTTTCGATGTGCGCTTCTCGCCGTCTTCCAGATTGATGGAATTGATAATCGCCTTGCCAGGGATTCGCTTCAATGCCTCTTCCACCACATCGGCTTCAGTCGAATCAACTAGAATCGGCGCGGGCACGCGAGTCGCAACCTTTTCTAAGATTGACGTGATGTAGCCCTTCTCGTCTTCGCCCACAATGGCGCAGCACAAATCCAGCATGTGCGAGCCTTCGTTCACCAGCTTCTTCGCCAGTGCCAGAATGTCGTCGTACTTCTTCGCCCGCACCATGTTGCGGAAATGCTCCACTCGCGTGGTGGTGTTCATCTCCTCGGCCACGATCAGAGGTTTAGGTTCGAGATCGAGCGGAACCGACGTATACGCACTAGACGCCGCGGCAGTCGGCTTAATATCACGCTTCGCAGGCTCGACGCCCGAAACTGCATCGACGACCGCTTTCAAATGCTCCGGCGTAGTTCCGCAACATCCGCCCACGATGCGTATGCCGTAGTCCTGCACAAAATGCTTGTGATACTGCGCCAACTCCTGAGGAGTCAGCTTGTACACCGCATGTCCGCCCACATTCTGCGGAAGTCCGGCATTGGGCAACACCGATACATACTTAGTGGAATTCGCAGCCAGAAAGCGGACGCCGTCGTTCATCTCGGCCGGCCCAGTGGCGCAGTTCAAACCGATGATGTCTACATCGAACGGTTCGAGCGCCGTCAGAGCCGCACCAATTTCAGTTCCCAGCAACATCGTTCCTGTGGCTTCGAGCGTCACCTGAATTGTCACCGGCAGCCGCTTGCCGGTTTTCTGCATCGCATCGAACACTCCGGCCAGAGCAGCTTTGGCTTGCAGCAAGTCTTGCGAGGTTTCGACCAGCAGAACATCGACTCCGCCCTCGATCAGCGCACTCGCCTGCTCGACGTAGCCCGCCACCATGTCATCAAACTTGATATGTCCCAGCGAAGGCAGCTTGGTCGTAGGCCCTATCGATCCCGCCACAAACCGCGGTCGGTCCTTGGTCGAGAACTGCTGCGCCACCTCTTTCGCGATCTTGGCCGCGGCAATATTGAGCTCCGCAACCTTATCTTGCAGGTCGTACTCGGCCAGCACCACCCGCGCCCCGCCGAACGTATCCGTCTCCACCACATCGCAGCCCATGCTGAAAAAGCTGGCGTGAATGTCTTTAATAATGTCCGGCCGGCTAAGGACCAGAAGCTCGTTGCATCCCTCTTTGCCCCAGAAATCGTCCACACTAGGATTGCGGGCCTGTATGCTCGTGCCCATCGCGCCGTCATAAATGACGACGCGCTCCTTCACGGTTTGTAAGAAATCACCCATCTATGAATCCGCGTAAATCCGTTGTCAGGTTTCGAGTGATGCACAAACGCCGGCCCGCTTGGGGCCGGCGTGTCATCAGATAATCCGTTTTATCGAACTCCCAATTCCCCGCTGGCCACCTCAGCCTGATTGAACACCGAGTTGGCTCCCATATGTGCTGGCTGGGGGGCCAGCATCTGCTCTTTGCGATACACCAACCCGCTGGCGTTAAAACTGGCAATCTCAAAACCATGTCCGTGCGTAATCGCGTCCGTAGGACAAGCCTCCACACAGTACCCACAAAATATACATCGATTGTAATCGATATTATAGACGCGGGCGTAGCGCTCCGCGCCGCTCACGCGGTGTTCGGCGGTGTTTTCGGCGGCTTCTATGTAGATGCAGTTCGAGGGGCAGGAGGCGGCGCACAGGAAACAGGCTACACACTTTTCCAGGCCGTTTTCGTCGCGCTGGAGAACGTGCACTCCGCGGAAGCGGTCCTGGAACTGGGCGCCTTTCAGCGGACCTTTCCCGTCGGGATAATTTTCCACCTGGGTGGGTTGGAACATCTCCATGAAGGTGATGCTCATCCCTTTGGCGATGGCCGCGATGTTCTTCAATACCGGCATACCCATCTAGTATACCGAATGCCGCAAGGAAGATGGCCAAACGCGGGTTTTACCGCGAGATCGCACCCTTTCGTAAAAAGCGCGAAAGAATGGAGCACTCGCAATCTGGATTTCACGCGATGCCCAGCACTTGATTGAAGAAACCCACCAGATATTTCCAGATCAGATAATACGCAATCAATCCGACTGTAAATCCCAAGGCAACATATTGATAAGGAATGATCTGCTGGTCAAAACACACAATCCCGCTGCTCCCCAGCGTCAAGAAACCCAGCGCGGAGGCGAGCGCTAATCCGCAGGGCGCCAGAAGAAGTGGCAAGAGCGCGCCATGAATGCCGATGGGCAAGTGGCGGCGTGGCCGCAACCACAGATAAAACATGTTCCACAGCCCAAACAAGCTGGGTACCAGGGCCATGGGAAATATAATGACGCGCTCAATCGGAACTGGAACGTGAAACACAAAACGCACCAGGCAGAATGCGCTAAGTATCAGCAAGAGAACAATCGTGGGAACAACAATGCCCGCCATATAAGCCCGCAAATACGGATGAGTGTTCATGAGTTCTTCCCTTCTTCACAAGTGATAAAGCAACATCGGAATCGTGCTGGGAACTAAAATGATCGATAGCACGACCACCGCTGCCAGCGCCCAGTCGAACCATGGGACGGCGGCGGGCCGCTCTTCCAACCGCCGCAGCATGTGCGGCCACAGATCGCGTTCCAGTGCTTGGCTTACCGGGCGAATGTTTTGCTTTAGCAGTTGGCGAATCTTGTCGTCGTCATTCTGATGGTTCATGGTTCCACTCCTAGTTGTTTCAGTTGCTTTCGCAAGAGCCGCACTGCGCGAAACACTCGCAGCTTGACGGCGCCCACCGAAATTCCCAACGCGTCGGCAATCTCCTGATACGGTTCTTCTTCAATCAATGCCAGTGTGGCTGTGACTCGCAGCTTCGCCGGCAACTCGCCAAACGCTTTGCTCACCCGCTCGCGGACATCTCGCTGAACCCCCGGATCGCCCAACGCCGAGCTTCGCAAATCTGGCAAATCTTCCGGAAGCTCGACCTCCCGCCGCGCTACCTTCAAATAGTCGAGCGCCGTGTTAGTCGCGATCCGCCGTGCCCAGGCTGCAAAGTTGCGCTCCGGATCGAACCGCGCATGCGCCCGATGAATGCGCCAGAAAGTCTCAATAGTCAGATCCTCGGCGGCTCCGCGCTCGCGCACGATGCGCACGATCCAGCGAAACACATCGCCTTGAAACTGGCGGAACAGACTCTCAAAGGCATCGAGGTCTCCGCGGGCGAAGCGCTCTAACAGCTCCGAGGGCTGTTCCATTTGTCTTCCTATATACGCTTACGGGCGGGAGTCGGGAAAGGTTACGGGGAAAAACGCGGGCCACGGATTTGCACGGATCTGAAAAAGAGCTTAACCACAGGGGGCACAGAGGAGCACAGAGGAAAGACCGCTCCACGGATTCGCGAAAATAAACATGCATTCCTTCCCAATCTGGCACTTTCAGACGCAAAAACCGTTTTGGGACGAGCCTCTGGCAAACCTTGTCAAGAGGTCAAAAGCGCCCATTTCTCTTCATCCCTCTCATTCGCAGAGAGAAATAAATTCTGGATTCGTGTCTCACTTCCCTGCTCGATTTGCTATTCTGGAAATATAGACAGTTGAACGAAGCGCGGGTCTCGGTCCCGCGCTTTTTTATTGTCCGGGAACTCAATCCCCAACAATTAAGAGGAAGGACCAGGCGCCGGTGCGAGCTGGCGCTTTTCTTATGACTCAAGATTCCATCGAATCACAGCGGCAGGATTTCGAGAAGAGGCAAGAGCTGGTGCAGGTTAATCGCGGCACCAAGAAGCGAGGCGAACTGGCGGAACTGGCTTTCATCTATAAGGCTGCGAGCCTGGGCTTCGGCGTGGCGCGGCCCTATGGAGACAGTGACCGTTTCGACTTCATCGTGCTTTCGGGAGAGCACTTCTGGAGGGTGCAGGTGAAATCGTCGAGTGCGATGCAGTATGGAGCTTATCTGGTGAACGCGCAGAGGAGTGCTAATGGGCGAGCAATCCCTTACACGGCGGATGAGATTGATTTTTTGGTGGCGCATATTGTGCCGGAAGATGGCTGGCTGGTGATCCCGGTGCAGGCGTTCACGCCACGGAAGAGTTTACGAGTGTATCCGAAGGGAGATGCGAGGACGGGACGGTATGAGAAGTATCGGGAGGCTTGGTGTTTGATGGAGTAGGGAGCGTTGTAACCAGCCTCGGCACTTCAGTAACCACTCGGTCGGACGCAGTTTGTGCCACAATCAACTGTGTAAGGAAGGGTTAGACTGGTTGCTTTTGCGGGACCAGCGGCGTACAAATGGCTTCGTAACTGCAACGGATACGAGGCGCGCCAGTTGCCGAAGACAAGGGCTAGCATGGGATCGGAATTCCTGCGGGATGCGGGGGTTCTGGTTTTAGTGTTCGCGCTGCTCGACAAAGTTGTGGTTCGTCCCTGGCGTGGAGTTTGGTGGACAGTCGGTGTAACTCTGTTGATTTTTGCTGTCAGCGCCCTGTTATTTGTGTTGGGAGTGCGGCTCGAAGAACGTCACGGACATGCGCCGGCAGAAGAAGTAGAGGGAGATGATGACCATGACTAGCTTACTGCCATTGGTGATGCTGGCCGGCTTCGGCTATCTGATCTATCGATGGGCGTCATCTCCGGCAGACCCGAAGGTTGGCCGAGGATCAAGCGAGGTCACGCCGCAACAGACACCGCATTCGCGAAGTGCAAAGACAAAAGACTCGCCCGCGGGAAACAGCGGAGCCGCTGCCCGTACTGCTACGGCGCCCTTCTAACCGGAAAGTCGGGGAACGTTCCGTCTGCCCGCATTATTGGGGCCACTCGAATGCCCAGTTACGAAGGTGCATTCGGGTTGACATCGAATCGAAGCAGAGAGAGACTTCAGTTGTAAGGTGCGAACCTAAGCGCTTTACTTGGGAAAGAGTTTTGAGGCGGCCATCAGGCCGCCTTTGTTTTTGCAGGGCCGACGCATAAGCCGCAGGCGAAGTGTCGGTGGTGGCGTGAAGGCACCCATGTCTCGCAACGGCGGCGAGACATGGGGCACCCGGCGTTGTCGTTCGCAAAGCGAACGACAACTTCGCTCAGGATGACAACCTTTTGGAATTGAGCTGGCTATACTGATAGATGTATTTAGGTATACTCGACAGAACATGCCAAGACGAACCAGGAAGGCCCCAAAGCGAGCGCGGGCGGAAAGAAGCAGTGGCAATGTCTTTGCCGATCTTGGCCTACCCCATCCCGAGCGGGAGTTGCTGAAGGCCAAGCTCACCTTACAGATCCACCGCTTGATCAAAAGACGCGGCCTCAAGCAGGCCGAGGCGGGAAAGATTCTGGGGATCAAGCAGCCTCACGTCTCCGCACTGATGCGAAACCGCGCCGGAGCCTTTTCCGTGGAGCGCCTCATGGACTTTCTCACGGCGCTGGGGCAGGACATCGAGATCATCGTCCGGCCGACGCGTAAGCCGCACGGCGAGGTGTCGGTGTTGGCGTAAGCGCCCATGTCTCACAAATGCGGCGAGACATGGGGCAACCGCTTGGTGTCTGATGGATTGACTAGAGCTTCTGTCCCTTTGCCACCTGGCCTGGCAGCAGGAACGTCTTCGGGTAGCTGCCTTCACCACAAACCTTGAAGGAGCCAAATTGCTTATACCACGGGCCGCCTGGGACATCTGGCTTTGATTCCATCCATAACCGCAATTGGTTTAGGTCTTCTAGACTGATGTTGCGGTCGCGCATGCGCTCGACCAGATGGTCACGAACGGCGGCGGGGAGCCGAGACCAGGTCTCGATCTTCATTGCCTTCAGTCCGGAAACTACTCACCAAACACGAAGCGTCCCAACTGGTCGCCCAACTGTTTGACCTGTTCGGGATCGCTGGCGGCGCGGAAGCGTTCAGCCAACTGGAAAAATGCTTTCTCTTTCTGCTGTTGGGCTTCGATTCCCTGCTCGATGAGCTCGACCAGTACGCGGTTATCGCTGAGAGCGCGTTGCCTGGCCAGGGTCTCAACTTGTCTGGCAATCTTGGGCGGCAAGGTTACGCTTCGTCGAACGTGCTTGGTGGGAGTTCCCTTTACTTGCGAGCGTTTAGCCAATGCCATGGTAGCACCAGTATACACCATTGTGGTGCATTGCCCTTATACCGCCCATACTCCCATGTCTCGCAACGGCGGCGAGACATAGGCACCCGGCGAATGCTGGAAACCAAGAGAAGGCCGACAGTCGTGGCGCCGCGCCCGCCCCTTGCAAATGCGGCAAGGAGCGGGGCACCCCGGTTCAAACCAAATCCTCAGAATAAGGGACGGGCCACCCGCCGAAACGGTAGCCGTCGGCGGGAGGCCGTAAAACTGTTGCTTAGGGCACGTACTTCCACACCGTCCCGTAGTTGTAGGTGCTGCCGTAGGAGGTGGTGCCGTACAGCGTACCCTTGGCATTCTGCCACGCTTCGCCCATGGGTGGGCCCCCGCCTGTCAGGTCAAAGCTGTACAGCTGAGCGAGCTTGGTTTCCGCGCTCGTCAGCTTCCACAACGAGTAGTCGCACCCCGCGGTGACCCCATACACATTGGCGCTTTCGAGTCCCCCCGTTACCACGCCGGCAAACGGATTGCACCCACCGGGGTCGCTAACGGAGAAGTTGTGCAGGATGGTCTCGGAGCCTTTCTTACTCACTTTCCATATAGTCCCGACATTGCCCGAGCCGCAACCAAAGGTGGTCCCATACAGGTTCCCGGCCTCGTCCATCGCGACGCTTCCGAAGGGAAAGCAGCCGTCCGACGTGCCGCCTGCAAAGCTGTGCAACACCGTAAACGTCCCGTCCCTATTCAGTTCGTAAAGCACTCCGCAGCCATAGGGTTGGTTGCATCCGGACGAGCCACCGCCCGTGGTCACGCCATAGAGGCTGCCATACTTGTCCATAATCAGATGCCCATAGGAGGGGCTTGCGCCGTCTGTTGGTGCTCCGGCGAAGCCGTGGAGAATGGTAAATTTCCCCGCACTGTCAACCTTGAATATCGTCCCGTTGTTGCGGCAGTCTAATCCGATGGTAGTGCCGAACACGCTACCGGATTTGTCTATGACCAAGCCTTGGTCTGGCTCACAGCCGTCGGGGCCGCCGGTAAAGCTGTACAGCACCGTCTCGTTCCCCGCTGTGTCGAGTTTGAAGACGGCGCCCAAACCGACGGAGCCTCCATAGTAGGTGGTCCCATAGATGTTGCCAGCCTTATCCCGAGTCAGCGGTGTGTAGGGGTATGCCCCGTCAGGTCCGGTAAAGCTGTGCAGCACCGTCTCGTTCCCCGCTGTGTCGATCTTGAAGACCGTCCCGCAGCCGTCGCCGTAGACGCAGTTGGTGGTACCACCAAGGTAGGTGGTGCCATAGAGATTACCGGCTGGATCCTGAATTACGCCCGCGACGGGCTCGCCTCCGTCCGAGCCACCGGTGAAGCTGTAAAGTGTGGTGAAGGTTTGTGCCTGCAGCAGAGGCAGCGTTACGAGCCCTAGCAGAAGCGCCGCTGTCTGCTTCAGCGCGCGGCAGTGACCAGCGTGAGGCCAAGCTCCAAGACGGGTTTGTTGCAGCTTGTTTATCATATCGAGCCTCTCAGTTTTGAGCATCGTTGCCAAGCGAGGGACGGAACCCCTTCGGGGCGTGACGTCGGATGACGATTGCGGCTGAGGAGTTGCTTGGCCTGCTCCGAAGACAAAGGCCATACACTCAAGATCCCCGATCGGATCGTCAATTTACGCAACCAGGCGTTAGCGCTCAAAACCCTAGCTAGGATCTTTCTGAACCATCGTCAATCCCTCGGGATTAGGAGTCCACGGGCCTTTCCGGGGGCGTTTCTTACGATTGGATCGAGCACGCAGGAGAAACGCGGAGGTCACTTCGTTTGGGAGGCCCAGTGAGTTTGCTCGGCGGCTGAAGTCAAGAACCCTGCGGAGCTTCGCTCCGCTGCACGCGCGAGGACGCGCGCACCTACACTACGCTTACTTCTCTCGCCGCGTAGTGGCTTTCCACATACTCATCCACCAGCTTGATGAACTCGGCGACGATGTGGTCGCCCGCGCCCACACAGGCAGGCCCGATCAATTAGGCTTCAGCGACTTCTTTGAAAGCTCGCCTTCGAAATGGGTTTCAACCTCTCCACGACTCGGCGAGGTTTTCATGTCCGTCAACACAATTGAATAGACGACTTTGTTGCCTTCAACCTGAGCGGTGATAAACGCCGTCTCGTCCAGTTCCTGGTTGGTGAATTTCACTCTTCTGCCATCTGCAAGTGTTTTAATCCACTCGTCGTTTGGCATTTTCAGTTCCTCCACCGACAGTTGTGGGAACTATAGGGATTCTTCGACTGCGTGGCAAGCTTCGCAAACGAAGCTTGCACTGCGCTCAGAAGGACGAGGGTCTCAGAATGACGGAAGCGGTCAGAATGACAGGCTATCGCGCGGCGACTTCTTCTCTCGCGGCGTAGTGGCTTTCCACATACTCATCTACCAGCTTGATGAACTCGGCGACGATGTGGTCGCCTTTTAGAGTTGTAAATAGGCGGCCGTCGATGTAGACGGGGGCTTTGGGCTCTTCGAAGGTGCCGGGCAGGGAGATGCCGAGGCTGGCGTGCTTGGATTCGCCGGGGCCGTTGACCACGCATCCCATGACCGCGACTTTCATTTCTTCGACGCCCTGGTAGCGTCCCTTCCACTCGGGCATTTGCTCGCGCAGGTAAGTCTGAATCTGCTGCGCCATTTCCTGGAAGAAGGTGCTGGTGGTGCGGCCGCATCCGGGGCAGGCGGTGACTTGCGGAGTGAAGCTGCGAATGCCCATGGATTGCAGAATCTGCTGGGCGACGCGGACCTCTTCGGTGCGGTCGCCGCCGGGCGCGGGAGTGAGCGAGACGCGGATAGTGTCGCCGATGCCTTCCTGCAAGAGCACGCCCAGCGCGGCGCTCGAAGCGACGATGCCTTTGGCGCCCATGCCGGCCTCGGTGAGTCCGAGATGCAGCGGATAGTTGCAACGCGCAGCGAGCGAGCGGTAGACGTCGACGAGGTCCTGCACGCCGCTGACTTTGGCGCTGAGAATAATCTGGTCAGGACGGAGGCCGTACTTCTCGGCAAGTTTTGCGGAGTTGAGCGCACTGACGACCATCGCTTCCATGGTGACTTCGCGGGCGTCCTGCGGCTCGGCGAGGCGGGAGTTCTCGTCCATCATGCGAGTGAGGAGAGATTGATCGAGCGATCCCCAGTTGACGCCGATGCGTACCGGCTTCTGATTCTCGACGGCGACTTCGATCATGGTGGCGAAGTTGGAGTCGTCCTTGCGGCCGATGCCGACGTTGCCGGGATTGATGCGGTACTTGGCCAGGGCGCGGGCGCACTCGGGAAACTTCTTAAGCAAGAGGTGTCCGTTGTAATGGAAGTCGCCGACTATGGGGACGGTTATTCCCTGCTTTTCTAGCTGGTCGGCGATGGGGGCTACGGCGGCGGCAGCATCTTCGGTGTTTACCGTTACGCGGACTAGCTCGGAGCCGGCTTTGGCCAGAGCAGCGACTTGTTGGACAGTCGAGGGGATGTCCGCGGTATCGGTGTTGGTCATGGACTGCACCACTATGGGGGCATCGGAGCCTACGCGGACTTGGCCGATAGTGCAGGTTACGGATTTTCTACGGTGAAGTTGAGCCATGGGGAAGCTTTATTTTAACATGCGGGGAAGGCTTCACCACAGGGGGGCACAGAAGTTCACAGAGGGGTTCCTCGGTTCAAAAGCTTTGACCGCAAAGGATGCAAAGTCTTCGCAAAGAGCGCAAAGATAAATTTACGGCAGTCTTCCGGCTAGTCCGGGCAAGGTTTTGGCTAAGTCGTTGTAGATGACCATTACTGCGAACAAGACCAGGAACACGAACGCGGTCTGATAAATGCGCTCTTTGATGCGGAGGCTGATGTCGCGGCGCATTAGAGTCTCGATGAACAGCAGCATGATCACGCCGCCATCGAGGATGGGGATGGGGAGAAGATTGAAGATGCCGAGGTTGAGACTGATGGCGCCGGTGAGGAGGAGAAGCGGCGTCCAACCTTTTTCGCTGGCGGCGGCGCCGGCGGCGCGGCCGATGCCGATGGGGCCTTCGATGGTGCGCATCGACATCTTGCGTTGCACCAGCTTCTCCATCAGCTCGAGAATCAGGAGCGAAGTTTTGCGGTTCTCGTCAACCGAGCGACGAAGGGCCGCGCCGAATGAGAGGCTTCCGATTTTCAGCTGCAGGCTACCCACGCCGATACGGTATGCCTTGGTCTGCAAACTTGGAACGTCGGCCAAGACCGACTGAATGTTGAAGGTCATGGGCTGGCCGTCGCGGGACACCGTCAGCACAATCGGCTTGTCTTTTTTCTGTTGGAGATATTCAATCATCCAGCCCAGGGCGGGCACGGGCTGTCCATCGAGAGAGACGATCAGGTCGCCAACTTTGACGCCAGCTTTCTCGGCGGGCATGCCGGGTTCGAGTTCGGTGACTTCCATGGCACGCTTCGGATCCCATCCCGCGAAACCCATTTGGGAGATGCCATAGGCTTCAGGAGTAAGCGTCAGATTGAGGCTTCGATCTCCGCGCTGGACAGCAACGTTGACCGGTTGGTTGGGATTCATCTCCACCTTGGGCTCGACCTGCTCCCAAGTGGGATTCTCGAGGTTCTCGATGCGGGTAATGCGGTCGCCGGCTTGAAGTCCCAGCTTGGCGGCAGGCGAATCCTGTTCCACCCAACCGATTACGGCGGGCTGATCGAGATAAGCCGGGTACTCGTAGTGCACCATGTAAACGCCCGCCAGTAGTCCGATGGCGAGCATGATGTTCATGAAGGGACCGGCGATGGCAATAATGAAACGATGCCAGCGGGGATGCGAAAGGAATTCCGCGGGATCGCCGGTGCGTTCATCCATCGGATTTTCGCCGCTCATCTTGACGTATCCGCCAAGCGGGATGGCGCTGATGCGGTAGTCGGTGTCGCCGCGTTTGAAACCCAGCAGGCGTTTGCCGAAACCGATGGAAAACACTTCAACGCGTACACCCAGGAATTTGGCGGCGGCATAGTGGCCAAACTCATGGATCAGAATCATGAACCCGAGAACCACGCCGACGGCTAGCACTGCGGTAATAAATCCCTGCATATAACTTGTACGATTCCCCTCAAAGAATGGATGATGTTTGCCGCTGAACTGTCGAACAGCCCCGCGATTCGATCTTTTCCTGGGCACTACGGCGGGCTTCGCTGTCCGCCTCCAGCACCTTATTTATAGATTCCAACTTATGGCTTCCCGTTTCAGCCAGAACCATCTTTATTATCACCGGGATTTCGTCGAAGCGGATGTTTCCGTCCAAGAACGCCGCCACGGCCACTTCGTCGGCGGCGTTGAGTGCAACAGTTTTCGCACCTCCAGCCTCCGCCGCTTCATACGCGAGGGCCAGACAAGGGAATTTTTTCATATCTGGAGGGGAGAATTCGAGGTGCCGTAAGTCCATGACCGGGAAGCGCATATCCGACTGAATCCGCTCCGGATAGGTCAGCGCGTACAGGATCGGGAGGCGCATGTCGGTCACTGAGAACTGAGCAAGTATGCTGCCATCCACGAATTCCACCATGGAGTGAATTGTGGATTGCGGATGCACCATTACTTGGATGCGGTCTACCGGCAGGTTGAACAAGCGACAAGCCTCAATGACTTCGAAGCCCTTATTCATCAAAGTGGCGGAATCGATGGTGATGCGGCGGCCCATTTTCCAAGTGGGGTGATTTAAGGCCTGTTCGACGGTGATGGAGGAAAACTTTGCCTGCGGGGTGTTCAAGAAAGGTCCGCCGGAAGCAGTCAGCCAGATGCACTCGACTTCCTCCATGCGGCCGCCGCGCAGGCACTGATGGACGGCGTTGTGTTCACTATCGATGGGCAAAAGCGGTTTGCCCTGGCGGCGGGCTTCGGCAGTGATCAGTTCTCCGGCTGCAACTAGACACTCTTTGTTGGCTAGACCTACAGTCTTTCCGGCACGCACGGCTTCGTAGGTAGCTTCGAGGCCAGCCACGCCCACGATGGCGCTGACTACGAAATCAGCCTCGGGATGAGTTGCGACGCGGACGCTGCCGGCTGAGCCGTGAGTGACTTCGACTCCGTCCACTCCTGCTTTCTTGAGGCGAGTCTGGAGGATTTCCGCATGGTTTGCCGCCGCCATCGAAACGAGACGCGGCTTCCATCTGCGTGCCTGCTCGAATGCGGTGTCCACATTTCGGCCAGCAGCGAGAGCGACCACCTGAAAGCGGTCGGGATGCGATTCGACAACGCTGAGTGTGCTGTGGCCGATAGAACCGGTCGAGCCAAGGATGGCAATGCGTTTCATAAGAAAATCAATAAACCACAAAGGACACGAAGTATCACAAAAGGCAAGCCAACGGGCTTTCCTTTGTGCGCCTTTGTGTCCTTCGTGGTTGGCTGCAATTTACTGCATGACGCGCCAAGCCGCATAGTACCACAGCACTGGAGCGGCAAAGAGCAGGGCGTCGATGCGGTCGAGCATGCCTCCGTGCCCCGGTAAAATTGTCCCCGAATCCTTAACGTCAGCGCCGCGTTTGATCAATGACTCGACCAGATCGCCCAACTGGGCGGCGATGTTGATTGCCGCCGAGAGTAACAGAGTCGGCCACAGCGGCGGCTTTTGCAGAGCGAAGAAGCCGTCGCGCACCTGGATCAGGTGCGCATTCAGCAGCGCAGTGCTAATGGGCAAAGCGTAGTTGTAGAGCAACATTCCCACCACCAGGCTCGCCAACAACGATGCCAGCGCGCCTTCCCAAGTTTTCTTGGGACTGATGCGTGGCGACATTAAATGACGGCCCAATGACTTGCCAACGAAATATGCAAAGATGTCGCCTGCCCAAACCAGCAGTAGCAGATATAACAGCAGAAACGCTCCTGACCATTGCTCACGAAGTTGCACCAGCAACCCCAGCGGGAGGGCGATATAGCCAAACGCAAACACAGAAACCATCGCTGCGGGCAGAGCAGCACTGAGGTTGAGCTGCCGCATGCCGATGGTGAGGAAGACAAATGGGGCAATGGCGGCGGTGAATCCCATGGTGTACACAAATATCGCGGTGGAGAGCAGGGGCCTGGCGTTCCCCGGATTGATCGCCAAGAACAAAAAGAACGCACCAACAAAAAGATAGGTCGGCCAGCGGAAGGGCCGGATGCCATAAGCCTCAGCCAGTTTAAGGAATTCTTGCACCGCAAGCAGCGCTACCAGGGCCGTCACCAGCGCGACTAGGGGAACAGGCGCCCGCAGCACCAGCAGCAGAACTATGGGGATCAACACCAGCGCGGTGAGGA
>Ga0210387_10001136_pt1 | contig 19845 bp, 16 predicted proteins | sample IncBWC7OmetaG_FD_160108 | JGI IMG/M metagenome (GOLD analysis project Ga0210387, IMG submission 160108) | Forest soil microbial communities from Barre Woods Harvard Forest LTER site, Petersham, Massachusetts, United States - Inc-BW-C-7-O ...
CGAACCGCGCCTCGTGAAGGGGCTCCTGACCAAAGCTGCGCACGACCCGGATGCCCGACAAGGTCTCCTGCAGGTAGGCGGTGATCGCGCCGATCGTCTCCCGTGTGCGCCGGAACGCGCCGGCGGAGACGAGACGGAACCAGATCGAGCCTGCCGCCACCAGCGGAACCACGCAGAAGGTCAGCAGCGCGAGGCGCACGTCCAGATAGAGCAGCACCGCGACCGCTCCCACGAGCGTTAGGCCGGACTGGAACAACGTCACGACCGAGTCCGTCACGAGGCTTTCCAGGGCCTCCACGTCGTTGGTCATGCGCGAGATGAGCACTCCCGCGGGGCGCGACTCGTAGAAGCCGATCGGCTGATGCTGCAGGTGGGTGAAGATACGCAGGCGCAGATCCGCGAGCGTGCGCTGCCCGACCCAGCCCACGAGGTAGGTCTGCGCGTAGGTCATCGCCCACACCAGCAGCGCCGAGACGAGGAAGGCGATCACCACGAGCACGAGCGTGCGCGTGTCATGGCGGTCGATGCCTTCGTCGATCGCCACCTTCGCCAGCAGCGGTGGCGCGAGCGAGGCGGCCGTGCCGAGCACGAGTGCGATCAGCATCCCGATCACGCGCACGCGATAGGGGCGCAGCAGCGCCAGCAGGCCCCGCAGGTTGCGTCCCCGCGTGCCCTTCGCCGCGCGCGCGCCGTCCCACTGCGTTCCGCCGCGAGCGAGCCCCGGGCCCAGGCCGCGCCCGCCGCCTCCTCCTCCACCGCGGCCCCCGCCGTGCGCGCTCATATCCCGCTCACCTCGCGTTCGCGGGGCAACTCCCGTGTGAGGAAGACCTGGTCTGGGAGTCCCTTCTCGACGATTTCGCGATACAGCTCGGAGGCCTCCAGCAAATGCTCGTGGTCGCCGTGGGCGACGACGGCACCATGGTCGAGCACGACGATCTCGTCGGCCAGCGCGATCGTGGAGAGGCGGTGGGCGATGATGAACGTGGTGCGCCCGGCCATCGCCTCGTCGAGCGCGAGCTTGATCAGGCGCTCGGTTGAGGCATCGACCGAGGAGGTGGCGTCGTCGAGGATCAGCACGCGCGGATCGGCGAGCAGGGCTCGGGCGATCGCCAGGCGCTGGCGCTGACCGCCGGAGAGGGTCAGCCCGCGCTCGCCCACGAGCGTGTCATAGCCGTCGGGCAGGCGCTCGATGAACTCGTGCGCCTGTGCGCGAGTGGCGGCCGCTTCGATGTCCTGGCGCGTGGCTTGCGGCTGTGCGTAGGCGATGTTCTCGGCGACGGTCTGCGAGAACAGGAACGGGTCGTCGCTGACGACCGCCACGGCATGGCGCAGGGAGCGCAGGTCGACCTCGCGCACGTCGGCGCCGTCGAGCAGCACCCGCCCCGCGCTCGGGTCATACAGCCGCGAGATCAGCGACGTGAGGCTCGTCTTGCCCGAGCCGGTGGCCCCCACGAGCGCCACGGTGCGTCCGGCGGGCACGTCCAGGTCGATGTCGCTGAGCACGGCTCGCGCCACGTTCGCGGTGGCCGGCGCGTCACCGTTCGAGGCGCTTGTCTGCGAGTAGGCCGCGCCGAACTCGTCGGAGTCCTCGTAGCGCAGCGTGACGTCCTGAAACTGCACGTGCCCATTCCCCACCGGCAGTGGCGGAGCGTCGGGCGGTGCCGTCAGACGCGGGGAGCGGTCGAGGACTTCGAACAGGCGTCCGCCCGAGGCGGTGGCGCGCTGGGCGAGGTTGAGGATCACACCGAGCGTGCGCATCGGTGCGATGAGCATGTTCAGGTACAGGTAGAACGCCGTGAACTGCCCGAGCGTGAGGTTGGCGTGGATCACGGCGTTGCCCCCGATCAGCAGCACCGCGGCCAGGCCGAGCTGGGGCAGGAAGCCGATCATCGGGTTGTACTTCGCTTCCAGGCGCGTGGCCACCATCGCCTGCGAGAACACGCGTCCGACGCTGCCCTGGAAGCGCTCCAGCTGACGAGGCTCGCGTGCGAAGGCCTTGACCACGCGCACCCCGGAGATGTTCTCCTCGGCGTCGGCGGTCAGCTCGGCGATGCGCTGCTGGGTCTCCTGGATCGCCGGGCGCGCGCGGCGTCCGTAGCCGTAGGAGATCAGGATCACGAACGGCACCGGCGCGAGCGAGATCAGACCGAGGCGCGGTTCGGTGATGATCATCACGATGCCCGCGAGCGCGATCGTGAGGATCGACTGCAGGATGAACACCAGTCCGTAGCCGAGGAAGAAGCGCACGGCCTGCAGATCGACGGTCGCGCGGGACATCAGCTGGCCGGTCTGCTGGCGGTCGAAGAAGCCTAGCTCGAGCTGCTGCAGATGCCCATAGAGGAGCTTGCGCAGGTCATATTCGACGCCGAGAGAGACCCGTCCGGCGATCATCCGGCGCCAGTACGTGAGCGCCCAGCGCACGAGCACCACGAGTGCGATCGCGGCGGCGATCAGGGTCAGTTCGTGACGCTTGCCGGTGGTGGAGACCGGGTGGTGGGGCGTGGCGCCGACGCCGGTGCCGATGATCTGCACCGCGCGACCGGTCAGGGCCGGAAGCGCGACGGTCATCACCATCGCGAGGCTCGCGAGGATCCAAGAGACGGTCAGGCCCCGGCGGTAGGGGCGCAGGAAGCCGAGGAGTCGATAGAAGATAGCCATAGTTGTGCAGTCAACGATTATTGCAGGACGGGCGTGGGCCGTCCGGTGGCCCGGTATTACTCTGCGGTGATGTCAGACCGACCGACCGGCCCGCGGCGCGTACGGCCCGCGGCGGGGCTGTGCGACACGTGCGAGCACCAGGTCGAGGTCCCGAACACGCGCGGGTCGGTGTTCTCGCTGTGCGCCCGCTCGCGCACCGATCCAGCTTACCCGCGCTACCCGCGGCTGCCGGTGCTTGCCTGTGAGGGACACGAGGCACGAAGGTCATCCGCGTCGGATCGATAGGACACGGCTGCTGCAAGCGGTTGTGATCGCGCGTGTCTCTCAGCTTGCCGCTGTAACGAGGCTCTCGGGCTCCTCCTGCGTGACCGGCAGCTCCCCGGCGGAGACGAAGTCGCGCGTGCGCACCAGCGCAAACGCGAGCGCGCCGCCGACGAGCGCGACCACGGCGGCGATCGCGGCGATCGTCGTGAAGGCGTCGGTGAAGCCCACGCGATAGGAGCTCTCCAGGGCGATTCGCGCCCCCGGCGAGAGCGAGCGGGCGATCTGGGTGACTTCGCCGGACTCCAGCAGCGTGGCCAGCTGCCCGTGAGCGGTGCTCAGGATCTCGCGGGCGTGCCCGCTTGCGAGCAGCGCGGTGGTCGTGTGCTGGGTGACGCTGTGCTGGAAGACCGCGCCCAGACCGGCGATCCCGGTCGCGATGCCGACCTGGCGGAAGGTCGAGTTGATCCCGGAGGCCATCCCGCTGCGCTCGATCGGCACCACGCCCACGGCGGTCGAGGCCAGCGGCGGGTTGACGAGGCCCACGCCGATGCCCGCGAGCACGAAGCCCGGGATCAGCGCGGTCCAGCTGGAGGCGGCGTCGATCGCGGTCATCGTCACCAGGCCGATGCCGATCAGCACGAGCCCCGAGCCGAGCAGCAGGCGCACGGGCACACGAACGCTCAACCGCCCGGCGATCGGCGCCACGATGAACGACAGCAGGGTCGAGGGCAAAAACCGCAGCCCGGCTTGCAACGGGCTGTAGCCGAGCACGTCCTGGATGTAGAGAGTCAGGTACAGGAACATCGCGAAGAACGAGGCCGACAGCGTGAACGCGACGACGCTCGCGCCGGTGAAGGCGGGGCGTCGAAACAGCGAGAGGTCGAGCATCGGTTGACGGCGGCGCAGCTCGACGAGGACAAACAGGCTCATCAGCACGACCGCGCCGATCAGGAACGAGACGATCTCGGTTGACCCCCAGCCCTTTTCGTTGCCCTGAACGAGCGCGTACACGAGCAGGAACAGCGAGCCTGAGAAGGTCACGAGGCCCGGCCAATCGACGCCCATGGCGTGCGGATCGCGCGACTCGCTCACGCGGGCGAGGGTGAGGAACACGGCGATCACGCCGATGGGGACGTTCACGAAGAAGATCCACTCCCAGCCGATGCCCGAGGTGATGACCCCACCGAGCACCGGCCCGATCGCCACCGCGCCGCCGGTGACCGCGCCAAACACCCCGAAGGCGGTCCCGCGCTCTTTGCCGTGAAAGGCCTGTGCGAGCAGCGCGAGGGCGGTGGCGAACATCATCGCCCCACCGGTGCCCTGCACGGCGCGCGCGAGGTTCAACATCAGCGGCGTGCTCGACAGCCCGCACACGGCCGAGGAGGCGGTGAACACGACCAGGCCGAGGACGAACACACGTCGCCGGCCGATCAGGTCGGCGACCGAGCCGGATGTCAGCAGGAACGCGGCGAGCGTCAGTGCGTAGGCGTTGACGACCCATTGCAGGTCCGAGAAGGAGGAGTGCAGTGAGCGCTGGATGTCGGGCAGCGCGACATTCACGACGGTGATGTCGAGCAACAGCATGAAGATCGCCACCGAGACCGCGATCAAGGTCCACCACTTGCGATCCACCTTCACAGCTCCTCACCGTCGCGGCCTGTGATCCCTGGCAACGCACTATATGAACCTCGCCCCGGCGCCCCGGTGAGGTGCCGGGGCATCTCGCCGCCGCCTCCTCCTTCTCGGGCACATGGTCCTCAGGGCCGCTGGAGATGGCGGGCGAGGAACGGGACGACGCGCTCCCACAGCCTGGCAGCCGGCTCGGGGCGATAGGAGGGGCGAGGGTCGGCGAAGAAGGCGTGTCCGGCGCCCTCGTACACGTCCACGCTCACCTCCTGCCCGCTCTCGCCGGCACGCTCACGCAACTGCTCGCCGACCTGCGGCGAGGGGTTGTGATCTTCGGCGCCGATCGCGGCCATCAACGGGCACGAGAGGCGATCGGCGAGCTCCAGTGGAGGAGTGGGCCGCTGGGGGGTCGAGCGCTCGTCGGGCGTGGCGGTGTCGACGAACCCGCCCCAGCAGTCCACGGCGGCGTCGAGTCGATTGGATGCGCAGGCGAACAGGAGCGCGTAGCGCCCGCCCATGCAGAAGCCGATGCAGCCGACTTTGCCGTCGCAGTCTTCGCGGGTGCGCAGCAGATCGGCGGCGCCCTCGAGGTCGCCGAGGACGGTCTGGTCGGACATTGCGAACAGACGGCTCATCATCGCCTGCAGGTCGTCCGTCGGCGGCGGTCCGCCTTCGCGGGTGAAGAGGTCGACGCCCAGCGTCACGTAGCCGAGCCCGGCGATGCGGTTGGTTACGTCGCGGGTGTGGGCGTCCAGGCCTCCGGCGTGATGGATGACGACGATCCCCGGGCGGCCGTGTTCGCCGGCCGGCTCCGCAGGAACAGCGAGATAGCCGCCGACCGGTTCGTCGTGCGCTCCGGGGTAGGAGATGTCTTCGCCGCGTACGCTTGCGGGATCCGTGATCGCTCCCGGCACGCCCTCCGGGCTCGGCTCGATCTCAACGGGTTGCGACATTCGCGACTCCCTTCTCGGTGTGCGGGCTCACAGGATCGCCCTCGGATAGGCACGGGTGGCGGCGGCGAGCATCACCGCGAAGAAGGCGGCGACGACGAGGAAGTCGAGCCAGAGGACCCCGGCTCCGCCGACACCGACGAGCATCTGGCGCAGACCCTGCACCTCGTAGGTGAGGGGGTTGACGTGCGCGAGCGCTTTCAGCCACGGTTCCATCGAACCGAGCGGATAGAGGGCGGAGGAGGCGAAGAACAGCGGCATCATGATCAGCTGGCCGATGCCCATGAAGCGCTCCCGCTCGCGCACGGCGGCCGCCAGCAGCATCGACATGCACGCAAACGCCGCCGTCCCGAGCATCAGCATCGCGAGCATCCCGAGAATGCCCGTGACGCTCCAGCGCACGTCGATGCCCGCGATGGCCAGCACGATCAGCAGCAAGAGCGCCTGCACGAGCGCACGTACACACGCGCCGGCGGCCTTGCCGAGCACGATCGAGCTGCGTGAGAGCGGCGTGGCGAGCAGGCGTTGCAGCTGACCTACGTCGCGTTCCCAGATGACGGCCAGGCCGAAGAAGATGGCGATGAACATGGCGGCCTGCGCCAGCACGCCGGGGGCGATGTAGGCGCGATATTCGACGCCGCCCGTCTTGATCAGGTGCGCGCTGCCGACGGCCGAGCCGAAGATGAACAGCCACAAGAGCGGCTGCACGGAGCGGGTGACGATGTCGAGGTGATCGTGGCGGAGCTTGCGCAGCTCGGCCTGCGCCATCGCCAGCGTGCCTTCGAAGATACGCACGAGCGGACCGGTGGCGAGGATGCCGGGCGCCGTGTCCGTGGAGTGAGCGTGACTGGACATCAAGCTCACCCGAGGCGGCGGGCGGTGCGGCGCTGTGCGCGCACATCCGACAGCCTTCCTTCCTCGTCGAGATGCTCCTCGCCGGCCTCCTCCCCGAGCGGGCGTCCGGTGATCGCCCGGAAGACGTCTTCGAGGCTGTCGGCGTCGTGGCGCTCGATCAGCTCCAGTGGCTCTCCCTGCTCGATCAGGCGCCCATGGTCGATCACGCCGAGCCGGTCGCAGTGGCGCTCGGCCTCCTCCATCAGGTGGGTCGTGACGAGGATCGTCGTGCCCGACTGCTCGCGCAGCGCGCGCAGGCGCTCCCAGACCATCGCGCGCGCGTTCGGGTCCAGGCCGACTGTGGGCTCGTCCAGGAACAGCACGCGCGGGCGGTTGAGCAGCGCGCTGGCGATCTCCAGGCGGCGCAGCATCCCTCCCGAGAGCGTGCGTGCGAGGCGGTCGAGCATCTGCTGCAGCTCCATGGTCTCGATCGCCTCGGCGATGCGCTCGCGCCGCTCGCGTCGCGGAACCCCGGTGACGCGGCCGTAGAAGTCGAGGTTCTCCCAGGCCGTGAGCGCACCGTCGACCGAGATGGCCTGGGGGATGTAGCCGATGGATGCGCGCACGGCGAGACTGTCGACGCGGACGTCGTGCCCGGCGACGAGCGCGCGGCCCTCGGTCGGGGCGAGGAGAGTTGTGAGGACGCGAATGGTGGTCGTCTTGCCGGCCCCGTTGGGCCCGAGCAGACCGAACACCTCTCCCGGGGCGACCGCGAAGGAGACCCCGCCGACGGCGGTGACCTGGTCGAAGCGCACGACCAGATCGTCGACCAGCACGGCCGGGTCGGTGGTGGCGGCGTTCACGGTTGGGCTATCTCCGCGGGCGGCGGGAACGAGCCCTCCACGTGCGCGTCCAACTCGCGGATCTTGCGCCGCACGCGCTTGCGGGTCTCGCTCAACTCGGATTTGAGCGTGCTCAGCTCGGCGGCACGGTGCTCGACCAGCTCCAGCTGACGGTCGATGTGACCGAGGGACTCCTCGAGCAGGGCTCGACGGCGCGGCGGTTCGACGCCCTCGCGGCGCAGCTGCGCGCGCACGGTCGCGCGTGACTCCTCGGCGGCGAGCAGGGTCTTGAGCTCCTCGAGCGTGACACCGAGCAGCTCTTTCAGGCGCATCACCTCGCGCAGGCGCTCGACCTCGGCGTCGGTGTAGACGCGATGCCCGCCGGAGGGACGCTCTGGCTCCTGCGCCAGCAGGCCGATCTCCTCGTAGTAGCGGATCGTGCGCGGCGTCGTGCCCACGAGCTTGGCCACGTCGCCGATCCTCAGGCTGGGTGCGTCCCCGCTCATGGGATCCTCCGCGAATGGCTGCCGACCGGGTCCGGGGTGGACGGGCTCGGGCTCTTTTGGGGCGCGTCCGCGCGTGCGCGGGAGATTCCGATCGCGGGGGTGCGGGGCGTCCTGCCCCGCGAGCTCGCGGGGCGCGTCGACTGGGGCGCGGGCTCATCGGCGGGTGACTGGACATGGCTTGGTCGCAGCAGGCAGACGAAGGTGCCGAGCAGCGAGGTTGCCGCCAGGACCCACAGGGCGACGTGCATGTTGTGGATGAAGGGGGCGAGCTTCTCCGCCGAGAGTCCCTCGGCCAGGCCGGAGAACACGGCGAAGAGCGTCGATTTCGGGATCGAGGAGGTGACGATCGCGAGCACGAACGCGATCGAGAGCACCGCCCCGGTGTTCTGCACGAGCGTGCGTGCGCCCGCGGCGATCCCGCGACGCTGCGCGGGGACGGCGCCCATCATCGCGGCGGTGTTGGGGCTGTTGAACATGCCCGAGCCGACCCCCACGAGCGCGAGCCACACGGCGCTCTGCCAGTAGGCGCTGGTGACGCCGAGGGTGGTCATGCCCGCGAGGCCGATCGCGCTTACGAGCATGCCGAGCGCGGCGAGCGTGCGCGAGCCGTGCCTGTCGGCGTAGATCCCGGCGAGCGGCGAGGCGATGAGCATGCCCAGCGCGAGCGGGATCAGCTTGATGCCGGCTTCGAGCGGCGAGTTGGACTGGGCGCCCTGGTAGTAGAAGACGAAGATGAACATCAGCGCGAAGCGCGCGAGCCCGTTGATGAACGCCGCTGCGGTGGCGGCGGCGAAGAGGCGGTTGTTGAACAGCTTCAGGTCGAGCATCGGCGCGCGAGAGCGGCGCTCGATGACCACCCACGCGGGCAGCAGCAGCACCGCGGCGAGCAGACCGCCGATCACGAGCGGGTCGTTCCATCCGCTCAAGCCACCCTTGGAGACGCCGAGCACGAGGCCGGTGAGCCCGAGCACGAACGTGACGGTGCCGAGCACGTCATAGCTCGGCACGTGCTCGCGGCGAGCCAGCTCGCGCAGGATCAGCGCCCCCCAGGCGGCGCCGGCCAGGGCGAAGGGGACGTTGAACCAGAAGACCCAGTGCCAGGAGATCGCCACCAGCGCGCCCCCGAGCACGGGACCCAACACCAGTCCGATCGCCGCGACCATCGTGTTGGCGCCCATCGCCAGACCCAGTTCCTCGCGCGGGAAGGCATCGGTGACGAGCGCGGCGGCGTTGGCGAACAGGAAGGCCGAGCCGATGCCCTGCAGGATGCGCCAGCCGATCAAGACGGTCGCGTCGGGGGAGAAGCCGGCCCCGAGCGAGGCGAGCGCGAACACGAGGAAGCCGCCGATGTAGGCGCGCTTGCGCCCGAACAGGTCCGACAGGCGGCCCGCCATCAGCACCAGCACGGTGGCCGCGATCAGGTAGGCGAGGATCACCCACACGAGCTCGAGCAGGCTCGCGTGCAGCGAGCGCTCGAGGTCGGGCAGCGCGATGATCAGCGTGCCCGAGTTGGTGGCCGCGAGCAGCATCCCGAGGCTCGTGCAGGAGAGCGCCCACCACTTGTAGTGCGCGTGACCTTCGGCCACCCCGATGCGCGATCTGCGCGTGGCGCCCGGCGAGGGGGGTGCGGCCGGTCGTGTCGTGGTGGCGGTCAAGCTGCGACGCTCCTCGCGGTCGGTGTGTGCAAAGCTGACGTGAACGTAAACATCATGCTAGCAGGCCGAGCACGGATCGCAGCGGGGATCGCGGGACGGTGCTAGAACTGATGTCCATGGCAGAGCCGACGGTCGTCAAGTCCGAGGAGGAGTGGCGCGAGCAGCTGACGCCCGCGCAATACGAGGTGCTGCGCAAGGCCGGCACCGAGGCGCCGTTCACGGGCGAGCTCGTCTACAACAAGGCCTCGGGCGCCTACCGCTGCGCCGCGTGCGGCACGGAGCTGTTCGACTCGAACACCAAGTTCGATTCGGGCACCGGCTGGCCGAGCTTCACCGAGCCCGCGGTCGCCGAGGCGGTCGAGCTGCGCCCGGACAACTCGCTGCTCATGCGCCGCACCGAGGTCGTGTGCCGCACCTGCGGCGGTCACCTCGGGCACGTGTTCGACGACGGGCCCGGGCCGACCGGGCAGCGCTACTGCATCAACTCGGCCGCGCTTTCGTTCCAGCCGCAGGCAGGGTCGGGGCAGGTCGAGGAGACCACTGCGAACGAGCCCTCGCCGGATGGGCCATCGCCGGGTCCTGCTGCAGCGTAGATCGGTAGGCTCGCGGCCGTGATCATGATCGATCAGTCCAAGCGGCTGTCTGAGCCGCTGCGCTGGGGCAGACGCGAGCGGACGGCCGTGGCCGCGCTGCTGGCGTGTGTCGTGATCGCCGTGATCGGCCTGGGCGCCTACGCCCTCACAAGCGGTGCGCCCGCGCGCCGGGACTGCATCGAAGTGACCTTCGCCTCGACGCTCGGTGGGGCTACCGAGCACGCCTGTGGTACGCGAGCCAGAGGACTGTGCGCCTCGCCGGGTGCGTTCAAGAGCTCCGTCGATGAGTTGCGCGCGGCCTGTCGCCGCGCCGGCTTCCCATTCGGCTGAGGGCCCGTCTCGAGAGAATCGGCGCCCCTGGTCTCGTGCAAAGACACAGGCTCTGCGAGGGCATCTATACAAATGTCGAAACCCGCCCGCCAACTGTTGGCCAGGGTGTCCCTACCCGATCGCGCCGGTGCGGGTTTACATACGCGGACCGCAAATTGCCGTAGTCGTCGTCCGCACCCGGTGGGCGGGGCTCGGCTGCATCGACAGAGAGAAATGGAGGCGTATGTCCGTCCTTGCCACAGCAGAATGGCTCTCATACCCGTCGTGGCTCAATCCCGGAGACAACGCGTGGCAGATGACCGCTGCGACGTTCGTCGGGCTGATGAGCCTGCCCGGTCTCGCCGTGCTGTATGGCGGGGTGATGCAGAAGCGCTGGTCGGTCAACAGCATGATGCTCACGTTCGTCGCGTTCTGCCTCGTGCTGGTCGCCTGGTGTCTGTGGGGCTTCAAGATGGGCTTCGGCAGCCCGATCGGCCACGGCAAAGGGTTCTTCGACACGATGTGGGGCAAGTCGGGCACCGTTCTGTCGACCGGGGCCGAGGAGGGTCAGGCGATCATCCCGTCGATCACGACTGGACCGGCCTTCCATTTCCCGATGTCCTCGCTCGTGTACTTCCAGTTCGTGTTCGCGGCGATCACGCCGATCCTGATGCTCGGCTCGGTGCTCGGACGGATCAGCTTCAAGGCGTGGATCCCGTTCGTGCTGCTGTGGATCACGTTCGTGTACACGGTCAACGCGTTCCTGATCTGGGGCGGCGGCTATTTCGCCGCGCACGGCGCCCTGGACTACTCCGGCGGTTACGTCATCCATCTGGCGGCGGGCATCTCCGGGTTCGTGGCGGCGGCGGTGATCGGACCGCGGTTGCAGCGCGATCGTGAGGTGGACGCGCCCAACAACCTGCTGATGGTCGCTGCGGGCGCCGGTCTGCTGTGGCTCGGCTGGAACGGGTTCAACGGCGGAGACTCCTACTACGCGGGCGCCAATGCCTCCGCGGCAGTGCTGAACACGAACCTGTGCACCGCGGTGGCGATGCTCGTATGGATCGCGTGGGACTACATCTTCCGCGACAAGCCGTCTCTGCTGGGCTCGGTCAACGGAATGATCACCGGGCTGGTGGCGATCACGCCGTCCGCCGGTTTCGTCAACGGCTACGGCGCCATCGCAGTGGGTGTGATCGCGTCGACGATCGTGTGGATGTCGATCAGGTTCCTGAGTCGAGCACCGGTGTTCCGTCACGTCGACGACACGCTGGGGGTGGTCTACACCCACGGGATCGCCGGCCTGTGTGGCGGCCTCATGGTGGGACTGTTCGCGGACCCGCATCTGGTCGAGTACATCGGGATCGGCGGTGCGGAAAGCCTTCCGGGCTTCTCGAGCGTGTTCAACGGCGGCAGTTGGAAACTGCTGCGCTGGCAGGCCGAGACGGCCGCCTGGGTGATCGTGTTCAGCGGCGTCATGACGTTCATCCTGCTGAAGCTCGTGGGAATCTTCGTCCCGCTGCGCCTCACCGATGAGGAGCTCGAGATCGGAGATCACGCGATCCACGGCAACGAGGTCTACCCCTCGGACGTGCCGACCCTCGGCGGACCGCACGCACCGTCCTGGCAGCCGGGCGGCAGCGAACCCGCACTGGGCAGCGCGACGTAGGGCGAGGACAAGCTTCCGGACCGCGCCCTTCGTCCACCCCACGGGCGGAGGGCGTGTTCCGGTTGGACAACGAGACGGTTGCGGCCCCGCTTCGGCGGGGCCGTAGCTGTTCTAGGAGCCGCTTGCCAAACCCACGGGACAGCTCACGCCGGTGCCGCCGAGCCCGCAGTGGCCGGCGGGGTTGGATACCGCGGATTTCGCCACCGACGGGAATCACTCAGAGGAAGGGAACTCTTGTAAGCGCGCTATCGATCATTCGTTGAGCTGTTTGGTTGAGATGTCGCTGGTTCGCGACGATACGGGATCATGAGGGTTGCTCCACGGATGCGGCAGGTTCCACATGTTCTGCATGTGTCCTTCGGGCCTCGCCGGCTGAGGCTCGGCCGTGTCAACACCCTTGCGGCGGTGATGTCGCTGTACGTCGCCATCTATGGGTTTCGGCTGCTTCATGGTGGCAGCGCGGTCGACGCGGCGGACGTGTTGCTGGCGTTCCCGCTGGTGATCCTGGCGCTTCGCTTCGGTATCCGTGGAGGGCTTTGCGGGGCGGCGGCCGCGATTGCTCTGATCTTGGTGTGGGGGCTCGAAGACAACGACCCCGCGATGACCGTCTTCTCGTATTCGAGCTGGAGCCTCACGCTGGTGTTCCTGGCGGTGCTCGTCGGGAGCTTCGTCGAGCACCGCCGCAAGCTGGAGGCACTGCTCACGCACTACTTCGACGGGTCGCTGGACCTACTGGCAACGCTGGATACGGGCGGCCAATTTCTCCGCGTGAACAAAGCATGGGAACGCACGCTCGGCTACAGCACGGAGGCCATGTGCTCGAAGCCCTTCATCGACTTCGTACACCCTGAGGATCGCCAGGCGACGCTTGCGGAGTACGCCTCCGTGTCCGGGGGCGAGCGCGACTCGGTCGGCTTCCGCAACAGGTACCTCGCCTCTGATGGAAGCTATCGATGGCTGGAATGGACCGGACGCTTCTCGGACGAGGATCGGGTCGTGCATGCCGTGGCCAGGGACGCCACGAGCCTTGTGGAGGCCGAGCGGCAGGAGGAGGAGCACGCGGCGCTGCTCGAGCAGAAGGTCGCCGAGCGTACGCGAGAGCTCGAGGATGCGCGCGCGAAAACGCTCAAACGGCTGGCACTCGCGGCCGAGTACCGCGACGACGACACGTTCGAGCACACCGAGCGCGTCGGAGCCACCTGCGCAGAGATCGCTGCCGAGCTGAGCCTGGACGGGAGACAGGTCGAGGTCCTACGCCAGGCCGCACCGTTGCATGATGTCGGCAAGATCGGCATCCCGGACAGCATCATGTTGAAGCCGGGAAAGCTGACCGATGAGGAGTTCGAGGTCATGAAGACTCACGCCGCACTGGGCGCGAAGCTGCTTACCGGGAGCGGATCTCCGGTGTTGCAGATGGGTACAGCGATCGCGGAAAGCCACCACGAGCGCTGGGACGGGACGGGATACCCATACGGGCTCGCAGGCGAGAGCATCCCGCTCGTCGGTCGCATCGTCGCGGTCGCCGACGTCTTCGACGCGCTGACACATGACCGTCCATACAAGAGCGCCTGGCCGGTCCAGGATGCACTCGCCGAGATCGAACGCGGCGCGGGGACACAGTTCGACCCGCGCGTCGTGGGGGCGTTCCTAGAGACACGCATCCGGGGGGAGGCGACAGATCGGGCAACCCTTGGACAGGAGAGAACCGCCCGGACGGCCAGCCACACAAACGTGGTGCCACGTGCCTCACTCCGCGGGCATCGCAGCAGGGCCCTCCGCCAACTTGGTTGAGCAAGACGACGGGATGTCGCTCGAGGTCAGTCTGCCGTCGACGCTGACTGCCTAGACATCAGGCCAACCGGACAGGCAACCCCCGTCCCGCCTGCCCCACAATACGCGCCCGGGTTCTTGGCGAGGTACTGCTGGTGGTAGTCCTCGGCGTAGTACAGCGGGTGGGTCGGGTCGCGCGGGGCGATCTCGGTTGTGATCTCGCCGTGGCCGGCCGCGGCGAGCATCAGCTGATAGGTCTCGCGCGAGGTCTCGGCCGCGGCGCGCTGGGTCTCGTCGGCGAAGTAGATCGCTGAGCGATATTGGCTGCCGACGTCGTTGCCCTGGCGCATGCCCTGCGTCGGGTCGTGGCCCTCCCAAAAGAGCTTCAGCATCTCCTCGAGGCCGGTACGGGCGGTGTCGAAGGCGACCAGCACCACCTCGGTGTGGCCGGTCTGTCCCGAGCAGACCTCCTCGTAGGTGGGGTTGGGTGTGAACCCACCCGCGTAGCCGACGGCCGTGCTGTAGACGCCCTCGGCCTGCCAGAAGATCCGCTCGGCTCCCCAGAAGCAGCCCATGCCGAGCACCACCGTTTGCACGCCCTCGGGGAAGGGCGGGCGCAGCGGAGTGCCGAGCACCTCGTGGCGTGCGGGCACCGGCATCTCTGTGTCACGCCCCGGCAGGGCTGTGGCGGCGTCGACGATCGTGGGAGGCTTGCGCGCGAAAAGCATCTGCGTTCAGGGTAGTGCGTCCGGCGTGAAGGTCGAAGAGGGCCGCAGGGAGGGCCGGCGATGGCCGCTGAAGGTTCGTTGTCAACCGCCCGCTCGACTCAAGCCCGGCGGCGGCATGACCGAATAGTCAGGCAGGTGCCCCCCACGCAAGCAAGCCCCATGCATGTAGCCGATCGCCGGCCGCCGCGCTCGCGCGGGCGGATGGCCGCGATGCGCTCGACCATTGACGGCCTGACCGCGCGCCGTCCGGCGATCGTCTGGTCCCTGGCGCTGCTGTTCCTGTTCAAGGGCTTTGTGGGCCTGCTGGCCGCGGCCTATCCGATCAGCTCCAGCGAGCCCGCCGCGATGGTGGGCACGGTCGGTGCGATCGGGGTTCTCTGTGCCGTCGCGATCTGGCTCGTGGGATGGCGCATACCGCTGCTCGGCTTCGAGCTGATCGCGGCCGTCGGATCGATCCTCGCGAGCTGGCTCGTGGCCCAGTCCTCCACGCACGGAGGCATGATGGTGGCGGCATTCGCCTATCCTTGGATCGCGATCTACTCCGCCCACTTCTTTCCGCGGCGGGGAGTGATCGTCCAGGGCGCGCTCATGTCGGTCGGGTTCAGCGTGGGACTCTTGCTGAGCGGCCTTCCGGACATCGTCGTCTACTGGACGATCGTGGTCGCCACGATCTGGTCGATCTGCATCGTGCTCGGCAATCTCAGCGAGAGCATGCGCCTGCAGGCCGGTACCGATCACCTCACGGGTCTGCTCAACCGGGGCGGCTTTCAAACCGCCGCGCTGCGCGAGCGTGCGCTGGCCGATCGAACCGGCAGCCCGCTGACGCTCGCGGTGATCGATCTCGACGGGTTCAAGCAGATCAACGATCGCGAGGGCCATGCCGCGGGCGACCGGCTGCTGTCGAGTCTCGGCCGCTCTTGGCGCGAGCGCGTGCGCCCCGGCGACATCCTCGCGCGCCACGGGGGCGACGAGTTCGTGCTGCTGCTGCCTGCGACCACTTCGATCGGAGCTGAGGCCGTGCTCGAGCGGCTGCGCGAGGGCGATGACCCGGTCGGTTGGTCGGTGGGTGTGAGCGAGTGGCGTTCGGGTGAGAGCCTGGATGCTCCGATGGCGCGCGCCGACAGGTATCTGTACGGCGTCAAGAGCACCCGCCGCGAGGAGGCGATCGCTTCCTCCTCATCCTCCGCCTCCGACGAGGGCTACGTCGCCGGCGCGCTGCTGTCTTCGATGTGAGCGATGTGAGCGTTCGCTACGCGGTGTAGGGCGCGCGGCGGTGAGTGCGTACGCGACGCTCGTCAGGGCGCCACGGAGTCGGTGCGCTCGGCTGAGAGCGCGCTCTCAGCCGGTGCGGGCTTGCCGAGATGGAAACCCTGCGCGTAGTCGACGCCCAGCGCGGTGACCGTCGCGAAGGTCTTCTCGTCGCCGACGAACTCGGCGATCGTGCGGGTACCCATGCCCTGGGCGAGCTTGACGATGGCGCGGATCACCAACCGGTCGGTGACGTCGACGGTGCAGTTGCGTACGAACTCGCCGTCGATCTTGATGTAGTCGAAGGGGAGGTGCTTGAGGTAGTAGAACGAGCCGAACCCGGCACCGAAGTCGTCCAGTGCGAACCTGCAGCCGAGTCGCGCGAGCTGCTGTGCGAAGTCGCGCGCCGCGGCGATGTTGCCGATGGCGGTCGTCTCGGTGACCTCGAACACCAGTTGCCCGGGGTGGACCTGGGCAGCGCGCAGTTCTGAGCCGATGTGGGCGGCAAGACCGGTGTCACCGAGTGATTGGCCCGAGAGGTTGATCTCGACGGTCGGTCTGCGCCCCAGCTCGCGTTGACGGCGCAGGATCGCGATCGTCTCGGTCACGACCCAACGGTCGATCTCGCGAATCAGTCCGAATCGCTCGGCGATCGGCAGGAACTGGGCGGGGGAGACCAGCGAGCCGTCGGTGTCGACCATCCGCACGAGCAACTCGTGCTGGGTTGTGCGTCTGCTCGCGGTCTCGACGACTGGCTGGGCGTACAGCGTCAGGCGTCCTGCATCGAGCGCCGCTTTGATCCGCTCCACCCACTCCAGCCGGGTCTCGATTCGGTCTGGACCGAGGGGGTCGTGGGCTGTCAACTGGCGCAGGGCGAGCTCGGCCTGTTCACGCTCGGCGAGGCGGCGGTCGACCATCTCCAGCGCGTAGCGCTCGCGATGGGCTGCCTGCACGCTGAGAGCGACCAGCAGCAGAGTGAGCAATCCGCCGACGATCAGCACGGTCTCTGTGAGCGACAGGCTCGCCGCGGGCTCGCCGATCGCGAGCACCCACGAGCGTCCCGCGACCGAGATGCTCGTGCGCTGGGCGTTGTGCGGCACGCCGGCGCTGAGCAGCTTCGAGCGCCCGTCGTACAGCGTCAGTGCCGTGCCTCGCGGCAGCGCCGCGCGCACGTCGGGGGCCAGCAGTGCGTAGCGATAGCTGCTGGAGACGAACCCCTCCAGATCGGCCACGCGGGCCCTCGGCGTGCTCGGTCGGGGATCGGCGGGTCGATATACCGGCACGTACAGCGCGGTCACGAGCTCATGGCTGTTGACCCTGCTCACGGGTGGCGTCGCCTGCGGCTCTCCCGAGATCGCGGCAGCGACTAGGACCTTGCGCCGGGCGGGATCTTCGCCGATGTCCATGTCGATGTTGCGCGGCTGGCCGGGTCTGGTGAGCACGTCGGAGACGACGTAATAACCGGCACTGGACGCCGCACGTGCGTTCGCACCGGAGTGTCCGCTGGGCAGCGCTTTGATCTGGCCGTGCGCACGTTCGAAGGCAACGCGCGCACGCGCCGGTACGAACTCGATCAGCCCGATCCCGTTCATCGTGGGGTCTTCGAGCAGTCCGGTCGCGACCGCCTTGAACTCCGTCAGGCTCCCAGATCGGTCCTGGCCGGTGGCCACCGCCAGGTCGCGCAGTCGCTCGAGCGTGGGATCCACGGCGGCGGCGACCTGGGAGCTTGCGCGCGTGGACAGGGCGGCGCGACGCATGCGCGCTTCGCGATGAGCCTGCTCATCGGCGGTGGCTGCTGCGATGGCCGTGAGCGCGCCCAGACAGACGCACACCGTGATCGGCATCGTGCGCCATGAGCCCCGCCGTGACCCTTTTGTCTGCATGGCAGACTAACTATCGGCGTCTATGTCGTAAGACTCAAGTATTTGGGAGCGATCGTCCAAGCCAGTGGTGTATACCCACATGCTCGAACTGGTAATCGTTGGTCCTCGCGCGCCGGAACGGGCGGGAGGTCATGGGCGTCGTGACTTCCTGCGCATCCTCGCAGTAGATCGCTGGGCGCGATCGGCACGGGGTTGGCTCGGGTAGGCTGTGGCGATGCGCTTTCGCAAACTTGGCTCCAGCGACATCGAGGTTTCGGAGATCAGCCTCGGCTCGTGGCTGACCTACTCGGGCGGCGTTGAGCGCGATCAGGCGCGGGCGTGCGTCGAGGCGGCGTTCGATGTGGGGATCAACTTCATCGACACCGCCAACGTCTACGGTCGCGGCGCTTCCGAGACGTTGCTGGGCGAGGTGCTCTCCGGTCACAGGCGCTCCTCCTACGTGCTTGCCACGAAGGTCTACTTCCCGATGTCCGACAGCGATCGCGGGCTCTCGGCCGCGCAGATCCACAAGCAGATCGACGCCTCGTTGCGGCGCCTACAGACCGACTACGTCGATCTCTATCAATGTCATCGCTACGACGATCAGACCCCGCTGCAAGAGACGATGACCGCGCTTACCGAAGTCGTGCGCGCGGGCAAGGCGCGTCATATCGGCTTCAGCGAGTGGCCGGTCGAGCGGATCGACGAGGCGCTTGCGCTCCCGGACATCGAGCGATTCGTCTCCAGCCAGCCGCAGTACTCGATGCTCTGGCGGGCGCCTGAGGCCGAGGTGATACCGCTGTGCACGCAGGAGGAGATCTCCCAGATCGTGTGGTCGCCGCTCGGCCAGGGCGTGCTCACCGGGAAGTACCTTCCCGGTGAGCCGCCCCCTTCGGATTCGCGTGCTGCCAGCGAGGAGATGAGCGCCTTCATCGACCGGCTGGTCGAGCCGCGGGTGCTCGAGGCGGTCCAACGCCTGCGCCCGGTCGCCGAGCAGGCCGGCCTGACGATGGCCCAGCTCGCGCTCGCGTGGGTTCTGCGCGAGCCGAACGTGGCCTCGGCGATCGTCGGCGCCAGCCGGCCCGAGCAAGTCCACGCCAACGCCTCCGCCGCGGGCATCGAGCTCAGCGCCGATACGCTTGAAGCGATCGACGAGGCGCTGGGCGACGTCGTCATACGCTGACGCCGCCCCGCCGCCTCGTCGCGTCTGGGGGCCGGCTGCGCTCAGTCGGCTTTGACGGCGGAGATGTCGACGAGGATCTTGACCTTGTCGCTCACCACCACGTTGCCCGAGCCGAGGGCCGCGTTGAACTTGATCTCGTAGTCCGAGCGGTTGATCTGTGCGCTCGCGGACAGGCCCACGCGGTCGTTGCCCTGCAGATCCTGCTCGGTGCCCTCGAGCTCGGCGCGTAGCGTTATCGGGCGGGTGACGCCGTGGATCGTCAGCTCGCCGTCGATCTCGAGCTCGTCCTCGCCGGCGGCGCGGATGGCGGTGGAGCGGAAGTCGATCGTCGGATAGGTGGCCGCCTCGAAGAAGTCGGCCGAGCGCAGGTGCTCGTCGCGCTGGGGCTCGCGCGTGTCGACGCTCGCGGTCTGCACGGTTCCGTACGCGACGGCGCCGTCGGGTGCGATCTCGAGCGTGCCCTCGAACTCTTTGAACTGACCCTTCACGGTCGCGATACCCAGGTGTTTGACCTGAAACTCGACGCTCGAATGGACGGGATCGACCTTCCAGGTGCCTGCGGGCAGGCCCGTCTGGGGTGTGGCGGCGGCTACGGCGGACTCGGTGGACATCTGCGCTCCTTTCGGTCGAGCGCGATGCCCGACGCTGTAGTTGTATGTGCAACTGCCTCTGTTATAGCAACAGTTGCTCGTGCAACTACCCTCGGGTGGGCCGGTGCTAACGCGAGCGAACCAGCGCCCACGCGGAGCGAGCCGGTTCCACAGCGAGCGAGCCGGTTCTAACGCGGCTGCACGACGAGCGTCTGCACCGCACGACCGACCGGGCCGCGGGTGTCGTGCAGGACGCTTTCGGCCGTGCCCACGCCGCCGTCCATCAGCACCGTCTTGGCGTCGAGCCCGATCCATTCGCCCTGGGGCCGGCGCCACAGGTGGATGGTGAGGTCGGCGTTGATGAAGAGATATTTGTCGAATCGCAGCTCCGCGCTGATGCCGTTGCCGAAGTCGGCGGTGGCGGCGAGTCGCACGAGCGGGCTCGCCTGCTCGTCGGGCAGGAGCGGCTCGCGCAGCCGCATCCACACCTGCCCGGGCCCCAACGACCAGGGGTCGGTGAGCCAGCTCATCTCCATGCCGGTCGTCGCGAGGCTGCTC
>Ga0210387_10001137_pt1 | contig 19838 bp, 15 predicted proteins | sample IncBWC7OmetaG_FD_160108 | JGI IMG/M metagenome (GOLD analysis project Ga0210387, IMG submission 160108) | Forest soil microbial communities from Barre Woods Harvard Forest LTER site, Petersham, Massachusetts, United States - Inc-BW-C-7-O ...
GCAATTGCAAATTTGGTGGTAACAGCGCTGATAGTGGCGGTTCAATCTTAGCTAGTATTCGGTTCTCGGAATTCGACCAATGCATTTGATTTTATTTCTGGCATTCGGCGCAGTCTGCGTGGCGGGCGCGGTCAACCTGCTGGTGCAGCGGCATCCCATCAACAGCGCTTTGTCGCTGGTGGTGGTGATGGGGTCGCTGGCAGCGGAATACCTGCTGCTGGGCGCGGAGTTCGTCGCCGCGGTGCAAGTAATCGTCTACGCCGGCGCGGTCATGGTTCTATTTGTCTTCGTCATCATGCTGCTGAATGCCGGAGAGGAAGAACCCACCAAAGGCAGCCGGGTCGCAATGATCTTCGGCATTCCCGGAATGCTGGTGTCAAGCCTGCTGATTGCGTGGGTGCTGATCGAACATTCGGGAAACAAGTCGGTAGCAGCGGGAGCGCTGCCTGGGTCGCCGAAGACCATCGGTTGGTTGCTCTTCCACGATTACCTGCTGCCCTTTGAGGTCACCTCGGTGCTGGTACTGATCGCCATTATGGGGGCTGTGGTTCTGGCCGCATCTCCAGGATCACTCGGGAGGAAAGAGTAATGGTCCCAATTTCCTACTACCTGATGCTGAGCGGGATCCTGTTTGCCTGCGGTGTGACCGGCTTCCTGATCAAGCGCAATATCATCACCATCTTCATGTCGATCGAGTTGATGCTCAACGGCGTAAATCTGTCGTTCGTAGCATTTGCGGCGGAGTGGAAGGCGCTCAGCGGCCAAGTATTCGTATTCTTTGTGATGGTGGTGGCTGCGGCGGAAGCCGCGGTGGGACTGGCAATCATCATTGCGGTCTATCGCACGCGGGAAACGTTGAACGTGGACCAGGTGAACCTGCTCAAACTATGACGCCGAACCTGCATCTCTGGATGATTCCGGCGCTGCCGTTGATCGGCGCGGCCGTCAATGGGCTGTTTGGGAAACGTTTTTCTCGGCAGACAGTTGTGGCCATCGCGCTTGTATTCAGCGGCGCGGCTTTTGCCATGGCGTTGTGGATTGCATCGCAGTTTTCGTCGCTACAGACGCCGCACATTGAAACTCTTGCCACTTGGCTTCGCGCCGGGGACTTTCAGGCTGATTTCGCATTCTACCTCGATCAGCTTTCCCTGGTCATGCTGCTGGTGGTGACCGGGGTAGGGTTTCTCATCCACATTTATTCGGTCGGCTATATGTGGGAGGAAGGCGGGTTCTATCGCTTCTTCGCCTATTTGAACCTGTTCATGTTTTTTATGTTGACGCTGGTGCTGGCCAGCAATTACCTGCTCATGTTTATCGGCTGGGAAGGGGTGGGGCTGGCGTCGTATCTGCTGATCGGTTTCTGGTTCACCAAAGATTCGGCGGCATCGGCGGGGAAAAAGGCGTTCATCGTCAACCGCATCGGCGATTTCGGATTCCTGATTGCCTTGTTTCTGATGATTCAGCATTTCGGATCCCTCAACTTTGTGGAGGTGGCGCAGAAAGTAACACCGATCAGTCCGGAGATTGGCGGCGCAGGCCTGCTGACCGCGATTGGGCTGCTGCTGATGGTTGGCGCGGCGGGAAAGTCGGCGCAGATTCCCCTTTACGTTTGGCTGCCTGACGCCATGGAAGGTCCGACGCCGGTTTCCGCCCTGATCCACGCAGCCACCATGGTGACGGCCGGCGTGTACATGGTCTCGCGCTCACATGTGATTTTCGAGCGTTCACCGACGGCGCTGATGGTGGTGGCCATTATCGGCACACTGACGGCGTTGTTCGCGGCCACCATCGGCATGTGCCAGACCGACATTAAGAAGGTGCTCGCTTATTCCACTGTGTCCCAGCTGGGTTACATGTTCATCGCCTGCGGGGTAGGAGCGTTTTCAGCGGGGATCTTTCACTTGATGACGCACGCCTTTTTCAAGGGCTTGCTGTTCCTAGCCGCGGGCTCGGTGATTCATGCAGTCGGAGGCGAGCAAGACATGCGGCGCATGGGCGGACTGCGAACCAAGATTCCATGGACGTTCTGGACCATGACCGCGGGGACTTTCGCTATTGCAGGGTTTCCGCCTCTCGCCGGATTCTTCAGCAAAGACGCGATTTTGTGGCAGGCCTACTCCAGCCCCTACGGAAGCTGGGTGTATTGGGCGATCGGGGTGTTCACCGCGTTTCTAACTTCCTTCTACATGTTCCGGCAATGGTTTTTGACGTTCTTCGGGGAGTACCGCGGGGAAGAGAACGCGAAGAACGGCCACGGTCATGGGGAGCACGGGCATGGCGGTGTGCATGAAAGCCCGGCGATCATGCTGGCTCCGCTGATGATTCTGGCCCTACTCTCGGTATGCGGCGGGTGGATTGGCAGCGAACGGTTCGACAAGTTCCTGTCGCCGGTATTTCATTCCGAGACAACGATAAGTTCGACCGCCGAATCGCCAGTATCGCCTGTTGAACCCGAGAAGCAGCACTCATCAGAAACCTTCCTAGCCGGCATCTCTGTAAGCGCCGCTCTGCTTGGCTTCCTGCTCGCCTGGCAACTCTACCACCGCCGACCGCAGTTGCCAGCGCGCATCGCTGCGTCACTGGGCGCTTTCTACGAGACCGTACTCCACAAGTACTACGTGGATGAGTTCTACGCGACTGTATTCGTCAAACCTCTGGTCGATGGCTCTACGAAATTGTTATGGCACGATGTCGACCAGAACATGATTGATGCCACTGTGAACAACAGCGCCGACGGAGCACGCGAAGTTTCTGACACGGTTCGACACATGCAATCAGGCAATATCCGGTCTTACGCCGGCTGGGTAGCAGCGGGGGCCGCAGTGGTCGTCTTTTATATGGTGTGGATGGGGACACGATGACCACGGCTCTCGACAGCACAATCCTCACCCTGGTCACTTTCATCCCGCTCGCGGGAGCGCTGTTGTTGCTGATCATGCCTCGGCGCGACCGCGAAACCCGCTGGCTGGCTCTTGGCGTATCGGTAGCTGCTTTCCTCGCCTCGCTGCATCTTCCGGTGCACCTTGTGCGCTCGCAGACGGGATTTCAATTTGAAGTGAATCGCCAATGGATTTCAAATCCCAACATTCACTACCACATGGGTGTGGATGGCATTTCCATGTGGCTAGTGGTGCTCACCACCTTTCTCACCCCGCTGTGCGTGCTCATCTCGTGGAAGTCGATCCATGACCGGGTAAAGGAATTTTTCATCATCTTGCTGGTGTTGGAGACAGCCCTGATCGGGGTGTTCACCGCGCTCGACCTGTTCCTCTTCTATTTCTTCTGGGAAGCCACGCTGATTCCCATGGCGCTTCTGATCGGCATGTACGGTCACGGGCGCAAGGTATACGCAGCGCTGAAGTTCTTCCTGTACACCATGATCGCCTCAGCCTTCATGCTGGCGGGAATTTTGTGGTTGTATGCGAAGACCGGGACGTTCGACTTTGTCAGCGTGCAAGCTGCAATCCACAGCGGACAGATTGAAGGATTTGCCGCAGCTGCGCCCTGGCTCTTCCTGGGATTTTTCATCGCGTTCGCCGTCAAGGTTCCGTTATTCCCTTTCCACACCTGGCTGCCCGATGCGCACGTCGAGGCGCCCACCGCCGGTTCAGTTCTGCTGGCCGGGGTCCTGCTGAAGATGGGCACGTACGGCATGTTGCGCTTCAACCTCGGCCTGTTTCCCGAGCAGTCGCGAAGCAATGCCTGGTGGGTCATGATCCTGGCGCTGATCGGAATCATTTACGGCGCGCTGGTTGCTATGGTTCAACCCAACCTGAAGAAGTTGATTGCCTACTCTTCGATCAGCCACCTGGGCTTCGTAGTGCTGGGGATTTTCAGTTTCACGCAGGCGGGTTTGGACGGTGCGACCTTCGTAATGCTGGCCCACGGCGTCTCAACCGGCGCGCTCTTCATGTTGGCTGGGATTCTGTACGAGCGGCGGCACACGTATGAGATCGCCGAGTTCGGTGGCTTAGCCGGCCCCATGCCGGTATACGCGGCCTTCTTCTTATTTGTCATGCTAGCGTCCGTCGGTCTGCCCCTGCTGAACGGGTTCATTGGTGAATTCCTGGTGTTGAGCGGTGCGTTTCGCGCGCGGGCGTTGTACGGCGTATTGGGTGCAACCGGCGTGATCTGGAGTGCATGTTACTTACTGTGGATGTATCAACGAGTCTTTTTCGGCAGGGTGACACACGACGTCAACTTGACATTGCCCGATCTTGACGGTCGTGAGCGGGCCGCGCTGTGGCCGACTGCCATCGTCGCGTTGGTCATGGGCGTGGCTCCGCTGGTTTGGCTGAATGCTATCGATCCCGCGGTTCAATCGGCACTGGCTCCGTTCACGCAACTGGCAAGCCAGGTGGTGGGACGGTGAACAGCGCCGCCATGCTGCCTCAGGCTGCCGACTACATGCGCCTTCTGCCGGAGATCGTGCTGACTATTTTTGGCATGATCGTAATGGTGCTGGATGCCGCCGCCGAAGAGCGACGCATCGAAAAGACTTTGGGTGCGGTCGCACTGATTGGGTCTCTGGCTGCGATCGCCGCTACGCTCGTCCAATCGCAATACCCCGGTTTCGCCTTCTGGAACATGGTGCAAGTGGACTCGTTCAGCGTCTTCTTTCACTTCCTGGTTGCCGCGGTAACGGCAGTCGTCATCCTCACTTCTTTCGAGTACATGGAAGTGCAGCAGATTCGCGCCGGCGAATACTACGCCTTGATTCTGTTTGGCGCCGTGGGGATGAGTTTGATGTCCTCGGCGGTTGAGTTGGTCCTCATCTTTATTGCGCTGGAAATTTCGTCCATTTCGACATATATTTTGGCGGGATTCCGGCGGCGGGCGGCCATCAGCAGCGAATCGTCGGTGAAGTACTTTCTCCTGGGATCGTTTGCCACCGCGTTCTTCCTGTATGGCGTGGCGTTGATGTTCGGAGCGACTGGCTCGACCAACATTTCGACGATCGGCGACGTGCTCCGCTCGGGGCAGATTCCGCTTCTGGCCTATGCTGGGGTGGCTCTGATGTTCGTTGGCCTGGGATTCAAGGTGGCTGCCGCGCCGTTTCATGTATGGACACCGGACGTTTACGAAGGCGCGCCGTCGCCGGTAGTCGGATTCATGTCCACGGCTCCGAAAGCCGCTGCGTTTGCGGTATTGCTACGGGTCATGTTTGAAGCCCATGCTCCCGGCCGGATTGGGCTGATCTGGGCCGTAGCGGCGCTTTCCATGACAATCGGAAACCTTGGCGCCCTGGTGCAGAACAACATCAAGCGATTGCTGGCTTACTCCTCAATCGCACACGCTGGATATTTGCTGGTCGCCTATGCGGCTTTACCCAATAACGGCATTCCCGCCGCCATGTTTTATGCAGCGTCGTATGCCGCCATGAACGTGGGTGCGTTCGCCGTGATCAGCCACTTCGGCAACGCGGGTGAGCGTTACGTAACGTTGGAAGACTATTCCGGCCTGGGACGGCGCTCGCCGCTGCTGGCAGCAACGTTGACCATCTTCCTGCTGTCGCTCATCGGCATCCCCATCACCGGCGGCTTCTTTGCCAAGTTCTACGTCTTCAGCGCCGCCTTGCAGGCGAATCTCGTCGGACTGGTGATTATCGGCGTGCTGAACAGCGCGGTGGGAGCCTACTACTACCTGCGGATCATCGTCGTTATGTACATGCGTGAACCGCAGCAGGAAGTTCCGGTGGCGCGAATTCCTTTGGGGCTCGGGGCCGCTCTAGCCATCAGCCTGGTCGCGACAATTGATCTGGGAGTGCTGCCGGGCAGAGTGCTGGAATATGCTTCTCGAACGGCAACGGCGTGGACGCGCTGACACTGGTCAACCTGCGAACCACGCCCTCTAACGGATCGCAGCAGCGTGTGTCCGCACTCATTCTAAACATCCCATTGGGCCAACGATCGACAGGCCAGAACCCCCACAAACTCTGATTTGACAACTGCGCTCCGGCCCGGCATCATGGTCAACACGCAAGGTCTATTGTGGAGGGGTGTATGAAGAAATTGTTTCGAAACTTGTGGTCCGAGGATCAGGGTCAAGATATCGCGGAATATGCCGTGATGTTGGCGGTAATTCTGGTTTTAGTGGTTGGAACTATCCGCTTGATTGGCGCTAACGCTAACAACGCCTTTTCTTCAACCGCCAGTGCTATCGCCCAATAACAGGGGCTTGCGCGGCCCTCGTCTTCCATCGCCATTTCCGAAAATCGGGCACTCTGGCTGTCGTTAGGATTTTCCGTGCTCGTCGCCAGCAATCAGCCGGGCCTAGCGTCACAAGCCCGGGGAGACTTGGCGTAACTCATCGACTTCGAGCGGCCAACGATTCTTCGGCGGGGTTTCCGGCCAGAGAACTTCACTTGGATCCCTGAATTGATCGTCTCGTTCAAACAACAACGGGGCCACGAAGCGTAGCGCCTCGACCTCCTGGCGGACCCGAGCCAGATCCATTTCCTTCTCTCGTAGTACCTCGAGTAGGCTTCTCATGACGAATGCAACGCTCCTGCAAGGCTCATCAGGAAGAATCGAATACGCTTGAAATGGAGCCCCGTACTTCTGAAGCTGACTCTTCTTAGGCCGGTACATCCTAGGCTGGGTTGCAGCGAATTCTAATACACGGCCTGCCGGAATTGCTATCTCGAAAAACGAGATTTGCACCGGTGCATTGTCCGTGATATGTAAAGCCTGCGGCTTTGTCAGTTGCGGCGCGTGGTACAAATCGAAGGCGGCGCGCAAACGGAGATCGATAACAATGGTGGCCGGTTCGGACCTGATCGAGATGGACGGCATGCTCGGCAGCAACGAGATACACGTCTGGCACACCGACCTGACTGTTCAGGAAGCGAACATCGACAGACTCTTTCCACTTCTGGACCACCACGAGCAAAGCCGGGCCGCGCGGTTCCTTGTTCCGGAGCCGCGTATTCAGTTTATTCTTTCGCGGGCTTTCCTCCGCATTGCTCTGGGTCAATACCTCCACATCGAGCCTCGCGAGGTGAGTTTTCGCACTGCTGAACATGGAAAACCAGAACTGGCCGTAGCTGGCGACCTTTATTTCAATTTGTCTCACACCGAGGGGACAACGGTGATTGCAGTGACACGCGCGGGACGCGTGGGCATTGATGTCGAGAGAATCCGAGGGAATCTAGACCCGCTGCAGCTTGGGATGCGTTTCTTTTCTCGACAGGAGTCGGAGTGGTTGCGGTCGCAACCCGATGACCAGCGCTTTGCCGCCTTCTTCGCTTGCTGGACCGCCAAGGAAGCCTACATCAAAGCCTGCGGGGGAGGATTGTCGATCCCGCTCGACGGCTTCGGCGTGATCCCTCGTTCGGGCAACGGAGAACTACACTTGGAAATCTATGGCCAGCCGGAAGAGTCAGAGCGCTGGTCGATGTGGCAGTTCGACCTGGGCCCGGACTTGCGAAGCGCTGTCGCGGTCGGAGCGGTGGGCTGTCAGATTCGTCTAGGCCGCTGGTCGTCGGCAGGTCCCTGGATTTCGTAGTGTTCCACGATCGCAGCTTCATTCATGGAGGAAACATGCAGCTTGGAACAAAGAAGTCGGCAAGACATTTTGGCTTATTTTGCGCCGCATTGGCCTGTCTGCTGGCGAGTGGGCCGGCATCTGGGCAAAGCGCTACGGGAATGATCGCAGTTCCCGAGGACGTGGTTTCACCCTCAGCAGTCGTCCGGGCGTCCTATGTCGCGATCTCAGGGCCGCCCGGTCAGGCGCTGAATCTGGATCGCTTTCGGTCTCTCTTCATGCCGCAAGCGCAACTGGTGAGCGTCGGTCTGAAAGACGGCCAAGTGGTGTCACGCACCATGACACTGCAAGAATTCACAGACATGGTCACGTCCAGGATTGGCAAGGATGGTCACATTGAGCATGAAATCGCGCAACGCGTCGACGTGTATGGCGACATTGCCAACGTCTGGAGCAGTTACGAATCACGCAAGACACCGGACGATCCGCAAGTAACGCGTGGCATCAACAGCATTCAGTTGGTGAACGACGGCAAACGCTGGTGGATTAGCGGCGCGCAATGGCAGCACGAAACCGCCGGGACTCCGATTCCCGCGAAGTACCTGGCGAGGGCACACTAGGCGCATGAATCTGACCCCGAACCTGGCAAAGAGCACGGCGGTTGCCGCGCTAGGTGGTCTGTTATTTGGATTTGATACCGCAGTCATCTCCGGCGCCACCAGCACCCTCACCCAGACCTACCAGCTTTCACCGGGTGGACTGGGCGTCACTGTAGCCAGCGCTCTGGGAGGAACAATCCTGGGTGCGATGTTGGCCGGATTCCCCGGTGATCGCTATGGCCGCCGCGATAGTTTGCGGATTATGGCCATTCTTTACTTGATTTCAGCCATAGGCTGTGCGGGGGCCTGGAGTTGGCCGGCACTCATTGTGTTTCGCTTCATTGGAGGATTGGGTATCGGCGGGTCTTCGGTTCTGGGCCCTATGTACATTGCGGAAATTTCTCCGGCAAAGTTGCGTGGACGTCTAGTGGGCTTCTTTCAGTTCAATATCGTGTTCGGAATTCTGTTGGCTTATTTCTCGAATTACCTGATCGGGCTGCAACGTTTTGGCGTTTCGGAATGGCGGTGGGAACTGGGTGTGACCGGCATTCCTGCGGCGCTGTTCTTCGTTCTGTTGTTTGCAATTCCGCGCAGTCCACGCTGGCTGGTCAAGAAAGGACGAATTTCCGAGGCCAGAACCGTTTTGCAAGACACCGGGGCCACAAACTTTGAGCAGGAACTACAGGAAATCGTTGCCTCCATCGACTCTGAGCAGGCGCACACCGCCGAGATTTTGTTTTCGCGGAAGTATCTTTTCCCTATCTTCCTGGCCGTAACGGTTGGAATGTTCAATCAGCTTTCCGGGATCAACGCGATCCTTTATTACCTGAACGACATTTTCGCTCACGCCGGTTTCAGCAAAGTATCGGGTAGTCTTCAGGCCGTGGCCGTCGGTGGAACGAATTTGCTTTTCACTGTGATTGCCATGTCGGTCATTGACCGGATCGGACGCAAGATTCTGTTGCTGGTTGGCGCTGTCGGCATGGCCGCCTGTTTGGCGGGCGTTGCCGCGATTTTCTTTACCGGCCGGCACCAGAGCCTCTTGCTCGGGCTGCTGATTGGGTACATTGCATGTTTTGCCTTCTCGCAGGGAGCCGTAATCTGGGTTTATTTGGCGGAAGTGTTCCCCAACGCGGTTCGCGCTAAAGGCCAGAGCCTGGGCAGTTTCTCACACTGGTTCATGAACGCACTTATTTCCGGAACGTTCCCGCTACTGGCCGCTTCGTCCGGTGGGTATCCGTTTGTATTCTTCGCGGTGATGATGGTGCTGCAATTCTTTGTAGTCTTGTTTGTGTATCCGGAGACCAAGGGTTTGTCGCTCGAAGAAATGCAGAGGAGGCTGGAAATCGCGTAACCGCGTTCAGTGCTGGACTTAGTGTTGTTCGAACAATTCCGTCCGATCGATGCGTTCACCTTTGAATACCACGGACGAAATCCTCTCGGTCGCAGTGATGTCTTCGAGCGGATTGCCGTCGATGATCAACAGATCAGCGTCGTGGCCGGGGCGTATGGAGCCGATGTGTGCATCGGCTCGCAAGCATTGCGCTGCGTTGTAGGTAGCCGCTTGCAGCGCCACCGCCGGCGGGATTCCTGCCTGTACCCACAACTCCAGTTCCCGCTGCACCGTGGGACCGTGGACGACGAGAAAATTGCCGGCGTCACTGCCGGTGACCAGCAGAACCTTGTGCTCGTACGCACGTTTCAGGTTCGCGGTTGCGATCTGCATGTCGATGGGATATCGACCGAGTGAAGCGCGAGCCTCCTCGGTGTCTTTGGATGCCATCGCCTCCTCTGTGCCCCGCAGCAATTCCGGCGGGCCCACTTGCTGCACCAGCGAACGCTTCAGTAAATCGATCCTTCCTGCCGCGAAATCCTTGAAGGCTTCGCCCACACTCAAGGTGGCATCATAAAGAGTTTCCTGGCGTGCCATCTGATCGAACAGCCCATCTGGAATGGTTTCGCGGAAAGACCCGTGCTCGATCGAATTGGCCCGGGCCTGCACTGCGTCCACTACATCGCGCACCTCGCCGGTATGGACGACGAGCGGCAATTGGTCGGCATGAGCTTGTTGAGCGATCGCCGCAAATATCGCGGGATCGAGCCGGTTAAACACCCGGCCCCCGGCCCCGGATTCCAGGACCGCTTTGATGCAATCTACTCCTGCTTTCTTCAGGTCATCGACTTGCTGCCGCGCTTCTTCGAGCGAACCTGGTATGCGGGTGAATTGCTTTTCCGCATTCTCGCGGATTCCCGCCGGCAGCTGCTTGAAATACTCCGTCCCGTGGCCGCCCTTGGCGGTAAACAACGGGCCGCAGGTGAATAGCTCCGCACCCAGCATTTCACCGCTGTTGACCTTGGAACGAGCCTCGAGAATACCGTCGAGCCCGTCGCCCACGCTGCGGACGGTGGTGACGCCGCTATACAAGTATGCGGCCAGATTGCGCAGCATCATCTTGTCGGGGTCGTAAGACTTCATGTCAGGATAGAAACCCGCAGGCCCGCCGAGATGCACATGGACGTCGATCAGGCCAGGAAGAATGGTCTTTCCGGCGGCTTCAACCACCTCCGCATTGACCGATTTCGGGTCTGGCACACTGCCATCGTAGACTTCCACGATCTTAGCGCCGCGAACCAGCACAGCTCCATTCTCAACAATGTGCCCGTCCCCGACGAAAATGCGAGCCCCGCGGATGAGGAACGTCTCGCTTCGATTGAGCTGGCGCTGCAGTATCTTGGTCTTTTCCACATTGCTCTTAGTGTGCGTCTGCCAAAGGCCGAGACATAAAAACGGGGCCAGCACCACAGCCAGCCATAACTTCGACGAATTGCGTATCTTTTCTTCTTTCTCCCAGCGGAACAGCTTGTAGGCGATAAACAGTCCCACCACCATCGTCAGCAGCAGCGCGGCGGCTGGCTGAATGTTCGCCATAATGCCTTCATCGCGCATCAGCATCGCTTGTACGCCGGTCACGAGATAGGTCGCTGGCAGGAACTGAGTAATCGTCAGCAACCACGGGGGAAACATCGCCAGCGGGAAGGTCGCGCCGCTCAAGAACAGCATGGGCAGGTAAACCAACTGGATCAGAATCTGGCTCTCCTGCATCGAGTTGGCAACTGCAGCCAGGATCAAGCCGATGGCGCGAAATCCGGCGATGCCCACACTGACAAAAATCAAGATCGAACCCATGCTTCTCGGCCAGGGCATGCCGTAGATGAAATGCGCCAGCCCAAACATCACGAACACGTAGGGCATGAAGATGATCCAGCCGGTCACGGTGGATGCAATCAGCAAGGGCGCAGGGGAAATCGGCGTGACTTTGTAACGGCGGAGAATATTGGCTTCCCGCTCCTGCACCGCGCGCATTCCCGCGCCGAACAACCCGTTGCCCAGGATCCCAATAATCATGACCATGGCAATTACGATGGTCATGGCGGCGCCGCGCTCGGCATGAAAGGCCTGCGCGAACACGAAGAAGAAGACCAGCGGAAACAGATAATTGAAGAACAGCACCGACTTCTGGCGCGTGGCCAGTTTCAGATCGAGTGCGATCAATGCTTTGTAGGCGTTCATTCGCGCAGGCTCTTTCCGGTGAGTTCGATGAACACGTCTTCGAGCGTTGGCTGCTTGAGATGAACGTCGGTGAGTTCCAGCCCCTGTTGATCAATCCACTTCACCAGATCGACCAGCGTCGCCGCCGGACGGCGGGAATGTACGGTCAGGGTGCGTCCCGTGGAATCGAGCGCACTCTGCGTGGCCTCTGCCCAGGCGGGCCGATCCGCGGGAACCGGCTTGGCACAGGTGACCACAATGCTCGACGCATGGCGGCTCTGCTGTTGCAGGCGGCTCGGCGTATCGAGCGCGATAATCTTGCCTTCGTCCACGATCGCCACCCGGTCGCAGAGGCGCTCGGCTTCCTCGATGTAATGGGTAGTCATCAGAATAGTCCGGTGTTCTTTCTTGAGCTCTTCCAGCAGAGAATGAATTTCTACCCGCACTTGCGGGTCGAGGCCGGTGGTCGGCTCATCCAGAAATATCAGCTGGGGATCGTTGACCAGGGCCAGAGCCAGGGCTAACCGCTGTTTCTGGCCGCCGGAGAGGGTGCCGTAGAAGGCCTCGCGTTTTTCTTCGAGTTGCAGGCGCCGAAGAAGTTGGTTCAGATCCGCATGCCGCGAGTAGAACGACGAGAAGACCTGCAACGCCTCCCCCACCCGAATCTTTTCCGGCAGGTTCGTGGCTTGAAGACAAACCCCGATGCGATCTTTGAGGCTCTGCCGTTGCTTGTCGGGATCGAATCCAAGCACCGCAACTTGGCCGCCAGAGCGCGGCCGCAAGCCTTCCAGAATCTCTACCGTCGTGGTCTTCCCCGCACCATTGGGTCCAAGGAGACCAAAAACTTCTCCCGTCTGAATCTCGAAATCAATTCCCTTCACGGCATGAACTTCGCCGTAAGACTTTTTCAGGCCTTGAACCGAGATGGCTGGGCTATTGGAGGGCATTCAGGAACGATTAGGCTATCGAAGAAGATGGGCGGAGTCAAAGACAGGGATTTGGGTCTTCTTCGCGAACTTCGCGAAACCTTTGCGTCCTTTGCGGTCAAAAGCACTTAACCGCTAAGTACGCAAAGGAATCGCCAAGAGCGCAAACAACCCCGCACATAACCTGCTACCCTTGGCTTGGCAACTACGTCGAATAGGAGTACAGTGTCATTTCCGCAGGGAATCTCTTGGTTTTTTCAGATTGGAGCATGCATGCGTTGCAGATTGCTTCTGTTGCCCGCAGCACTGTGTTTGAGCCTGTTGTCCGCTGCACAAACCGCTGACGAATTGGTCGCCAAGAACATCGAGGCCAAAGGTGGAATGGACAAGATCGCAGCCGTCAAGACCATGCGTATGACCGGCAAAGCCTTGCTTCCTGGCGGATTCGTCGGCGCCGTAAGCCAGGAAAATGCTCGTCCCAACCTGGTACGGGAGACTTTTTCCCTGCAGGGAATGACCGCGGTACAAGCCTACGATGGCAGCTCGGGCTGGCAGATCCAGCCCTTCGGTGGACGCAAAGATCCCCAACTCATGGGCGAGGACGACTTGCGCGATCTGCTGATCGATTCCGACTTTGATGGCCCCATGGTCAACTACAAGGAAAAGGGCAACACCATCGAGTACTTGGGCCACGACGTTGTGGACGGCGACGACGCCCTCCGCCTCAAAGTCACACTCAAGAATGGCGACATTCTTTACTACTATCTCGACCCGGACACCTACCTCGAGATTCGGCGGGAAGTCCAGGAGTTCATCCGCGGCTCGGTGAAGGAAAGCGCCAGCGAAATGGGTTCGTACAAGCCAGTCGCCGGCGTCATGTACCCCTTTTCCATCGCGACCGGACCGAAGAACGATCCCACTCAATGGCAGACGACCAGCGTTGAGAAGATCGAAGTCAACGTGACGCTTAACAACTCCGAGTTCGCGGTTCCGGCCTCACTGAAAAAATGACGAACAAGGAATCCGTAGCCGGAGATATTTGATGATTTCGTGCCATATCCAAGAGGACTCTCAATGACTGCTACTGCCGACCGTTGTTCCCGTTGGTTTAATAGGCTGCTGCTGCCGGCGACCGCGTTGCTGGTGTGCGCCACTGGCGTGGCCCAGCAGGCCATCAAGTTTGACGCTGCCACCATTTCCGGTTTGCCGATTCGCAACATCGGCTCCGCCACCATGAGCGGACGCATCGCAGCCTTAGATGCAATCGAGAAGGACGGGCGCGTGACCGTATTTGTTGGCGCGGCCAGTGGCGGCGTGTGGAAGTCGATCAATGGCGGCACAACCTTCAGGCCCGTCTTCGACCGTCAGCCAGTGCAGTCGATCGGCGCTGTCGCCATTGATCAATCCAATCCCGACACGGTCTGGGTGGGCACGGGCGAAGCTTGGACACGGAATAGCGTCTCCATCGGCAACGGTATCTACAAGTCGACCGATGGCGGCGAGAACTGGACGAACGTTGGGTTGCAGGATTCCGAGCACATCGCGAAGATTCTGATCGACCCCAAAAACAGCAACATTGTTCTCGCCTGCGCCACCGGCCATCTCTGGAACGACAACGACGAGCGCGGCGTTTACAAGAGCAGCGATGGCGGCAAGAGTTGGAAAAAAGTTCTGGCCGGGGCCAACCGTTCAACCGGTTGCGGCATGCTCGCTCGAAGCCCCCAGGAACCGAACACCATCTTTGCTGACATGTGGGACTTCCGGCGTCAGGGCTGGACCTTCCGCTCCGGCGGCCCGGGCAGCGGGCTGTTCAAGTCGACTGACGGCGGCAACACATGGACCGAACTCACCACCAGCAACACCAAAGGGCTTCCCGACAAGCCTTACGGGCGAATCGCAGTGGCGGTTGCTCCCTCCAAGCCGCAAGTGGTGTACGCAATGATCGAGTCCAAGAAGAGTGCATTGTTTCGCTCCAACGATGGCGGCCAAAGCTGGAACAAGCTCGATGCCAGCCAATACATGGTGTGGCGTCCATTTTATTTCGGCAATCTGATTGTCGATCCCAAGAACGAAGACAAGGTTTTCAAAGTTGACCTGGGCCTGTTGCTGAGTGTGAACGGCGGTCAGAGCTTCAGTTTCGTAGCCAATGCCCACGGCGACTTCCACGACGTCTGGATCGATCCCAAGAACCCCAACATGATATTTGCCGGCGACGATGGCGGACTGTGGCGCAGCGAAGATGGAGGCACGCGCTGGAAGCACCAACTTAATCTGCCAGTTTCGCAGTTCTATCACGTGAGCGTGGACAACGCGAATCCCTACCACGTCTACGGCGGCTTGCAGGATAACAGCTCATGGGTGGGCGACTCATCGTATCCCGGGGGCGTCAGCAATTCACGCTGGGAGAACATCTACGGCGGCGATGGCTTCTGGGCGTTCGAGGATCCCGCCGATCCCAATTACCTCTACGCTGAGGCGCAAGGGGGAGAGATCGGCCGCATCAATCGCCACACTCTGGAGGTTCGCAGCATCAAGCCTTTCCCCAATTACAACGAGAAGAAGCTGCGCTTCAATTGGAACACTCCCATCCATATGAGTCCCAACGAAAAGGGGACCATCTACATTGGGGCGGAGTTCCTGTTCCGCTCCCGCGATCATGGACAATCCTGGGAGCGCATTTCTCCCGACTTGACCACCAACGATCCGGAAAAGCAGAAACAAGAGGAATCCGGCGGAATTACGGTGGACAACTCCTCGGCGGAGACGCACACCTCCATCTACTCCATCTCAGAGTCACCGAAAAATGGACAGATCATCTGGGTGGGAACCGACGACGGCAACCTGCAAATCACCCGCGACGGCGCGAAGAGTTGGACGAACGTTGTGGGCAACGTTACCGGCCTGCCCAAGTACTCATGGGTCTCGACAGTTGAAGCCAGTCGCTACGACGAAGGCACGGCGTACGCCACCTTCGATCGTCACACCTTCGGCGACATGAAGCCTTATGCCTACAAGACAACCGATTACGGCAGGACCTGGACCTCGTTGAATGTTCAGGAAAATGGCGCGGTCGGTTATGCCCACGTGATCAAGGAAGACAGCGTCGATCCCAATCTGCTCTTCCTGGGCACGGAGATGGGGCTTTGGATCTCCTACGACGGGGGCGCGCACTGGGCCCAGTACAAGGCCACCAATTTCCCCTCGGCGGCAGTGCGTGATATCGCGGTACAGGCGCGGGATTCCGACCTGGTGCTGGCTACCCACGGTCGCGGCATCTGGATTATCGATGACATTTCTCCGCTGCGCGCTCTCACCCCTGACTTGATGAGCAAAGACGCCGTGTTGCTGGAAGGTCGTCCGGGCATTCAATACTTCCAGGCCAACGGCGGTTGGGCCGAGGGCGACGAGACTTTCAATGGCCCCAGCCGGCCTGGGGATGCGTTCATTACCTACTACCAGAAAAGCCGCCACATCTTCGGCGATCTGAAGATTGAGATTCTTGATCAGGATGGCAAGCTGGTGGATACGGTTCCGGGTAGCAAACATCGCGGCATCAACCGGGCTACCTGGTCGATGCGGCTGAAACCTCCCACCGTTCCGCCCGCGGCGAGTGCCTTGTTTCAGGCAGCCCAGGGGGTGCGCGTGATGCCCGGCACTTACACCATCAAGATGACCAAGGGCGATCAGGTATACACCGCACCGCTGCACGTGGTGCTTGATCCCCGCGCTACTTACACGGTCGAAGATCGCAAAGCCCAGTTCGACTTGGTGGTTCAGTTGGGCAAAACGATGGGCCACATGAGCTACGGGGTGGCTGCCATCGAGGGAGTACGCGATGCAGCGACAGCCGATGCCTCCAAGCTCCCCGCGAAGGACGCTCTTCGCACCCGCCTAGAGCACCTGGCCAACCAATCGGGAGAACTGCGTTCCAGGATCGTGGCCACAAAAGAGGGGGGTGCGATTACCGGAGAGGAACGGATCCGTGAACACCTCGGCGAGGTGTACGGCGACGTAAACGGCTACGAGGGCCGGCCCACGGCCGACCTCACAGCGCGCTCAGCCTCGCTCGCAAAGGAACTGGATGATGTCATCACGGATTTCCGCAAACTAACGGACAGAGAGCTAGCCGCGATCAATGCCGATCTGAAAAAGAAGAAGATGGAGACTATCTCCGTGCTTAGCGAGGCCGACTGGCAAAAGCAGCAGGAGAGCGGAGCTGGAGCGAAGCCGCAAGCTTCCGTGTTTCGGGATATTGATTAAGTCATAGCGCCGGCGTCCTCACCGGCCCCAGGGCGGGCATCGCGCCCGCCCATGATGCTACTGTTTAACGATCAGTGCGCCGCGGCCCCAGCAGCCGACGAACCGCCTTGGCCTTGCAACCACGATGCCAGTTGACCGGATTGCTGGGTCTTCATTGCGATGCAGTTGTTAATGCGTTCCATCGATTGCCGCAATGTCCTTTCCGCCGCGGACGATGGATGCGCCGAGAAGAACTCCTGAACCTGATCTTTCATGGCGGAATCGCAGAAGACACCCACGTTGCCCTGAAGTTGAGCGCTGGCGAAAGGTCCTCCTGCCTTCACAACTTCTTCCCAGTGAGACCGGACGAAATCCCATGCGAGTTTCTGGCCGTCTGGATTGCCCATCACGTTGCCAATCAGTCCTAAACTGTCCTGCGAACGCACGGCCGGTGAAATAGCGAAATCCAGCGTGCGTTGTACCAGGTGGGCATCGCTGAAATTCGGCAAGGTATAGAAGTAAAGATAGTATTGTTCCGGTGTCTTCGATCCCTTCATCGCGGCCATGATCTTGTCATAGAAATCAGGCCCTCCGTTGGACGCAGCCAGCCCAAACGCAGCCGTAGCCAAGTCGCTCCCAACCGAACGAGGATCCTGTAACGCTTGCTCCGCCAGCTTCCGGGCTTCGGCGATGGCTTCCGGATCGCGCCCTTGACCTCCGAGCGCGTTGAGCAGAAGTGGCCGCAGATTCTTAGCGTCTTCGCTCTCACCGGGCTTTGGTTCCCAGCCGATTCTCTTGGCCACGGGGTTCAGGGTGTTGCGAACCCAGAGCTGATAAGCTGGGCGGTCATCATCCGTCACAATGTAACGGCCAATGGTGTTGAGCTGTCCAAGCACCAGCGCCATAACTGCTCTGTCCGGCTCGGTCTGGACGCCCTCCGCCAATGTCAGATAGTCACCTACAGGCTGCCGTCCCACCCGCACGGATGCCCAGGTATCGATGAGCAACAGGAGTCGCTCCTGGGGACTCAGTGCAGCCTCGGCATCACCCGCCAGCGCTCGAACGGCTTCGGGTTCGTATGCGGTGCGATAGTAACCGGTGCCACCGGAGTTCCCCAATACCCAGGCTGAGCAACCCGGAATCGTAAAACTCTCCTCCCGTTTGGTGAGCAGTTCGCATGTTTGCGAGCCCTGTTCAGATCCTGCCACCGGTCCAGCCTTCAGGCAAACCGGCACTTGCCACAATTGATCGTTAGCAGCATCGAGTTTGGTCCGGTCATAGAAGTAGCGCTGCTGCTTCATCGAGACGGTGGTCGAATTGCCCGTGCATTGTGTCTTGAGGCTGACCATCGGCACACCCGGCTGTTTCACGAACGTCGCCATAATCTGATCCACCGGCTTCTTCGACACCTGGGCCAGCGTGGCCCAGAAGTCCTCCGCAGTGGCATTGCCATAGGCGTGACGCTTTAGGTATTCATTGACGCCGGCACGAAAAGTTTCCGGCCCGATATAGGCTTCAAGCATGCGCAACACCGCCGCCGACTTGCCATAGGCGATGCCGTCGAACAGCTCCTGAATCTGCCCCGGAGTTTCAACCGGCTGGTGAATCGCGCGGGTGCTGGCCAGCGAATCCACGTTCAGCGCGCCAACAGTCGTAAGAATGTCTCCACGGCTGACTTCGTCAAGACCGACATGCCAGTCCGGCTTCCAAGCGTCCACCGGTTTGCCTTCCATCCAGGTGGCAAAACCTTCGTTGAGCCATACGTCGTCCCACCAGCTCATGGTTACCAGATCGCCAAACCATTGGTGTGCGATCTCGTGAGTCACAACGATGGCGACATTCTTCTCCTGGGCCAGTGAAACGTGTTGTTCATCCACTTGGAGCTCTGACTCACGCGAAGTGATGAAGCCGATGTTTTCCATCGCGCCCGCGGAAAAGTCGGGCAGTGCGATCCAGTCCAACTTGCCGTACGGGTACTTAATTCCGAAGTAATGGTTGTAATATTGGAGGGCGTATTCGGTCGCCTGAAGCGCAAACATGCCCAGTTGCTTCTTGCCCGGCATGCTGTAGATCCGGATTGGGATCCCTTCCGCTTCACCCTCGACGTATTCAAAGTTTCCCACCGCGATGGCCGCCAGGTACGACGACATTTTCTGTGAAGTGGCGAAGCGCACCGTGTGCTTTTCACCTGGTCCGGGTGCGTCAGAAATCATCTTGGTGTTCGCGATTGCGATCAGCCCCTTGTCGGCAACAACGGTGATATCAAAAGTCGCCTTGTAGGCAGGCTCGTCAAAGCATGGGAAGGCACGGCGCGCGTCGGTGGCCTCGAGCTGGGTCACAGCATACTTGTGTCCCTCGGCATCTTTCCCTAGGTAGAAGCCGCGGAGTTGATCGTTCAGAATGCCCACGTACTTGATTTCGAGGGTGACGGGCCCCGGCTGCAGTTCCTTCCCTACCGCTAACGTCACCATCTCCTTCTCCTTGTCAAAGGTGACGATGGGAGTCTGGGTAACGCTGTCGCTGACAATTGTGGCTTTGCTGATTTCAATGTCCGCCGAGTTCAGGATGATTTGCGACGTCGGCTTCAGCACCCGGATCGTTATGGTTTCCGCGCCGGTAAAGTTGTTCTTGTCGAAATTCGGCGTGAAGGTCAGCTTGTAGTTCTCCGGGACGGCAGTTTCCGGGAGGCGCTGGGCCATAGCGAACGATGCCAGCAGCAGGACACAAAGGCAGGAAAGCGATTGGTTCTTCATTTTAGGGCTCACTGGACCTAGGATTGGTACGAACGCAAAAGTGCTGTAGTTAAGCGTACCAGCTTTAGACTCGCAAGCTCGGTAATCGTAAGCAATGGCATTCCAGTGGACGCCACCGTCCCGGCGGATGTCGGTGCCACATAACAACCGGATGTTGTGTTGTCCAGAGTGAGGGAGTCGGATTCAGTGGAGCGCAGACGCCGGGCGCACGCCGGACCTCGGCACGGCCTACGTTGACAAAAGCGGCCGGAAGGGTTCGATTGTTCCATCCCGGCCGCCGTCTTGA
>Ga0210387_10001138_pt1 | contig 19837 bp, 16 predicted proteins | sample IncBWC7OmetaG_FD_160108 | JGI IMG/M metagenome (GOLD analysis project Ga0210387, IMG submission 160108) | Forest soil microbial communities from Barre Woods Harvard Forest LTER site, Petersham, Massachusetts, United States - Inc-BW-C-7-O ...
ATAACTTTTACTGGCATAGCTTCGAGCAGCGGCTGCATGCGCCCTTTGCCCACGAATGCTTCCATGAAAAGCGGCTCTGCCAATTTCGATACCAGTTTGGGGGCGATACCGCCACCGAGATACACGCCCCCGGTCGAAAAAAGCTTCAGTGCCAGGTTACCGGCTTCGGCCGCGTAGATGGAGATAAATATATCGAGCGCCTGCTCGCACAGCGGACACTTACTATCCATCGCGGCGCGGGAGATGGCTGCGGCCGGCGCCGTCTTTTGCATTTCATCCGTGAGCCAGGCTGGTTCTTTTCCGCGTCCCGTGTCGCGTAGGAATTGGAATACATTGACCAGACCCGGACCAGAAACGATCCGCTCATAACTGACGTGACCGTAACGCTTGCAGAGATATCGCAGCAGTTCGATCTCCAGGTCGTTGCGGGGCGCAAAGTCCGAGTGTCCGCCTTCGCAGGCGAAGATGTGATACTTGGTTCCATCCCAATACATCCCAGCTTCGCCCAGGCCGGTGCCAGCGGCGATCACCGCCTGATTTCCCACGGGACGGCCTTTCACCTGGTTGAGGCAAAGTACGTCTTTGGCATCAAGAGCAGAAATGCCCCAGGCATTGGCTTCGAGATCATTGATCAGGACAACGTGGTTGAGCTTGAGTTCGTCCGCCAAACGCTTGGCTTCGATGGTCCAGGGAAGGTTGGAGGTTACTACGCGGCCATTGCGCACCGGGCCGGCAATTCCGAAGCAGGCGGCAGCCGGGTGCAGCGCGGACGTTTCTACAAACTTGGCAACGATTTCGTCCAGCCCAGAATATTCGCGGCTGGGAAATACCGAGGCTGAGACCAAACGGGAGTCTCCATTGCTGACATCGAAGAACGCCAGGCGTGTGTTCGTGCCTCCAATGTCGCCCGCCAGAATCATTGTTCGAAGTTCCTCCAGCGGCGTCCATCGCGCTCCAGCAGCTCATCGGCATCCTTGGGGCCCCAGCTTCCGGCGGCATAGTTGGGAAAGTTGCGCGGCGGCAGCGCTTTCCACACATCGAGAGCCGGACTTACCACACACCATCCTGCTTCTACCATGTCGGCGCGCTGGAACAGAGTGGCGTCGCCGATCATGCAGTCGTGCAACAGCCGTTCGTAGCCGGTGCTGGGTTGGGTTCCGAAGTAGTCGGCGTACTCGAAATTCATGTCCACCGCCCCCAAGCGCATGATGGGGCCGGGAACCTTTGCCGCAAATTGCAGCGAGATGCCCTCCTCCGGTTGGATGTGAAGCACCAACTGGTTGGGCATCAGGTTTTCCACCGGAGTGTCGCGGAACAGAACGAATGGCGCTCGCCGGAACTGGATCACGATGTGCGTATTCTGAGCCGTCAGTCGCTTTCCGGTTCTCAAATAAAACGGAACGTCCGCCCAGCGCCAGTTGTCGATGAGCAACTTCATGGCGACGAAAGTTTCGGTCTTGGAATCGGGCGGCACGTCACTTTCTTCGCGATATCCCGGCACCCGCTGTCCGGCGTGGGTCCCCGGGCCATATTGTCCGCGCACCGTCCTAGTTAGGACTTCCTCGGAACTCAAGGGCTGGATGGCGTGCAGTATCTTGTTTTGTTCATCGCGAACTGCATCTGCCTGGAACGAAACCGGAGGTTCCATCGCGGTCAGGCTGATGAGTTGCATGATGTGGTTGGGCACCATGTCACGGAGTGCCCCGGCAGTGTCGTAGTAGCTGCCGCGCTTTTCCACGCCCACGGTTTCCGCCACCGAAATCTGCACGTGATCGATATAGCGGCGGTTCCAGATGGGCTCGAAGATCCCGTTGGCGAAGCGAAACGCCAAAATGTTCTGGACGGTTTCTTTGCCCAGATAGTGGTCGATGCGGTAGATCTGCTTCTCTTTCGCAACTTTCAGCAATTGCTGGTTCAGTACCCTGGCGGAATCCAGATCGTGGCCGAAAGGCTTCTCAATAATCACCCGGCGCCAATGTTGATTGGCTTCCTCCATCAAGCCCGCTTGAGCAAGCTGCTCGACGACGGGACCGAAGAAACGCGGCGCCGTCGCCAGATAGAAAAAATAGTTCTCGTGCGTGGTGTGGTCGCGGTTGACTTGTTCGAGCAGTTCTTTCAGCTTCGCATAGGCATTCTTGTCATCGAACTCAGCAGCGATGTAGTACACACGCTTCAAGAACCACTCTACAATGTCGTTGTCTGCGTTTTTACCGGCGTACTGCTTGATGTCGTCCGCTATCCATTTGCGGAAGTCGTCGCTGGACATGGCCCCGTGGGAAAGTCCGACGACGGCAAATTCGCGCGACAACAACTGTTCTTTGGCCAGATTGTAGAGCGCGGGAAACAGCTTGCGGCGGGTCAAGTCGCCGGCCGCACCGAAGATCACCATAACGCAGGGATCGCCGGGCCGGCCTACAGGGTGTGGTTGTGAGTTTGTACCTGCCGCTGTGTCGAGCATCGGGGTCATCATCATTTCGGTTCCTTCTAGCGCAAAGCCTGACGGCTTACGCCGTTTTCTTGCCGGCGGTTGGCTCCACATGTCCGCCGAACTTCTGAAGCATGGCGGACAGTACCTTCTCCGCGAAGGTGTGTTCCTGACGTGAACGGAAGCGAGTGAACAGTGCCGCCGAGAGCACGTCCACCGGGACGGCTTCGTCAATCGCTGTCTGGATGGTCCAGCGGCCTTCCCCGGAGTCCTGCACGAATCCGCCGTATTCGGAAAGCGTAGGATTCTCGGCGAGCGCCCGCCGCGTCGTGTTGGCGCCCATTTTCCCTAGGCCGACCATTCCCAGTCTCATCGCCGCTCCCTTTGCGAAGGTCAAATCGTTCCCGTAGCGTCGTCGAAAGAAGCTCAAGTCCGAATCGCGCAAGTTGGCGAGTGCTTTTCGGGAAGCGCTGCCGTGAGGCTCGTCAACCCCAGTCCACCGGGAGGCGTCGCGATCCCACATGCGTTTGACGTTGTTTCCTGAGCGCAGTCAGCGAGGGTCATGTCTACCTCACTTGGCCTGCGAACTCTTATCGACGGCTTTCAAGAGCTTGTCAAAAGCTTCCGCGAACAGACGGACCCCGTCATCAGTCAGCTTGTCGGTTACTTCCTTGATCGAGATCCCAACGCGCGCCAGAGTCGCCATGGTGCGATTCGCGGATTCCACATCCTCAGTCAAACTGGTCCGCGGATGACCGTGATCGCGGAAAGCATCGAAGGTTGCCGGAGGAATGGTGTCCACAGTGTCGGGCCCGATCAGTTCCTCGACGTACATCACGTCGCTGTAGTCAGGATTCTTGGTGCTGGTGCTGGCCCAGAGAACGCGTTGTGTCTGCGCACCCTTCGCAGACAGTTTCCTCCAGCGGTCGCTGCCAAAGATTTTCAAGTAGCCCTGATAGGTCTGCTTGCCGTTGGCGATGGCCACTTTGCCCAGCACGCTCTGCAAGTTAACCTTTTCACGATCGTCTTTTGCAGCTTTCAGCCGGGTCGCAATAATGGAGTCCACCAACGAGTCGATGCGGCTGATAAAGAAGCTTGCCACGCTGGCGATCCGGCTCACATCTCCACCGCTTGCCGCGAGCTGCTCGACGCCGGCAATATAGGCTTCCGCCACTTTCCCATACACTTCCTGGGCAAACAGCAGCGTGACATTGATGTTGATGCCTTCGCCGATCAATTGCTGGAAGGCGGGAATGCCTTCAGTGGTGCCGGGAACTTTGACCATCAGGTTCTCGCGGTCAACGGCTTTCCACAACCGTCGCGCTTCTTTCAGCGTGGCGTTGGTGTCGCGCGCCAGGTAGGGCGAAACTTCAAGACTGACATATCCGTCGCGCCGCCTGCTACTGTCGTAGACAGGGCGCAGGGCGTCAGCGGCGGCCTGGATGTCACGAATGGCCAGAATTTCATAGCGGCCGGTGGCGTCAAGATCAGTCCGTGACGCCAGTTGCTTGAGCATGTCCGCGTAGAGCGCGCTGTCACCGATGGCTTTTTCGAAGATGGCAGGATTCGAGGTCATCCCTCGTAAGCCGTCTTCATCGATTAAGCGCTTGAGTTCGCCGGTGGTAAACAAGTCGCGGCGGATGTAGTCCAGCCATACCGACTGGCCAAACTTCTGTAGGTCTCTTAAGGGGTTGGTGCCTTTAGCGGTTTCGAGAATTCCAGTTGGCTGCATATACACCTCTCTGTCGAAGAACTATTGGAGCGATGCTACTTGAGTTGCGCAATCGCCTCGCGCGCTGCCTCCACCACGTGCTCCACTGTAAATCCGAACTTCTTCTGCACGTCTTTAGCAGGGGCTGAGGCTCCGAAACTGTGCATGCCGATCATCTTGCCGGCGGGGCCGACGTACCTGTCCCATCCGAGGGTCGCAGCCTGTTCCACCGACACCCGCGCTTTCACCGCCGGTGGCAGGACCTGGTTCTTGTAAGCATCGCTCTGTCTTTCAAAAATGTCCCAGGATGGCATGCTCACGACCCTGGTCTTGACTCCTGCCGCGCTAAGCTGCTCGTACGCGCTCATACAGAGCGAGACTTCGCTTCCCGTCGCGAGCAAGATGACGTCGGGTTTGGCATCCGGCGCATCCACCAGAATGTAAGCACCCTTGGCGACCCCTGCGGCGGACGCGTATTTCGTACGATCCACGGTTGGCAAAGCTTGCCTTGTCAGAACCAGCACAACTGGCTGATGGGTGAGCGGCATGATGACCTTCCACGCTTCCACCACTTCGTTGGCATCCGCCGGCCGCAGCAAGACCAGCCCCGGCATCGCCCGCAAACCAGCCAATTGTTCGACCGGCTGATGCGTCGGACCATCTTCGCCCAAACTGATCGAGTCATGGGTATAAATAAAGATGCTGGGAATCTCCATCAGCGAGGCGAGACGAATTGCAGCCTTCATGTAGTCGCTGAAATTGAAGAATGTTCCGCCATAGGAGCGAATCTTTGAGACCACCAATCCATTTACGGCCGCGCCCATGGCATGCTCACGCACCCCAAAGTGCAAGTTGCGTCCGCCGTAACTCCCCGGCTGAAAATCTCCTGCGCCTTCGAACTTCAGCCGCGTGCGATCCGAGCCTGCCAGGTCCGCCGAGCCGCCCATGAGCCAAGGAACGTTCTGTGCGATGGCATTGAGCACTTTGCCCGAACTGTCGCGGGTCGCCATGCCTTTGGGGTCAGCGGGGAACGAGGGCAGATCTTTGTCCCACCCCACCGGCAATTCCCGGCGCTGCATTTGTTTCAGTTCTTCGGCCTGCTCGGGATACTTCTTTCCGTAATCGTCAAACAGCTTGCTCCACCTCAGCCGCAGTTCAGAACCGCGTTTGCCGATACCCAGCCGAAAATGTTCGAGCACGCCATCCGGAACCAGGAAGTTAGCATCTTCGGGCCAACCGTAATTCTTCTTGGCCAAGCGAGTCTCTTTCTCGCCTAACGGCTCGCCATGGGCTTCATTGGTATCTTGTTTTCCGGGCGATCCGTATCCGATGTGACTGTTCACCACGATCAGCGTGGGTCGGTCGGTCGTATTCAGGAAGTTGTTGTACGCTTTCCCCAGCGCGTCGAGATCATTGGCGTCGGTCACGTGAGTGACATTCCAGCCATACGCGCTGAAACGGGCGCCCACGTCTTCCGTGAATGACCAGTCGGCGGGCCCATCGAGCGTGACCCGGTTGTTGTCATACATCCAGCATAAGTTGGAAAGTTTCAAATGACCGGCGAGTGAGGCAGCTTCCGAGCCGACGCCTTCCATCATGTCGCCATCGCCGCACATAGCGTATGTTTTATAGCTGAACAGCTCGAATCCGGGGCGGTTGTAGTGCGCTGCCAGCCATTTGCTGGCGATCGCCATGCCCACGCTGTTCCCCACGCCCTGACCAAGCGGCCCAGTGGTGGTTTCAATGCCAGCCGCTAGGCCATATTCGGGATGTCCGGGAGTGCGGCTACCGATCTGGCGGAATCTTTTTATTTCGTCAAGTGAGATGGCAAGCTCGTCCATAGGCTGACCGGAGGAATTCACGTTATGAACTCCACTCAGGTACAGCATCGCGTACAGCAACATCGACGCATGGCCGTTTGAGAGCACAAAGCGATCACGGTCCGGCCACGTGGGATCGTTAGGATCGAAGCGCAAGAACTGCTGAAATAGAGAATAAGAGACGGGAGCCAACCCCATGGGCGCACCGGGATGGCCGGAGTTGGCTTTCTGCACCGCGTCAATCGCCAGGGTGCGAATAGTGTTGATGCACAGAAGGTCCAATTGCTTGCCGGTCAGAATCTGCTCGCTCGCCACCATAGAAAACCGTTCTCCCTTCAGGCGCGGATCAGAGGTTACTCAGGCAGTTTACCAAGTTCTTGCCATCCGCGGGTGACGGACGCAACGGCAGCCTCAGCAGCAGGGTTTTACTTTGAGATGAGTTGTTTTTCGGGAAGAGCTAAACGCTAGCGCTTGATCTGCGCCAGGTAGCCGTGCTCGTAGTGGTAACCCTTGGTGGTGTTTTCCACAAACTTCAGGAACTCGCGCAGACGTTCGCGTTCTGAGGCTTCCATCTCGGCAAACTTGATGCGGAGTCCGAAGGAATTGCTTCGTGTCACTATTCCGTTGATGATCAGACCCTTGATCCAGATTTTTCCGTTCGCCACCCACAGCCCAATCTCCAGCTTGGCACCGTCTCCGAGCATGGTGGCAGTCTCTACGAAGCATCCGCCTCTGCTGGTATTGGACAGGTTGCCCCAAACCGGGGTAGAAGAACCTTCCATCCGCAGTTCAATTGCGACAAAACATTTCATGCGGGGATAGCGCCTACGATCTTCCCCCCATGACGGCGTAAAGATGTCAGGCTCGAATGGCGGACTCGCGGCGGGATCGGTGGCGACAACTTGCTCGATCGGATTGGGGTGAGATGAAGACGACGAGCCGCCCCCGGGCGGAGCTTTGGCCGGCTCGCCTTTGATCTTGCGCATCGCGTCTAGCAGCGCGCGGTCACGCTTTTCGGGCGGAGCTTCGCGATAGGCCTGCAACAGCTCGCCGAGATGGCTCGCGATCTGCGGGTCGGTGAGAAGCTTGGTCCAATCCGCGCCCGGCGCGGCGACTTCAGATTTGTTCATTTCCGGTCGGTCGTGCGTGCTTCAGCAAAATTTCCAGCAGACCCTAGAGTGAAGCAGGCTGGCAGGATGAGCAAGATGACCGTGGTTACCATCGTCAGTAACCGGCATGATGGTTACCTCAGAGATTGCACCTCTTCTCGCACCCGGTTAATGGGATTTTGCCTAGGTTCCTCCGCCGTCCTCCGAAATTACGCCTGGATGCTGACCGAGCTTGCGGCCGGTGCAGAGTTTTCCCCGCTGGCAACCGCGGGGGTTGTGACGGCCGCCGAGGATTGAGGTTGGTAGCCGGTCACTGCCCAAGTGTCCCCCTCCAGATTGGCCAGGGCTTGTCCACCCGCAGGGTTTCCTGATCGCACATCCTTTTCGTATCGATTGAAATCCTTAGCGAGTTGCTGGCCCGCAATTTGGCTGGCTTGCTCTCGCGCACCGGCCAAATCTCCTGCCTGAATCGACTGCCCCAGGCTTTTGAACTCGGCAGCTTGGGTGGGATTGGAGAACGGACCAGAATTGTTGGGCCCAAATGAAGCCAGGGTGTTATAGGCTTGTTGTGTTGCGGTTTGATTGCCGGACTGGAGCCCTTGTTCCAGCTGCCGCCAGGCGGCATCTTCCTGTTGCCTGATGGAGGGCGGTTGCGCTGTGGCTAGGCTAAGAATGCTACTTGAGATTCCTGCTACGGACATGTACAGCCTCCTGAAATGGAATTACGAACTTAGTGAATTTCTGTCTCTTAGACCCATCGGCAAGCTGAGCAGGCTCTTTAGCTCAGGAAACAAACTGCACCCGAGGCAGGAACAAAGCTAAGAGCATTGCCCTTCCCACCCAAAGGTCTTTCAACGGATCACATGGACCCAATCGCAAGTCTCATGCCAAGTCCATCTCCGACCCCATCCCCGGCAGGTCCTTGATTTCACTCGGACAGCGCTCTGCCAGCGGCACGGGTTGGCAAATTCCAGGACCGGAATAGGCAAGTGCTGCCCGGCGCATTATCGTGTCTGACAAGTTGTGCCTAGACGCAAGTCATTTTCCTGGGCTGGCTTTGCATTTACAATCGAGGATTGACGAAGGGGACGAGAGTGTTCCAGCATGGCGCGTTCGGCTTTGCGTTGCCATTCATTACAAGTAGGCTTCCATGCTGAAGGAGTCGGAAGCAATCGTTCTGCGAACCTATCCGTTGCGGGAAGCCGACCTGCTGGTCACTCTGTTCACGCGTTCGGAGGGCAAGGTCGACGGCGTCGCCCGCTCGGCCAAGAAGTCCAGGCGGCGCTTCGGAGGCGCACTTGAACCTCTGACCTACGTTCGGGCTCACTACGAAGACCGTGAGCGCCGCGAGTTGGCGCGGTTGGATTCTTGCGAGGTGCTGGAGTCTCCCCTAGCCTCGGAAGTCACCTATGCTCGTGCAGTTGCGCTCGCGCATGTGGCGGAATTGCTGGATGAGCTGTTGCCTGACCGCGAGCCCAACGATGCAGTTTTCCGTCTGGCCCTCGCCGTTCTAGCGGGCTTGCGTGGATCCGACCTCTGGTTGCCCATTACCTATCTCGAACTTTGGATGACCCGCCTCATGGGCTATCTGCCCGAGCTTTCCGAGTGTATGGCTTGCGGGCGCACCCTGAACGGCAGCCGGGCGTTCTTCCACGCCTTGGCTGACGGATTAGTGTGCTTGGATGACAAGAGGCTGGCATCGTCGGAAATATCCGCGGAATCACGGACCCTGGCGGCGAACATGCTCCGTGGGCCGCTGGAGAGTTTCGGACGCACTCCGTGGCCCAAGACCCAGGCAGCCGACCTGCGAAAGTTCCTGATCCAGACTCTGCAACGCCACATCGAGAAAAAACTGGTGACCGCGGGGATGCTGGAGAAGGGTGGGTTCTAAAGAAAACTTGCCGCCGCGAAAGCGCTTAGCAGAGCCGGATCAGGACGATTTTCCAAAAACCAAAGCCTGGCGCGTGCCCCCGAAACGAATTTCGATCAGAGTCCGCGACCCATCCGCATTTCTCCTGTACACGTATGCATCACGCGGATACTTAACGTCGCGTTTTACCCACCTCGCGTTGGCGCTCGCAACTAGATAATCATTGTGCAGTAATTTCACACTGGCATCGTCGAGCGACGATTCCCAGCTGATGATGTAATCCCCCGGAGGCGTGCGTGTGCCGTTTAGAGTTACCGGAGAATTTAACGTAAAAGGCCGGGAACCTCTTTCGAAAGGTCGTGGCTTGAACCCGCTGGACACCAGATTCTCGTGCGTGGCCTTCGCCCGCTCCTCATCGCTATATGGGCCAACCAGTATGTGATAGGAATTGGTCCAAAGAAAACCCTTCTGAACGGCAGTGGTGGGAAACCCAAGCTGCGATAGTTTGTTCATTTCGACGTGAGCCTGCGACTGATTCTTGAACTTCCCGACGTCGAAATACAATTCGGAGGTTGAGGTGCCGTTCTCCGCTGTCGAACTCTCAGTCTGGACCTCAGGCGGCTTCGCCGATTCGACCTTCGGAGCCGGGTCGGGCTTATTCGCTGTAGGGCTGGAGCCGGACGAGGCGGTAGCCGTTGGCGAAGGGGTAGTCGGAGGCGCTAACGAAATCGCCGGAACGGAAACCGTCGCGCTAACTTTAGGGGCAGCAGTGCTGACTGCGGTTGGTGTAGCGGCAGTAGTTGGCGGAGCGCTCGTACCCGGCTGTGTAGGCTCAAGCTTTGCCTGCTGCGGCGGGGCTGGGTTTGCTAAGGGCCGCGGTGGCGCCTCTTGTTGAGGTTGTACCTGGGGTTTCTCAGGTTGGATCACAAGTTTGTCGGGCTGCCGCGGGGTTTTCCTCGACGGCGAATCTGGAGTTGGCGCGGCCGCCGACAACACCACCTGCTGCGCTGGCGGGCTGGGCAACACCGTCGCCGCGGCTGTAGACGTCGCTGGCGATGCCGCCGCTATGGCTAGGCTTTGCGCCTGCGGTTTTGCCGCGAATCGCTCGCCCAACTGGATGAGTGACTCACCGAACTCACGACGATAGTTGTGAAACAAGAACGCGGCCCCCACGACCGCCGAAATCAAAAGCCCGGTGACCAGACCACGGGAAAACCCGCTCAATCGCGCAGGTTCTCTTACCTCTGTCGAAACCATCCCGAGCGGAGCAGAACCAACTGGTACTGACTTTGAACCCACTGGGTTGTCACTCCGCGTGGGAAATACATGAAGCGGTAAAGCCGCCGGCGCGACGCCCTCGACTGCGGCTGAAGTCGCCGATTGGATCATCCATTGGCGGATGTGCTCTCGCGCCTCTGCGGGCAACGCCGTGAATCGCAAGCCACCCTTGTGTGTCTCATCTGTCCACGCCAGCGTGGCATCGGCTTCGATCCGCCGATTATTGTCCGCGAACCAGAAGCGGACCCTCCCATTGCGCTGAACCGGATCAAAGGAATGAAAACAGAGCCCTCCATCCGAGACATTCAACACGATCCCGCCATTGTTCGGCTCTATGTTGACGTAGGCGTGCCCGGTAATGGCGGTTCGCGGAGTTCGGCGGCGTTCCAGGTTTGTCATGCCTTGCATCACTGGGTTGGGAGAAACCATATGGGGTATTTGTCAATCGTGCAGCAATCGAGTCCGTTCAATAAGCGGCGAACTGACCTGCAAGAGGGAAACCACACGTCGGATTTGGTTATCGCTTTCCGCCCGTGGGGTGTAGTCGGAGTCTTTTTCCGACTTCAAAAAAGTGCACCGATTTTACACCACTCTGCTTTTTTCGCAAGAGGAGAAATGGCGTCCATCGATGCGTCCGAATTTGGAACACTCGCCGGCGAATTGTCTTAACGGCCACCCGACCTGACGAAATAGTTGGCGCTTCAACCTGCAAGCTGACGACTTCCATCGGCTTCCGTTACAATCGTTGGTTAATCCACGCGCCCACTGAACAAGCATTGAACCCATCCAACCCCAAATCGTTGACGTTTCAGGAACTTATACTGCGACTCCAAACATTTTGGGCGGAGCGCGGCTGCGTATTGCAGCAGCCCTACGACGTGGAAGTCGGTGCCGGCACCATGGCCCCGGAAACCTTCTTGCGGGTGCTGGGGCCACAACCTTATAAGGTCGCTTATGTTCAGCCCTCGCGCCGCCCGGCCGATGGCCGCTACGGCGAGAACCCCAACCGTCTTTATAAGCACACACAATTGCAGGTCATCCTGAAGCCGCCGCCGGACAACGTCCAGGAGCTTTATCTGGAATCGCTGGCTGCCATCGGCATTGACCTGCGCCAGCACGACATCAAGTTCGAGGAAGACAACTGGGAAGCGCCTACGCTCAGCGCGTGGGGCGTGGGCTGGCAGGTCATGCTCGATGGTCTCGAGGTCACGCAGTTCACCTATTTCCAGCAATGCGGTGGAGTGGATCTCAATCCGATTTCCGCGGAATTGACTTATGGCTTGGAGCGCATCGCCGCGTTTCTACAGGATGTGGACTCGATCTATGACATCGTGTGGGCTCGTGATCCTGGAAACGGAAAAGCCACGACTTACGGTGACGTTCGCCTGGCAGATGAGCTGCAATTCTCGGTTTACAACTTTGAGGCTGCGGACGTCGAGAAGACCTGGAAGCATTTCGAGCTGTGCGAAACCGAATGCAAGGTCCTGCTCGAGCAGTATTTTGCCCTGAGCAAAGATAAAAAGTCCGGTGACGGCGCGGCCCGGGACAAGAAGCGTTTTCCGGTTCTTGCCGCTTACGATCTTTGTTTGAAGTGCTCGCACCTGTTCAACATTCTTGATGCTCGCGGCGCAATCTCGGTGACGGAGCGCGTAGGAGTGATCGCGCGTGTGCGGGCGTTGGCCGTCGGGATCGCCCGAGCGTATGTGGATCAGCAACGAGGCTATGCGGCAGCAGCCTAATGTTGCGCTCGCCAGCGAACGGAATCATGTCACTCTGAATGTCGAAAGACGAAAAGTTAAATGCCTGACTTTCTACTCGAAATCGGTTGCGAAGAAATCCCGGCGCGGATGATTGATCCCGCCGCGCTCGAATTGCGTGAACGTTTACAGAAAATGCTCGAACGCGAGCGCTTGCCGGCCGCCGGGATCACTCAGTTCGATTCTCCGCGCCGCCTGGCGGTTCTTGCCACCGGCATTCCTGCAACTCAACCCGACGTCACTGAACAGGTGACAGGGCCCTCCGCGGCTATCGCTTTCAAAGATGGCCAGCCTACTCCTGCTGCCCACGCGTTTGCGAAAAAAGCAGGGATCGATGTTTCGCAGTTAGAGAGGATCACAACTGCCAAAGGCGAATATCTTTCCGCGAAAGTGACTAGGAAAGGACGATCGGCCTCCGAAGTCTTGGCCGAACTGCTTCCCAAAGAGATCAACTCCATCTATTGGCCTAAAAATATGTATTGGCGCAAGCCCGGCGAGGTATTCGTGCGTCCGGTGCGCTGGCTGGTCGCGTTGTTAGACAGGGAAGTGATCCCACTCGAGTTCGACGGTATTCGCGCTGGAAGCCAGTCGCGAGGGCACCGCGTCCTATCCCCGAATGCGATTCAGATTCCAAGCGCAGGCCCGTCTTACATCGATACTTTGCGAGGAGCGAAAGTCCTCGGTCGAATCGAGCGCGAGCAGCAAATCCGCAAAGCGCTCGACGCCTCGACCCGCACTATCCCCGGTGCCCGCTGGCGCGAAGACAAGAGCCTGCTCGACACAGTCGTCAATCTGACCGAGTGGCCGTCAGCGATTCGAGGCGGCTTCGATCGCGAGTTCTTGGAGTTGCCGGAAGAAGTCCTGGTCACGGTCATGCGCGACCATCAGAAGTATTTTGCGGTCGAAGATGGCGCTGGCAAACTGCTGCCGCACTTTCTGGCAGTCCTGAACACCGACAGCGATCCCCAAGGCATCATCCGTCACGGACACGAGCGCGTGCTGCGCGCCCGCTTCAACGACGCTCGCTTCTTTTGGCAGACCGATCAGAAACATTCGCTGCGCGAGCGAGTGCAGTGGTTAAAGCATGTAACGTTCCAGAAAGACTTGGGGAACTATTACGACAAGACGCTTCGCGTACAGCGTCTGTGCAGTTGGCTGTGCGAGATCATCCGCCAGAGTGGGATGACCATTCGCCCCGGCGTTGTCCACAAAGCTGCATACCTGGCCAAGACCGATCTCACTACCGAACTGGTGAAGGAGTTCACCGAATTGCAGGGAATCGTTGGCGGCTTATATGCCCGAGTCCAGGAACTCGATAGTGAAATCCCGGACGCAACTCGCCAACTCATAGCGCAAGCCATCTACGATCAGTACAAGCCCGAGTCGATGGAGGATTCGACCCCGCAAACACCCGGCGGCGCTGTGCTTTCGATCGCCGACAAGGCGGACACGATTGCCGGAATGTTTTCGTTGGGCCTCTTGCCCACTGGTTCAAAGGACCCCTTTGCTTTGCGGAGGCAGGCTAACGCGATTGTCCGAATTATTGGTGAGAAGCAAATGCGGATCAGCCTTACCGAAGTCCTCTCTTCGGCAGCCTCCGCGTTTGGGACTAAAGAACAGCAAGAAATAGTCAGAGGTGAATTGCACAACATACTGCGCGAGCTGAACTCAAGCGGCATATTTGTCAGCAGCAAGAAAGAATCGGAGAACGAAATCACGCGTCCGGCGGCAGCGCTCGCACACAATTTGGGGACATTTTTCGAAGAACGTGTGCGGTTCTATTTGAGAGAGCATCTCGGAATTCGATCGGACATCGTTGTCGCGGTTACCGCGGCAAGTTCCGATGACGTCCTCAGTGCTGTGCAAAGAGCGGAGGCAATCTCATCGATAGTCAATAAAAGCGAGTTCGCCTCTATTGCAGTTGCTTTTAAGCGCATGCACAACATAATCCGTCAAGCTAAAGAGAGCTCATGTCACTTTGCCACCGAAATACGGGCGGACCTCTTTAGCGAGGTGGAACGTGATCTATATCGAGAAATGCAACCGATCGGAACTGCCTTTATGCATGCAGTGCAAGGTCACAAATACCTCGATGCCTTGGATGCTCTTGTGTCGCTTGCTCCGCGGATAGATGCTTTCTTTGAGCACGTGATGGTTATGGTGGACGATCCCGACGTGCGTGCCAATCGGCTGCTACTCTTGAATCAGCTAGGCCGAAGCTTTAGCGGGATTGCGCATTTCGGAGAGATCATCACCGACACTAAGAATTGAAGGGTACGTGCCTTCTTGTTGTCATTCCTCGCTCCGCTCGGGACGACAGGGGTTAGAAAGGCCTTGACGATAGCAGTACAACGGGTACTACTGCACCTTCTGCAATCGTGCAATCAGCTTCTGTGCCAGGTTCTCTTCCGATTCCGACCATAACAGTCGCCCGCTCGTCCCCGAGTGCTTCTCCACATTGCTGGTGAACTCCACCAACTTCTGAACATTCGCTCGCACCTGCATCTCCGCTTCCTCGGTGAGTTGCACATGTTCCTGCAAAAACGGCGAATCGGGGCCGAAGTCGACTTGAATGTTTCCCTCCTGGCGGTACGACCCCTCGTCAAACTGCTCGCCACGCACTACAAACCTCACCAGCGACGGTTTGAGGAGCCAGTGTTCTTGCCCATCGTCGAGCATCCACAAGTCCCACGCGGCTTCAAACGTATAGGCGTAGTCCTCGTGCAGCTGATCAGCGGCCACCAGGACGGCTGCCTCGGGCTGAATCCCATGCGGGAACGACTGTTCCAGAATGGTGGCCTCGTCCCAGGAAACGGGATGCAGGGCCACATATTTGATCCCCGGCCGCTCCACGGAAAACGGGAATTGCCGCATTACCGACAACGCACGCGGCAGCATGTCTTCTACTTCGGAATCCGGAAACCACAAGCTGAGATAAAGTGAATCAGCCACGAATTTCTCCGCCGATTGAGATGCGACGAACCAGCAAGAACCAACCATTATTGTAGATGCTTTTCCCGCTGACCTGCTTTGACAGTGCCGAAGACGCACTGCTACCATCGAAATTGTTCCGTCACAAGCTCTCGTCTCATCTCGTCCCCGTCGTCTAGCCTGGCCTAGGACATCGCCCTTTCACGGCGGTAACACGGGTTCAAATCCCGTCGGGGACGCCAAGATTAAAAAGGACTTACCGAAAACTCGGTGAGTCCTTTTCTGTTGTTCGGGACAATGGCGGGAAAATTATTTCACCAGCTCCTCGACTGCCCACTTCACCACGGCTAAGCCAACAACCAGAGCGATGAGCGCAATTACAATCCATGTACCAATCAGCATTGTGCCCCCTACTACAAGAGCGATGCCGTCCTTGAAGGAATCCCAAGCCGAGAGGGGTCTAGCCATTTGGCGTTATGATACAGCAGTACGGGCCCAGACTGGCGTCCGGGCCGGGAAGAGAGAAGCACATGGATCACACCATAGAAAACTTCCTGACGCAGCACTCGAAGGAGTATTACTGCGATAGGTGCCTGAGTCAGCACACCTCTGTAGAAGCTCCGAACGCGGTGAAGCAGATTGCAAGGTTCTTGGTGGTTGACGGGACATATAGCCGTCTGGAGGCACCATGCGCGGGCTGCGGAAAGAAGAGAACGTCTACAGCTTACCTAGGTGACTTGCACGCGGCCGCGAGCTAATCTCCGGCCGGAGGCAAGACTCCTTTGAAGGCCACGTCCAGCTTCCCGGCCACGTTCTGCATGTATCCAGGGGAGAGGTGAGCGTACCGCTTCGTCATCTTGAGCGTCTTGTGGCCGAGCAGTTGCCCAACGCTATAAAGATCCGCACCCCGCATCACTGCCCAACTCGCGGCCGTGTGCCGGAGCGTGTGAAAGCTCGCGTCCTTGGTCCCCAACCGCTTGAACAGGCGCTTCGTTTCGACGCTCAAAGGTCGTAGCGATCAAGGTTCATTACCTTGTTCCACGCCGCCGCGAAGTCCTTCACAAACGCCTGCTTCGAGTCGTCAGAAGCATAGACTTCTGCGATTGCGCGGAGCTGGGAGTTCGAACCGAAGAGGAGATCGACGCGTGTGCCGGTCCACTTGATTTTGTCCGTCCCCCGATCGCGCCCCTCAAAAACACCTTCGGATGTAGTGGAGGCCTGCCACTTCGTATTCATGTCGAGCAGGTTGACGAAGAAATCATTGGTCAGCGTCTCGGGCCGGCTGGTGAAGACGCCGTGTTTGGCCTGCCCAAAATTGGCATTCAGGGCGCGCAGGCCGCCGATGAGAACCGTCATCTCGGGGGCAGTCAGTGTCAGCAACTGCGCCCGATCCACCAGCAACTCCTCTGCCGACAGCTTCTGTCTGCTGCGGAGATAGTTACGGAACCCGTCTGCAACCGGCTCCATTACGGCGAATGAGTGCACATCGGTCTGCTTTTGCGAAGCATCCGTGCGCCCCGGTGAGAAGGGAACCTTCACTTTGTGCCCGGCCTTTTTGGCAGCTTCCTCGACGGCCGCGCAGCCGCCCAGAACGATCAGGTCTGCGAGCGAGACCTGCATTCCTTTGTTCCGGCCTTTGTTTCCGTTGGACTGCGGGCTATTGAATTCCTTCTGGATCGCCTCCAGCTTCTTGAGAACCTTTGCCAGTGCGGTCGGTTGGTTCACTTCCCAATCCTTTTGTGGCGCGAGGCGAATGCGCGCCCCGTTCGCCCCACCGCGCTTGTCGGAGCCGCGGAAGGACGCCGCCGATGCCCAGGCAGTCGTCACCAGTTGGGAGATCGACAGTCCGGATTTGAGGATCTTTGCCTTCAGAGCAGCAATCTCCTTCTCCCCGATCAATTTATGATCCAGGGCGGGGACCGGGTCTTGCCATACCAGAGACTCTTTCGGGACGAGCGGGCCAAGGTAGCGCGAGATCGGCCCCATGTCGCGGTGCGTCAGCTTGAACCACGCCCGCGCAAACGCGTCTGCGAGCTCATCCGGATGCTCGTAGAAACGCCGTGAAATCTTTTCGTAAGCAGGGTCGCGCCGCAAGGCGAGGTCAGTAGTGAGCATGGATGGCGCATGACGCTTCGAGGGATTGTGCGCATCCGGCACTGTGCCGTTGCCTGCGCCATTTTTCGGTGTCCACTGATGCGCACCAGCCGGACTCTTCGTCAGTTCCCATTCGTAGCTGAACAGGTTGGTGAAGAAGTTGTTGCTCCACTTGGTAGGCGTCGCGGTCCAAATAACCTCTAAACCGCTACCGATGGTGTCACCACCATGACCTTTGCCAAGTTTATTCTTCCATCCGAGGCCTTGATCCTCAAGGTCGGCAGCTTCCGGGTCGGCGCCTACGTATTGAGCGGGAATGCCGGCACCGTGGGTTTTACCGAATGAATGTCCGCCGGCAATGAGCGCAACCGTCTCCTCGTCATTCATCGCCATGCGGGCGAAAGTCTCGCGGATATCCCGTGCCGCGGCCAGTGGATCCGGCTTTCCATTCGGGCCTTCCGGATTCACATAGATGAGACCCATCTGTACGGCAGCGAGCGGCTTCTGAAGATCACGGTCGCCGCTGTAGCGCTCGTCCGCCAGCCACTTGCCCTCAGGCCCCCAGAAAATGTCCTCTTCGGGCTCCCACACGTCCTCGCGCCCGCCGCCAAAACCGAATGTCTTGAAGCCCATCGACTCGAGGGCGACGTTGCCGGCAAGAATCATGAGGTCGGCCCAGGAGATTTTTCGTCCGTACTTCTGCTTGATCGGCCAGAGCAGGCGGCGCGCCTTGTCGAGGTTCACGTTGTCCGGCCAGCTATTGAGCGGCGCGAAGCGCTGCTGCCCGGCTCCGGCACCGCCGCGGCCGTCGCCGATGCGGTACGTGCCCGCGCTGTGCCACGCCATACGAATGAAAAGTGGCCCATAGTGGCCGAAGTCGGCCGGCCACCACTCCTGCGAATCCGTCATCAGCGCATGCAGGTCCTTGATCACGGCCTTGAGATCGAGGGTCTTGAACTCTTCCGCGTAATTGAACTCCTTACCCATCGGATCAGACAGCGGGGAATGCTGGTGAAGGATGTTCACGTTCACCTGATTCGGCCACCAATCTGCATTCGTGTAGGAATTGCGAACGCCGTGCGCTACTGGGCACTTCGATTCGGTTGCGGTGTTTTTTTCTTTAGCTTCGGGGACAACAGTCCCCGATGAATTCGCGAGTGTATTTTCCATATGTTTTCTTCCTTCTAATAGTGACTGAGTATTGCGTGAAAAACTACTTTTTGGCGCCGCACCGGCGGCAGAGGCCAAAGACCTCGACCAGCGGCTGCGTCAGATCAAAGCCGTCCGGCAGTTGCCGGGACAGCCCTTTGAAATCAATGAACTCTCCTTCGATGTCCTGCACCGATTTGCAGCGCGAGCAGACCAAGTGGTGATGCGGTTTGAGATTACCGTCCACGCGCAACGTGGTGGCATGGGGGGTGACCTCTCGCAGCATCCCGCACTCGATGAAAAGCCGCAGATTGTTGTAAACCGTGGCCAAAGAAATAGATGGAATGCGGCGCCGGACCGTGGCGTAGACGTCCTCCGGGGAATAGTGCCCGTCAGAAGAGATAACCGTTTCATAGACCACCTGACGCTGGTGCGTGACCGCCAACCCGTGTTTGGCGGCCAGCTCACGGAACTGTTCATGGGGGAGGCGCATGATTATCGGATGAGAATGATTATAAAACAACCGAGAGCAGTGTCAACCGAAATCTTTCCTGTGCCTCGAAGAGGGCGGGCGGCCCGCAACAACGGACTGTGGCTCAGCTAACACGACGGTGGTCTCATCAGCGCTATGGTCGCTATTCGGTGTGCGTAAGTTTCTGGACGTTATTGAAGCACAGAAAATCCCACCCTCACGCTAACGTGTTGTACCCGACTGACGGGCTTAACGGGAAGCTGACCGGAGCAAAGGCGACGTGTCGGGACCGATCTGCATCCCCCAAATCTGGATACTTCCGGATTGCGGACCACACGGGCGTTATGGTGCGGCAGCTCGAATATAATGACGGGTGCCCTGGACCCTGGCCTCTGGCACCACTCAGTCCCTACGAAATTCAATCTCGACTCGGTGCGGGCGGCATGGCCGAAGGATCGCATGAAGATGACTGCCAAGGCCGACAGCGAACGCTTCCAGAACGGCGCAGACCAATATGCCGCCTACCTCGAGACGCCCGAAGGCCGGTTGCGCTCTGACCTGGCCTTTGCCAATCTGGAGGATTTTCTTCCCCTCGCCAAACCTTCATTGCGTGCACTTGATCTCGGGTGCGGCCCTGGAGTATCTGCCGTTCGCCTGGCGCGACTTGACATTCACGTCACATTGCTGGATTCCTCTCCAGCCATGCTGGACATCGCCAAGCGCGCGGCCCGGGAATCCGGAGTTACGGACAAGGTCGTACTGCAACGCGGCGACGCCACCCAGTTGGCGAACTTGTTCCCCACTGGATCGTTCGATGTAATTCTTTGCCACAATATCCTGGAATATGTCGACGACCCGGGTGCTGTGTTGCGCGGTTCGGCTCGCGCTTTACGGGATTCATCGGCGATATTGTCCGTTCTCGTACGTAACCAGGCAGGCGAAGTATTGAAGGCTGCTATCCAAGCAGGCGATTTGGCGAGTGCGGAAAATAATCTCACCGCTGAGTGGGGACAAGAATCCCTCTATGGAGGCCGGGTGCGGCTATTTACGTCAAATAGCCTGCAAGCCATACTGAAAGCGGCGTCGCTGGCAGCCATTGCTGAGCGGGGAGTACGCATCATTGCAGATTACCTGCCGCCACGAGTTTCTCGCAGCAAAGACTACCAACGGATTTTTGAACTGGAGCGGAAGCTGGGCAGCCAGCCTGAGTATGCCGCAGTC
>Ga0210387_10001139_pt1 | contig 19835 bp, 21 predicted proteins | sample IncBWC7OmetaG_FD_160108 | JGI IMG/M metagenome (GOLD analysis project Ga0210387, IMG submission 160108) | Forest soil microbial communities from Barre Woods Harvard Forest LTER site, Petersham, Massachusetts, United States - Inc-BW-C-7-O ...
CGATCGAGCCGGGCATCAGCCGGCGTGGAATGCCGGCCGCACGAAACAGCTCCTGCGCCATCGGCGCCAGCACGAAGAAGGCGACGAACAGGCTGACGCCGCCATAGGTGACAAGCGCGCCGGCGAGCACAACCGCCAGCACAGCCCGCTGCGGCCCGAGCCGTTGCGTCATGAAGCGCGCGGTCGCGGTAACCGAGCCGCTGTCCTCCATCAGCTTGCCGAACAGCGCGCCCAGCAGAAACAACGGAAAGAACTGCGCCAGAAAGCCTGCCGCACTCGCCATGAAGGTTTGAGTCCAGTGGGCGAGCAGTGGTTCGCGGGAGAACAAAGCCGCGATCAAAGCGGCGATCGGCGCCAGCAACAGCACGCTCCAGCCGCGAAAGGCGAGCCAGATCAACAGTCCCAACCCGACCAGAATGCCGAGCAGCCCCACCGCGGTCATGATCTCAGCACTCCGCCAGCAACACGTCGATATCGGCAGTGGAGCGTTGGCCGAGGTCATGACCGTGCTCGGCGAGGAAGGCATCGGCGCTCTTGCGCCCCTCTTCTTTCAGCAGCGAAACGAAGGCCCATTCGGCATTCATTTTCGACGACGCGCCGAAGTTTGCGAGCGCGTCGGACATGATCCGGTGGGTACGCATGCCGGCCCAGCGCGCGCCCTCGCCGTGTCCGGGGTCCGACACCTGGCGCAGCAGCGCGATCATGCGCAGTTCTTTCATGAGCGGTGAGTTGAACGAGATCTCGTTGAGCCGGTCGAGGATGTCGGTTGCGGTGCGGGGCGGCTCGAGCCGTTCGCGCGGATTGATCTGCACCAGGATGGTGTCGTGCGCGTTGCTTTCGCGCACCAACGGCGTCAGCGTCGGATTGCCGGCATAGCCGCCATCCCAATAGGGCTCGCCATCGATCTCGACCGCCTGAAACACCGTCGGAAGACAAGCCGACGCAAGCAGGACGTCCGGCGTGATCTCCTTGTTGCGGAAGATGCGGCCGCGTCCGGTGCGCACACTGGTGGCGGTAATGAACAGCAGGATCGGCGCCTGCGCCAGCCGGTCAAAATGGATCGTCTCGGTGAGGATCTTGCGCAGCGGGTTGAGGCCGAGCGGATTGAGATCGTAAGGTGAAAGCATCCGCGACATCATATTCATGATGACATAGACGGGCGATGTATCGAGCGTCCAGCGGCCCATCAGCCGGTCGAGCGGCGAGCGCTGCATCGGGCTGAACGCCGCAGCCCGCGACACCTGCCGCCAATAAGTCTCAAGCGCTGCGCGAGCGCCCTCCGCGCCGCCTTGCATCCATCCGTCCACCAGCACCGCTGCATTCATCGCGCCGGCCGATGTGCCGGAGATCGCCTCGATCCGCAGCCACGGCTCTTCGAGCAGTCGATCGAGCACACCCCAGGTGAATGCACCGTGGGAGCCGCCGCCTTGCAAAGCGAGGTCCACCAGAACCTGCTCGCGCGTTATTTCGATCATCGTCGCTCCCTTCGGAGACGAAGCAGCGTTCGGTTCAGGCCGGTCCCATCACGTTCGGTCTCGACCTGCCATACGATCGACGCAGCAGCGCAAACAGGCTGCCGCCCGTTGCTGCTCCGAGCAGATAGACGACGCCAACCAGCAGCGCGAGCGGGATGCGGCCGTTGGAGCCGAGGAAGGAAATCGTGACGATCCCAAGGTTCTGCGCCACGAAGATCGTGGTCGCAGCGGCGAACAGGATGATCACGGCGAGATGCAGCCAGCGCATCGATGCCTCCTTATCGTCGGTCATGACGCGCGGCGTGTTTTCGCCGACGACGCCTCAACTCGCGCGGCGCAGGCCCAAGCCCAGTCCGATCCACCCCGCCCCGGCCATGATGAGATCGATGCCGAGGAACAGGCCGAGGATATAAAGGCTCGACACTGGCCAATGCGCCAAAATCAGGACACCGAGCAACAGCGTGATCACGGCGGACAGCAGCACCAGGACCCAGGGCATTTCCCGTTTCATGCTGAAGGCCAGGATGATCCGTATGATGCCCGAGGCGACCAGCGAAGCGCCGAGAATGAGGGTGAGCAGGGCGGCGGCGAGCAGCGGATTCTCGAACGTGACGAATCCGGCGACGATGTAGAGTACACCAAGCACGACCCAAAGCAGGAACCTGCCCCAGCTCTTGATCTGGAAGGCGCTGATCACTTCGGTGACGCCGGCGATGATCATCATCACGCCGACAACGAAGACGCTGGCAACGGTAGCCGTCATGACGCTGCCGAGCGCGATAAACCCGACGACCGTGTAGACGATGCCGAGCGCGACGATCCAGCCCCACTTGGCGCGAAGCGGCGACAGATCGGAACCGGGTTGAAAATTACTCAAGGCTTCTGAAGCATTCGTCATTACGGTCCTCCATTGCGGAAACCAGTTCGACGTGCATTTACAAGCGACAACGAGTGCAGCCAGATTATCGGATAAGCGGTCCCCCCGACAACCGTAAAGCGCAGCAATAGCGCGGCTCTCGCTGGCGGCAATTCTAGTCAAATGTCTGGCTCTGCGCCGGTCGCGCCATTGGCCGCCGCGGCAGGAACTTTAACCTTGTCATCATCTTGCGCCGCGGCACGGTCCCTGTTCCGTGCGTCCGCGGCCGATCAACCCTTGCTAGAAATGACCCGCGCCAGTATTGTGCGTCGCAGTAGAGTTAATTTTCCGTGAATGGATCAGTTAAAATGACCGCAGTTCCGAGTTCGGTGCCGGAGGAGAGTGTCGGAAAGCTTCCGCCGGGCGTCATCGTCGGAGGTCCGGTGGTCGAGGCCAAGCTGCGCGAATCCTATGCCGTGTTCGGCATCCTTTACGCCGGTTCGATCGCCGCGGTGCTCTGGACGATCATGCAAGGCATCGGCTGGGTGGAGATCGCGGTCTTCGCCGGCATGTTCTGGCTGACCATGTTCGGGATGGGCGCAGGCATGCATCGCCTGTTCGTGCACCGGAGCTTTCGCTGCGGTCCGGTGATGCGGGCGTTCTTCGCTGCGATCGCCACGATGTCGGTGCAGGGCTCGGTGCTCAAATGGGTTTCCAATCATCGCCGGCACCATCTTTACGCCGACGAACCCGGCGACGTGCACAGCCCTTTCTATGACGGCCGCGGCAACCGCTATCTCAGCTTCGTCAAGGGCATGCTGCATGCGCAGGGCTCTTGGGTGTTCGACGATGTCGCGACCGACAGCGAATACTACGCCAAGGATATTCTGGCCGACCCGATCTGCATGTTCTTCGTCAGAACGCGCTGGGTCTGGTACGCCCTGTCGGCGGTTTTCATTCCGGGCGCCATTGGCTACGCGGTTGGCGGCTTCCACACCATGATGGGCTGCGTGCTGTTCTCCGGGCTGTTGCGCGCCTACCTGATGGTGCTCGCGACCTCGCTGGTCAACTCGTTCTGCCATAGCGACGGTCGCTACGGTTACCGCCGCTTCGAACTCGATGACGGCACGACCAACGAACTGGTGATCTCGATCATCACCCTCGGAGAAGGGCTGCACAACAACCATCACCGGTTTCCGCGCGACGCCTATATTTCGCACGCCTGGTACGAAGTCGATATCAATGGCCTGATCATTCGCGGGCTTGAGAAAGTCGGGCTCGTGCACGACGTTTTTGACGGCGGACGCGCATCGACGGTCCCGGCCGGTCAGACGTCGCGAGCCGCGTGATCCTGGATACGGCGAGCTCCCGGGATGTCACGCTCGGGTGCTTCCGCCGGTATCCCCCTCACTCAGTCGTATCGAAATCGTCTTCCCTGGCGTTGAGAGGGCGTCAACGCGATATCGCGCCTGGCCGCGGCTGCCCAAAACGACAGTGAAGTTTCGCGCCGGCCCCTGTCGGGCGCTGCAGCGGGTCATCGAAACGTCGAGAATGCGCCGACGACATTTCCGCTTCTTGCAGGCTGGCGATGACAAGACGGCTCGTCTCGATTATCGTGACAAGGTGTTCTCGCTCACCACGAGGCCGTTCAATGCCAACGACTCTGCCTGAACGCAAGCCACCTGAATTTTCTCCTTCGCTAAGACACATCCTCGCTCTTGGCGCCGCGATGCTCGTCATGATTGCCCTGATGGCCTATCATGCACGGTTTAAAGCTTGGGTATCGGACGCGTTGCGGGCTGAGTTCGTCATTCCTGCCGCGTCTGTCACCTTGCAAGTCGCGTTGACGACATGGGAAGCGACATGAACCAGAACGATATTATTGCTGCGCTGAAAGAACAGCGTCCGCTAGATAAATTTGAAGCTATGTATGGCCCTACTAGAATTGCTGGAAGCACCGTCTGGGAAGTCTGGGTGAATTACAAAGGCGAATTTGAAACCAGATTCGTCGAGGAAGTGGACGGTAAGGTTTTTGCGATCTATGACAGCTTTCAATCGATAGCATTGCGTCTTGATGATATGCACAGGGAACTCATGACGCGTCTTCAAGACGCAGAGCGCGACAGGACGATGCGGCTGGCCGAGCAACAAAGCAGGCTTGCTAGCGAGGCCGCTGATCGGACAAGCAAACGAATGACGGCGATGATTCGAGATATTCGCACCGCCGGTGCATTTGCAATCTCGCTAATGGTATTTTCATATTTGCGCATCAACGGCGCGAATCCCTGGCCGGCCACCATCATGTTTGCTTGTGTTCTTGCGAGCGCTTGCGCTTTCTTCTACGGCAAATTTGTCACCGTGAAAGCGTCCGACTTGGTGTCAGGATGATGAGTGCCAGCGCGCCCAGAGAGAGTTATTGACTATCTGGTGTGCCCGACAGGACTCGAACCTGCAATGAAGCTGTTGTAAGCGGCATGCTCTAACCATTGAGCTGGACCAATGTATCACCGTTGGCGTTATCGCTGGAGATGAGAAGCGCAGCAGGCTTGCTCTTAAAATTCGACCCGCCGTCCTAGCCCGACTCACTCGTTGACGGGACAGTTGACGATTTACTCATTGTCGTTCGACGGGCGCGCGACCACTTGGATCATCGATCGGTTGCGCTTGCGGCACATTTTTACAATCCATCGAATACACATAGTGGCCGTCGTCTGTTTTCCCTATCGGGTAGCACGGCGCATCAGCCAGAGCCGGAGCCGGATTGCTGGCGCCCGGAACGGGCGCCGGACCTATTATCGTTATCGTCTCCGCCGTAGCAGGCGATGACATCAACAATATCGCTATCGCTAATTTCCTCACCATGCCCTCCGCAATTGCCGGACCCAATTACAATACATGGACCGATGCACACTTCAACAGTTCTGCGACTGCGATGATGATGACGCTCCTCATGGTCATGTGCGTCTGCTGACGCGACTGGCAGAGCGAAAGCAACAGCAGCGAGCGCCGACATAACAACCAATCTTTTTTAGTGTTCGCAGAACAGGTCCCGAGCTTTGTCGAGGTCTGTCCCGCGAGAAACCAAATCGACGAGGTGATTGAGTGCGTCAATCTGAGTTCGATCCGAGGCTGATCTATTAGCGGTGAAACGGCCGTATGATTTGCCAGCCTTGTCCACGATCATTGGACCCGAAGTTGAGGACTGATTCCAAGGGCTGTCGCTTGAGAACGGTGAACCGAAATTCCCGAACGGATTCCAGATGCTCTCGCCGTTGAACTGCGATCCATATTCTCCAAACTGGTCGCAAATCGAACGCCTATCGGATTGCGAGCAATTTAGGCAACCGAGAAAGATATTATTGTCCTCACCGCCAAACAGGAGCAACTGCGGCATTTGCCCGAATGCGGCAGACGTGCCGAGGCCCCACAAAGCGAAAGCCAATAACGAACACAATCGCACCGCGCGCCTCCTTATCGTTGAAACCGTGACGCCACTACGCGCCTGATCGACGCCGATAGACAACTAAATTACTGTGTCGAACAGACCAGAGGAAAAAGGCCTCTCAATCAGCGGCCGGACGTCTCCTATATGAAGGGGAGCAGGCTTTTTAGGTATGAGCGAGAGGACGCTTCGCAATACCTATGGCTATCATGGTTGAGGAGAAAGAGAGGAGGGCGGGTAAGCCAGAAGCCCCTGAAAACATTGGTGGGCCCGGCAGGACTCGAACCTGCAACCAGACCGTTATGAGCGGCCGGCTCTAACCATTGAGCTACAGGCCCCGCCGGAAACCGCCGCGAGGCGCGGGCGGGCAACGGTGCGACTGACCCCTTACAATGCGCCAGCCGATCCGGCAATGCCGGGTTGACCTTCGCCGCCAACTTCGGATTTTCCGAAATTCACTTGACGTCGCGGTAGAAACAGGAATATTCCGATTCGCATCCCGTGCTCCTCCAGAGGGGCGTTTCGCGATCGTCACGGACGTTGGGCGCGGGATGCGGTGGACGCGCGGGTGTCGAAGACGAACGGCGCCTTTGCCCGGTCAAGCCTTTTGGCGAAGACGGGTGGCGCGGACGGCGAAGTCGTGTGGTCCCGATATCCCGACGCTGATATCAAGCCGGCCGATGATGCTTCGCATCACGCCGGTGACGGTGGCAAGAAAGCCCGGCTCACCGAGGAGATCACGAAAGAAGCCGTTAAAACCATTGTGCAGGGAATGCCTGGTGTTCCGGCGTAACCGTGGTGACTTGCTTGCGTGCTTTCTATTTTTGCACGCAAGGCTGCGGGCGCGCCTGACGCGCCGGCATTCCCTGCGCCCTCTCTGTTTTCGAGGGCGGGAATTTTCACAAGACTCGCGCGGATGATGCGGCGAGAAGGCGAAGGTGTGTGTTGGCGGGTTCAATGCACCCCATTCACGCTTCGTCATTCCGGGATGCGCCGGTAGGCGCAGGCCCGGAATCCATTTCTCCCGGCATTCGAGCGGCGCCATGGATTCTCAGGTGCGCAATTGCGCACCATAGCTCGCTCGCTTCGCTCGCGCCCCGGGATGACGGCGCGGACGAAGGCTGGCTGATGATGAAAAGGTCAATCCACCGAAACGCCGGCGAACTCCACCACCTTGCGCCATTTCTCGGTCTCGTCCGCAATCAGCTTGCCGAATTCGGCCGGCGTCATCGGCTTCGGGATGCCGCCGACCGCCGACAGCCGCTCGATCATCTTGGGATCTTTCAGCGCCTCGGCGACGGCCTTGTTGAGCGTTTCCACGATCTCCGGCGGCGTGCCCTTCGGCGCGGAAATGCCGTAGAAGCCGACCGATTCGAACCCCGGCACGGTTTCCGCGATTGCGGGAATGTCGGGCAGGCCAACCCAGCGCTGCGGCGAGGTGACGCCGAGCGCGCGCACCGAGCCGGCGCGCGATTGTTCGAGCCCCGCCGGCATATTGTCGAAGATCAACTGCACCTTGTTCGAGATGATGTCGGGATAGGCGATCATCGATCCGCGATAGGGAACGTGCAGCATGTTGCATCCGGTCATCGCCTTGAACAACTCGCCCGACATGTGCACCGAGGTGCCGTAGCCCGACGAGGCAAAGGAGACCTTGCCCGGATTGGCCTTGCAGTAGTCGATGAACTCCTGGACGGTCTTCACCGGCATCGCGTTGGAGATCACCAGCATGTTGGTCAGCTGCATGATGCTGGCGACCGGAACAGTGTCGCGGATGAAGTCATAATTGAGATGCTTGTAGAGCGAGGTCGAGATCGCGTTGTTGGGCGCGACGAACAACAACGTGTAGCCGTCCGGCGGCGAGTTGATGGCGGTGGCCGCCGCGATATTGCCGCCGGAGCCGGCGCGGTTCTCCACCACGAATTGCTGGCCGAAACGCTCCGACAGCCACTGGGCCATGATGCGCGCAACCACATCGACCGGGCCGCCCGCGGTAAAGCCGATCAGCCAGTGCACCGGGCGGTTCGGATAATCGGCCGCCTGCGCCGTCGCGGTGCCGGTGATGAGGCCGGCGAGACTAACGGCGGCGATCATCATCGCACGCAATTTTTTCATGACAGCCACTCCATTAAACACAGCCTCGCGCGCCGACCATGCTTTCATACAAAGCGGGATTTGCCTACACTCGCTTTTGACGCACTAACCACTCGTCATCACCGGGCTTGTCCCGGTGATCCACGTCTGCCTTTGGTGGTTGGAAGCGAAGACGTGGATGGCCGGGCCAAGCCCGGCCATGACGATTTTAAGAAGCGGTGAGACAGTCGGAGGATTACAAGTGAAGACAATATTCACGACATGTGTTGCTCTGTTGCTGTTCGCGGGCAGTGCTGCGGCGCAAGAAGGAGACAAGACCATTCAAAAAACGACGCTGATCATGGGCACGGCGACGCAAGGCGGCGGCTTTCCGGTTTACGGCAATGCCTTTGCGGAAGTCATCGCGGAAGCCGATCCGACCCTGTCGATCCAGACCCGCAACACCATGGGCTCCAGCGAGAACATGCCGATGATGGAGAAAGGCCAACTCGACCTCGGGCTGGTCGCCGGAGAATCCTTCTATCAAGCCTTGCAAGGCATCGGACGGCCTCCGATCAAGCTCAGGATTCTGACCGCGATCTATGGCACCGCCGGCATGTTCGCGGTGCGCGGCGACAGTCCCTATCACAGCATTCAGGATCTGGTTGGCAAGACGGTTGCCTTCGGCGCCAAGGGATCGGGCATTCCGATCCTCGGCCGCTACATGATGGACGGAATCGGATTGAAGCAGGACACGGATTTCAAATCCATCCTGCTCGATCACGCCGGCGAAGGGCCGGAGATGGTGCTCGACGGACGGGCCGATGCGATCTGGGGCGCCGGCATCGGCTATCCCGGATTCTTCGAGCTGGCCAAGGGGCCCTCTGGCGTCCGGTTCATCGCGCCGACGGCGGACGAGATCGCGCGGATGAGCGCCAAGTACACTCTGCTGAAGCCGATGACGATTCCAGCCGGTAGCTATCCCGGCCAGACCGCGCCGATCCAATCGCTGGGCTCCTGGAGTTTCGTGCTGACGCGGCTCGATCTGCCGGACGACGTCGCCTACCGCCTGGCGCGCGCGCTGCACGGCGCGGAGAGCGCGTTCTGCAAGAAGCTGAAGCAGGCGTGCGAGACCACGGCGGCAAATACGGTCGCGGCCGTGCCCGATATCGCGCTGATCCATCCCGGCGTGATGAAATATTATCGCGAGATCGGCGTGGTGAAGTGACTTGTCACCGGAATCGGTGACAAGTCATCCCGGGGCGATGCGTAAGCATCGAGCCCGGGATCTCGAGATTCCGGGTCTGCTGCTAACGCGCCATCCCAGAATGACAGCCTAATTGTGGGTCCCGGATCTGCGTCGCATCATTGCATGACGCGACGCGTCCGGGACACGAGGACCGTCACTTCCTCACCATCGCACATGCCGGGTCCGGCGGACCGAACGCATCGTCGCCGGAAATGGTCGTCAGCACATTATAATAGTCCCACGGATATCTGGATTCTTCGGGCTTCTTCACTTGCACCAGCATCAGATCGTGAACCATCAGATTGTCTTCGCGCAAGCGCCCATTGCGGGCAAAGAAATCCTCGATCGGGTTCTCGCGCATTTTGGCCGTCACCGTGAGCGGCTCGTCGGTGCCGCTCGCCTCGATCGCCTTCAGATAGTTCGTCACCGCCGAATAGACGCCCGCCTGCCACATCGTCGGCATGACTTCCATTTTGGCGAAATAGCGCTTCGACCAGTTCCGCGCCTTCTCGTCCATGTCCCAGTAGAATGACGTCGTCAGCAGCAGGCCCTGGGCTGCGGGAAGGCCGAGCGCATGAATGTCGGTGATCAGCGCGAGCAGGCCGGCCATTTGCTGGCCGCCTTTAAGGATGCCGAATTCACCGGCGGCCTTGATTTCGCTGATGTTGTTCGGAGGTCCGGCGGCGATCCCGATGATTTTTGCTTTCGAAGCCTGCGCTTGCAGGATGAACGACGACACATCGGCCGCGGCAAAGGGCAGCCGCACCGCGCCGAGCACCTTGCCGTGGTTTTTCGTGATGACGGAGGAAGCGTCTCTTTCCAGGGAATGACCGAAGGCAAAGTCGTCGGTCAGGAAAAACCAGCTGTCGCCGCCGCGCTTGACCACTTCCTGCGCGGTGCCGGTCGCCAGCGCGTGGGTATCGAACACCCATTGGATGGCGTAGGGCGAACAGTACTTGCCGTGGAAGTCCGAAGTGCCGGTCGACTGCGCAATGAACAGCCGGTGTTTTTCATTGGCGACGTTCTGGACCGCGAGCCCGACTGCCGATACCGGCACATCGACGATCAGGTCGACCTGTTCGACGTCATACCAGCGCCGCGCCAGCGTGGCGCCGACGTCCGGCTTGTTCTGATGATCGGCGGAAATCAGAAGGATCGGTTTGCCCGCGACCTGCTTGCCGAAATCGTCGATCGCCATTTGGGCTGCGATCAGGGAGCCCCTGCCGGTCGCCGCGGAAGCCGGGCCGTTCATGTCGGTGAGAACGCCAATCTTGACGATGTCGTCCGAGACTTGCGCCGATGCGGGTACTGCCGCCACAACCGCAGTTGCGAGGATCAAGCTGGCGAGGATCAAGCTCTTGGCAAACATCGCGATGTTTCCTCCTCGTTTGGCGGATCGGCCGAAAGCTGGCCTCGCTCACATCCCTTTGCTGCATTCATTCGACCATTCCGCCCGCGCCGTCAACGCGAGGCCGTTGCATTTCGGAAGGCAATGCGCATGATGACGCCCGATGCTGAGCATGCGGAATTTGGCAAGAGACAGAGCCGATGGTGAGCCGGGCAAAACCTCTTTCGATCGCCATCGTCGGCGCCGGCATGGGCGGACTTGCCACCGCGGCCGCGTTGCGGCGGGTTGGCATCGACGTCATGGTGTACGAGCAGGCCTCGCAATTTGCCCGGATCGGTGCCGGCATTCAGATTGGCTGCAACGCCATGAAGGTGCTGCGCCAACTCGGTCTCGAACAGCGATTGCGCGCGCAGTCGTTCTACCCGCGCTCGTGGAATAACCGCGACTGGAAGACCGGCGACATCAAATTCGACATGATCTTCGGCGAGAGCGCCGAGGAGAAATTCGGTGCACCCTATCTGCTGGCGCACCGCGGCGATTTACACGCCGCGCTCGCCAGCATCGTGCCGCCCGAATGCGTCAGGCTGAGCCACAAACTGACCGGGCTCGATGAGGTTGCGGACGGCATCCGCTTGAGCTTTGCCAATGGCGAGACCGTCACTGCCGATGCGGTGATCGGCGCCGATGGCGTCCACTCGCTGGTGCGGGATATTTTGTTCGGCACTTCGGCGGTGAACTTCACCGGCCGTATTGCCTATCGCACGACCTACCCGGCCGCGTTGCTCGATGGATTCAAGATCGACGACTGCACCAAATGGTGGGGCGAGGACCGGCATATCGTGATCTATTATGTCAAGCCGGACCGCAGCGAAGTCTACTTCGTGACCAGCCAGCCGGAGCCGGAGTTCAAGATCGAATCCTGGTCGGCGAAAGGGGATGTGCGGGAATTGCGCGCCGCCTTCAAGGGGTTTGACCGCCAAGTCGAAACCGTGCTGGCCGCGTGTCCCGACGTGCACAAATGGGCGATCGTTGATCGTGACTCATTGGCGCGCTGGGCGGATGGCAACGTGACGCTGCTTGGCGATGCCTGTCATCCGATGACGCCGTACATGGCGCAAGGCGCGGCGATGGCGATCGAGGATGCCGCCGTGTTGTCGCGCTGTCTCGAAGGTGTCGCGCGCGACGGCATCGCGGATGCGTTTCGGCGGTTTGAGGCGACGCGGCGGGAACGCACCGCGCATGTGCAGCAGACTTCGCGCACCAACACCTGGCTCAGGCAGAAGACCGATACCGATTGGGTCTATGCCTACGATGCCTGGACCACGCCGCTGGCGGCGTGAATTAGCCGCCATCCAGTGCCGCCAACCGCCGCTTTGTCGATCTTCACCATCGCGGGAAGGCTAGCATGACATTCGTTCACAGCCGATATATCAGGGGCAACAACTCGGAAAGTGGACACCAAGGATGAAAGTGATCGGCCTGGCCGGCTGGAGTGGCGCGGGGAAGACGACCCTGCTATCGCGCGTCATTCCCTATCTGCGTGAGCAGGGACTGCGCATCTCCGTGATCAAACACGCCCACCACGACTTCGACATCGACGTGCCCGGCAAGGATTCCTGGGTGCATCGGCAATCGGGCGCCGAGGAGGTGTTGGTATCGTCGGCCAACCGCTGGGCGCTGATGCACGAGTTGCGCGGCGCGGCGGAGCCGTCTTTGCCGGAGTTGCTCCGCAAGATGTCGCCGGTCGATCTCGTGGTGATCGAAGGCTTCAAGTCGGACCCGCATCGCAAGATCGAGGTGCACCGCAAGGCCAACGGCAAGCCGCCGTTATTCACTGGCGATCCCGCCATCGCGGGCATTGCGACCGATGCCGCGGTCGAAACTACGCTTCCCGTGGCCCATCTCGACGACATCCCGGCTGTGGCTGCGATGATGCGGAAGTATGCGATCGCGGTGGAAGACGTATTCGCCGCAAGCCTCAACAGGGCAGCGCCTAAAGCGAGCGGCGGATCATCCTCATGATCGAAAAAACAAATGGATCGATTGAAGATGCCAATATGCCGTTCGTAAATTTACCGCGGGGATCGAGACAATTAATCGCACCTCTCGCGAGACGAAATGGTCTTGCACGCTGACGATGTCTACCTTTTTCCTATCGACATTGAGGCGAGCTTCTGCCCCAATCCTTTGGGGAGAACGCCATACTTTGGCAGCACACCGCGAAAATTGTGCAAAGCACAACGGAAGGCTGGGCGTTTCGCGGGGTTTATAGGGCCACCAGGAAACGCAGACATGCTTGGCAAAGGCATGCTGCAGGGAGGGACTAAATGACGACAATTAGCAGCGCGGGAACCGTGCCGGGCAACGGATCGGGGATTCTCGATCGCGAGCACACGATCGCAAAGGCCGGCTTCAACCGCTGGATGGTGCCACCGGCTGCGCTTTGCATTCATCTGTGCATCGGCATGGCCTACGGATTCTCGGTGTTCTGGCTGCCGCTGTCACGCGCGGTCGGTCTCACCGCGCCGAAAGCATGTCCCGATATTTCGCTTTTTCAGGAGCTCTTCACCACGACCTGCGACTGGAAGGTGGCAAGCCTTGGCTGGATGTTCACGCTGTTCTTCGTCGTGCTCGGCGTTTCAGCTGCGATCTGGGGCGGTTGGCTTGAGCGTGCAGGCCCACGTAAGGCCGGTGTCGTCGCGGCGCTGTGCTGGGGCGGCGGCTTGTTGGTCGGCGCATTCGGCATCTACGTGCACCAGCTCTGGATTATGTGGCTTGGTTCCGGCGTGCTCGGCGGCATTGGCCTCGGCCTCGGTTACATCTCGCCGGTCTCAACGCTGATCAAATGGTTCCCCGACCACCGCGGCATGGCGACCGGATTTGCGATCGCCGGCTTTGGTGGCGGGACGCTGATTGGCGCACCGCTCGCCAACCTCCTGATTAACTACTTCAAGACGCCGACCTCCGTCGGTGTGTGGCAAACCTTTGCCACCATGGGCGTGATCTATTTCGTGTTCATGATGATCGGCGCGTTCTCTTATCGCGTTACGCCGGACGGGTGGAAGCCTGATGGCTGGACGCCGCCAAGCGAAAAGAAGTCGATGATTTCAGAGCATCACGTCCACCTCGACGACGCGCACCGGACACCGCAGTTCTGGCTGATCTGGTGGGTGCTCTGCTTGAACGTGTCGGCAGGCATCGGCGTGATCGGCATGGCCTCGCCGATGTTGCAGGAGATCTTCGCGGGCAAGCTGATCGGATTACCGGATGTCGGATTCAACGCGCTGAGTGTTGAGCAGAAGACGATCATCGCCGGCATCGCCGCCGGTTTTGCCGGTCTGATCTCCCTGTTTAACATCGGTGGCCGGGTATTCTGGGCCTCGCTGTCGGATTATATCGGCCGCAAGAACACCTATTACTGCTTCTTTCTGATCGGCATCGTGCTCTATGCGCTCGCGCCGACCTTTGCCACGACCGGTTCGAAGATGCTGTTCGTCGCCGCGTTCTGCATCATCCTGTCGATGTACGGTGGCGGATTCGCCACCGTTCCGGCTTATCTCGCCGATATGTTCGGTACGCAGTTCGTCGGCGCTATTCACGGCCGGCTGCTGACGGCGTGGTCGACCGCCGGCATCATCGGTCCGGTGGTCGTGAACTACATCCGCGAATTCCAGCTTGCTGCCGGCGTTCCGCGCGATCAGCTCTACAACACCACCATGTACATCCTGTGTGCGATGCTGGCGGCGGGTTTCGTCTGCAACTACCTGATAAAGCCTGTCGATCCGAAATGGCACATGAGCGCTGAGCAGGTTGCCCAACTTCAGGCCGGCGCCAAGAGCTCGGGCGGAGTGCAAAGCGGATCGTTTGGCATCGGCAGGGGCGGACTCGATGTCAAAGCGTCGCTGTTCTGGCTTTTTGTCGGCATTCCACTGGCCTGGGGTGTGTACAAGACGCTGGAAAGCGCAGCCAAGATCTTCTAATTCAAACGGCATCGCGGAACATCGACTTCGTTTCGCGATGCCTCTCCTCAATAATCAAACAAGAATCCAATCCTCGGGGGATTTCCATGCTTCGTATCGCCACCTGTCTCGTTGCGGCATCTCTGCTCGCGGGCAGCATTCACAGCGCATCGGCTCAAACCTCGACCGACGCCAAACCGTCGCGCATGAAGCTCACGGTGGCCAAGCTGAAAGAGATGAAGGCGAAGTGGATGGCAAACCGGCCCAAGCTCAAGGCGTGCCGCGCCGAGGTGAAAGCCAAGGGACTGGCCGGCGACGATCGCTGGTTCTACATCTCGGACTGCATGGAGAGAAGTTGAGTCTGCACCGTCGTCAGACGAACGATTCGGCCAGCGCCAGATAGAGCGCAAACAGAAACCCGCCGACCGTCGGGAGCACCACGAGCGAACCGCCTTCTTCCAGCGCGACGGGAATCATCGCATGGGCGACGAGCGCGAGCACGGCCCCGCCCGCAACGGCCTGAGCAAAAATTGCCAGCAGTGCGTCGCTGCTGCCGATGAAGGCTTTTCCTGCCGCAGCAGCCACTACGCCAGCAACCAAGACTGTTGACCAAAGACCGAAGATCGCCGCCGGGCGATAGCCGGCCTTGGTCAGCATCGATGCGCTCGCCGCGGCTTCCGGGATTCCTCCAAGAAACATTCCCAGCATAAGGGTCAGCGACAGATTTCCGATGGCCGTGAACTTCGCGCCGATGACGAGGCAGCCTGGAATGGTGTCGAGAATATTTCCGAAGACGATCGCCATTCCCGCGCCGTTGGCAGCCTCCACCAGCATTTTGCCGGTTTCGCGCCGGTTGAGGTGGTCGAGGCTTCCGCCCGCGACCTTGGCCCACAAGGCGGCATCCGCTCCTCCCGCACTGAGGTTGCTGATCGCCCGTTGATGGCTGATGCGCTTGACGGCATCCGCCAATTCGTCATCCGCAGCGATGAGTTCCTCGAAGTCCTGCTTTCCAATCCTCAGCAGATCTGAATTTTCGGCGGCGCGGATTGTCGCGGTGCGCGGACCACCGCTCAGCAGCGACATTTCCCCGAACGCGTGGCCCTCGTCGAGTACCGCAATTGGGCCCGTCGCGATTTTGCCTTCGGTTGCGGGTTCGGTCAGGACCTCGACTTTTCCACGCGCGACAATGTAGAGGGCATCACCCGCGTCTCCGGCCCTGAACAGAATGTCACCGGCCTTGAGCTGCAGTTCGCAAATACGCGGCAGGATTTGCTCGATCTGCTCGGCCGGCAAATGACGCATCAGATCGCTCTTCGCCAGGAGCTTGATCCGTTCCCGCGCATCCGCCTGTTTGCGTGCATGCGCATATTCGCGAAACTGGGTGACGTAGCGAACGGCTGCTCCCTTTTTCTCCAGAGCCAGTGACGCCGAGTAGTAAATGACCGCGCCAACCGCAAACCCGGCGCTGACAAATACCCAGGCCGAGCGTACGTCGAAGCCCTGCTGATGGAGCGACAGCGCCCCTTCATACGCAAGCTCAATCGCCAGTGCGGAAATCAGGGCGCCGGCAGCAAAAGCCAGCAGGCATGCAAGGGGACGTTTTGAGAGCGGAAAGTACAGGCCTATGGCCGCTCCCAGAAGGGAGGATGATGTCGTCCCGAAGCCGAGTACCGACACCATTGCAAGTTCGTAAGGGACGCTCGTCACCATTGATGCTCGGCGGCTACGTCAATCCAACGAACATCAAAACTTTCGGTCAGTGCCTGGTGTCCCTGGCGGTCCGGCCAGTCGCGGCAACCGTTCGTCGCCAGCCGGTCATCGCCAGCCGCAAAAGCGGCATGAGATAATCAATGAATGGGTTGCCCTGATTTTCCACATCGAGCTCGAACCGCTCTGACGGAAAAATCGTCGCGCAGCCCGTTTGCCCGGAAGCCCGCCGCACAAAGGCGAGTGCCGAGCTCTTGAACAGAAAGATGCCACCGTTCTCGCCCCTGGCATCACGGGCGAGCCAAAAGCCGTCGCGGTTGCGGCCGACAAAAAAGGTCGGAATCGATGCGTTGACGACGCCGGGATCGAGCGGCTGAAAGCATGTCGGCGACGTCGTGGGCGTCGAAGCCAGCTGTTTTGAAAATCCGGGATAGGCGAGCGACATGGCGACCATGGCGTGACCAGCGGTTTGCAGGTTCAGGAGCGCAAAGCGGCGACGATGAACCATGATACTTCGCCAGTAATATCTGCCCTCGTGCCGTAGGATTTCGAGGGAGGCCGCCCCGGCATTTCATAAAAAAGGAATAAAGATCGGCGGGCGGGGCCTAAGCGGATTGACGCCGTCGCCGGTATTTATTGTCCGTCTATGAAAGCGCCTCGGCGTCGGTCTCGAATTCCTATGCGCTTTTCGTGCATGTTCCGGCTCTCATTTGATGCCGGAGTCACGGAGTACCCATGCGGCAATTCTCGTTTCTGATTTCTGCTTTGGCTTCCCAGATCCGGAAGGTCGCGAACGCGCTCGGCCCATGGGAAGTCAGGAAGTACCGCCCTGAGCGTTACTATATGCGTGGTCCCGGGCCGAAATGGCACGAGAAGCATTCGTCTCGTCCGGCGTGATATCGTTTTCCCCGATCGCCGCGATCGCATCTGCAATTCTGGCCTTCGCCTGATCCGACAGCCCGACGAGAGGCAGGCGGGTATCGGGACGCATCGAGCCGAGCAGGCTCAGCGCATATTTGACCGCGGCGGGATTCTCTTCCGCAACCAGGATCGTTAGCGGTAAAAGCCGCTGGTGCTGGCTCCGCGCAAACTGCATTCGGCCTTGCTTGAGGCCAGAAAAGATATCCCGGCACGTCGAAGGTTCGATGTTCGATACAATCGAAATACAGCCATCGCCGCCGCTTGCCAGGAAGGCGAGGGCGGTCGCGTCATCTCCCGACATCAGGCGGAATTGCTCCGGCGCCATCGACCGCAGACGCAGCAGACGCGAGAGGTCACCGGTCGAGTCCTTCAGTCCGATGAATTGGGGCGCCTGCGCAAGCTTCAAGACCGTGTCGTCAGCCAATCCCCGGATCGTTCGTGCGGGAACGTCATGCAGCACGACGGGGAGCGCGGTCGAATTGGCGATCTCGCGGAAGTGGGCCTCTATGCCCGTCTGCATCGGCTTGTTATAGTAGGGCACGACCGACAGTAAGGCGTCGGCACCAGCCAATTCCGCTCGGCGGGCCTGTTCGACCGCCTGACCGGTCGAATTTGACCCGGCGCCCGCGATGACGCGGACGCGGCCACCGGCGATATTGGCTGCGGTCCGAACGACGGCGTCGCACTCGGTCGACGTCAGGGTAGAAAATTCGCCGGCGGTTTCTCCGACGACGATCGCCGAGACGCCGGCCTGTATCTGTCGCTCGCAAAGCCAGGCAAAGGCTTTCAGATCGATCGCGCCAGCCTCATTGAATGGCGTGGGGATGTCCGGGATGTAGCCGGTGAGCCAGGATGTCGAGCTTGCAAACGGCATCATCGCACGTCACGCGGCGGCTTCGATTTGATTGAAGCCCTGACGGCAAGCCGACAGCACCAGTCCTTGATGACACCTCACGCCGGCCTCGATCCGAAATCCCATCTGTTGAAGCTTCGTCCGGACATTGAGACTGGAGTTGCTGTCGTAGGAATCGATCAGAACGGCAACCGTCGCGTTCGCGCAGAGAAGAGGCGATATCTCGTTCAAAGCCCTTTCGACGGATGCCGAGTTGCGATCCGCGAGCAGGCCGATGGCGTGCTGTCTCCGCGGAAGCCAGTGCGTCGAAATGGTGGCCACGCGCATGAAGCCGCGGCGTCTAAGCCCAAGATAGAGCTCCATCCCGCCACCGCCGGCGATGATCGCGCGCTGCAGGCTTGTCAGACGCGTGAGCCCGATCATCGTGTCGAGGACCTGCGCTTGATCTGAAGCGGAATGGAGCTGAACCATGCTGTTCTCCCGGGATGATGGCCGGCCGGCGCGCCAGGCGGAGCTTTCAGCCCGTGCAGGCAGAGCCGTGGAGCTTAAGAATTTGCGGAGTTTCGTGCGCCCTTGACGTCGAGCTCGATTTCACGCGCCAGTTCGACAATGGTCTCGGGGTGGCGCCCGTTTTCAAAGAGGGCGAATTTGAAGGCCTGGGCACGATTGACGAACAGGCCGCCGTAAAGTCCGTGTTGCTCCTGGGCGACCCAGTTGCCGCGGCTATTCTTGCCGATAAAAGTGATGGTCGATGCAGAGTTACACGAGGGAGGTTCGGCGAGTTTCACGTTGGTCGTCCTTGTTGTTGGTGAGGCAGGGCCGCTCCGCTCTCTCCGGTCTTTCCGCTATCGCCCGTCAGTCGGCGGGCGAAAGCAGCGGGGACCGAGAGCCGGAAAGCTGACCTGACTCGTGCTTCCAATATCTGCGGAGGCGGGTATGAATTCGATTGAGGCAGGCCGGCGATCTCATAAGAGCCGCATAAGGTCGAGTGAGACGTCTCAACTTGGGACATTGAAGTGGACGGCGATGATCAGGCAGCTCAGGGCTGCATAGGTTATCGCTTCGTCCCAATGATTGAGGACCGGCGCCAGCGGCTGTTCACGCTTAAAGGTCGCCAGCACCGTACTCAGGATGGTGGACATCAACAGCAATAGCATCAGGCTTTGGTCAAACCGGATACTGCTGAACGCGGCGAAGGCAAGAAGAACGATCATCCGCAACCAGAAGCGGATAATGACCCGAATCGTTTGGGCCTCGCGTGTTAAATTCGTGTTCGGCTGCAGAGTCACGCAGGTCAGTTCCTACGCAAAATTGTCGCAACAGAACGGCATGAAGAGCGGCTCCATGTGGGAAAAAGCCGGGACGCTGGCGGTTACGGTCGGCAAGGCGCCGACGCGCTGCACGTCGACCAGCGCGCTCAGAATCGCGAGCGAGAGATCCGGGTGACTGGTTTCAACGGGTTGATCGACCCAATCCGGAAGTTCGCGCTGGCGCGAGAGGGCGCAATGCCATTCACCGGCGTCATAGACAAGGCGGCGAACCTGCCATTGTGGCAATTCGAGCGCGAGCAGGGCGAGCACGGCATCGGTCCAGGCACCCGGTTGAATGTACTGTTCGATCCGCTGGAAGTCTTTCGTCCGCCGGACAGATGGCAGGCGCGAGCACACCTCCCAGATGACTTCAGACAAAAGCTCTGCCGTGACCGCATCGGCGTCACGAATCTTGCCGGCAACGCGGGAGAACGCTTGACTCATGCCACCAATATCTTCGGCGGCGCATATGAATTCGAGAGCGGAAAGCCCTCGATCTCATATGAGATTCATAAGCTGCGCGAAACCGCTTCAGCCAAACGGCACGGGGGATTCAAACGTGCAAGCGAGGCAGCACAGCGCCGCAAAGGCCATGGCCTCGTCCCAGTGATTGAGGGCCGGTTCCAGCGGTTCCTCACGATC
>Ga0210387_10001141_pt1 | contig 19821 bp, 19 predicted proteins | sample IncBWC7OmetaG_FD_160108 | JGI IMG/M metagenome (GOLD analysis project Ga0210387, IMG submission 160108) | Forest soil microbial communities from Barre Woods Harvard Forest LTER site, Petersham, Massachusetts, United States - Inc-BW-C-7-O ...
TCAAGAGTGCAATGTAGAAACTGCCGATGAACTTGGCATACACCAACAAGACGCTCGCGCCCTGGCTCAAGACCGTCGCGGCCAGAGCGGCAAAGATCGCGATCGGCGCCAACGCCATGACATATCGGGTCATTCTCAGTATGACGGCAGCAATCTCATCAATTGCATCAATCAGCGGCTTGACCTTCGTGCCCAAGCTCGAGGCGGCGGCGCCAAACAGCACGGAAAACACCACTATTTGCAGCACTTCGTTGCTTGCCATCGCCTGAACGATGGAGCTGGGAATGATGTGCTCCAGCATGTCCTTGAGCTGCAGCGGGCCGGCCCCGCTCGAGCCGGAAGCGGCGGCGGATGCCGTAAGGCCAAATCCGGGCTTGAATAACTGAACCGCCACGACACCGATGGTCATCGAAATCATCGTCGCAACGACGAACCACCCCAAGGCTTTTGCGCCGATTCTCGCTATCGAGGCCGCGCCCTCCATGCGGGCCACTCCGACGACGAGCGTGGAGAACACCAATGGCGCTATGATCATCTTGATGAGGCGCAAGAAACTCGTGGTAACCAGCGACAGAGCTGCCGCCGCACTGTCGGCGGCGGGACCGGTGCCGAGAGTTTCATGCAGGAACAGTCCAAATAACGGCCCGGCAATCATGGCGATGACGACAAACCATGTCAGGCGGGATTTCATGTTGTACTTTTAGCACAGAGTAATGAACACACGTAACCCACAGCCGAAGCCCGCGCTTACCATGCGGTTGATTCGCGAGGCACATGAACGCATTCGCGGGAAAATTCACCGCACCCCCGTCATGACCAGTCAAGTACTCAACGGGATGGCGGGGAACCGTCTGTATTTTAAATGTGAGAACCTGCAGAAAGTGGGCGCCTTCAAGGCGCGCGGTGCCACCAATGCGGTGTTTTTACTGACCGACGAGGAGGCGGCCAAGGGCGTCGTCACTCATTCCTCGGGTAATCACGCGGCGGCCTTGGCGCGGGCCGCGACGCTGCGCGGTATTCCGGCTTATATCGTAATGCCCAGCAACTCGCCGCTCGCCAAGCAGGCCGCAGTGCGCCGCTATGGCGGCGATATCGTTCTGTGCGAACCGACGTTGGCCGCACGCGAATCCACCGCCCGCCAAGTGATGGAGCGAACCGGCGCCGCATTCATTCACCCTTACGACGATTTGCGCGTCATGGCGGGGCAGGGCACGACGGCAATCGAGTTGCTCGAAGAGGTGCCGGATCTCGATATGATCTTATGCCCCGTGGGCGGCGGCGGACACCTCAGTGGAGTTGCCGTCGCGGCGAAGGACATCAAACCCAGTGTGCGCGTGGTCGGCGTCGAACCTGCCGGGGCGGATGATGCCGCGCGCTCGCTCAAGGCGGGTCAGATCATCCCCATGATCGAGCCGCGAACCATTGCCGATGGTCTCAAGACTTCGTTGGGAGAGAAACCTTTCGCGGAAATCATTCGCTTGGTGGACGACATCGTCACGGTGCAGGAAGAGTCGATCGTTCAAGCCATGCGCCGGATTTGGGAGGTCATGAAGCTCATTGTCGAGCCTTCGGGCGCGGTCAGCTATGCGGCAATCGTTGAAGGACGGCTCGCGGTATCGGAAGCCAACATCGGCATCATCTTAAGCGGCGGAAACCTGGATCTGGATCGTTTGCCGTGGCAGAGCTAGTCCAATAACAGCGGACTCAAGGCGTGCTCTTCGGCAATGCTGCCCGTCAGCGACAATGCTCGGGCGCGCGTGGGAGTGTCGCGCTCCCAGCGTGTCGACGGAGGCAGCGGCTGATCGGTCAGCAGCGCCAGCAGACTCTCATTGGTGACCTCAACGGAATCGAAAGGCGTACCATGACGCGAGCCACGCACCACCACCAACTCGGCATTTAGCTTCGCCGCCAAATCCTGCTTTTCTGCCAGAGACGTGAAGTCATTCTCGGCCGCGATGAGCAAGATCCGGCATTTCAATTGATCAAGACGATCCAAAATCGCCCAGCGCGCCAAGGCCAGCCCCGTGCCAAGATAGGAATTCGCCGGTACCAGCCCCATGGCGCTTGCCGCGTGCTCGCGCATGGCACGCTGCCAGGGTTCCGGGAACAAACGCGCGGCCATGAAACGTGCCGCGCGCGGCATGCCGAGCAGCCGCACCATTGTCGCCGAGACATAGGTCTCGAGCCACTTGCGCACGTCGCGGGGCTGGTAAGTCGCCAGGCTATTGATGAGTCCCAGCCTCGGTACACAGGCCGGCCGCAGCGTCGCCATTTCGAGCGCCACCGCGCCGCCCAGCGAGAAGCCGACGATGTTGGGTGCTGCAATCCCGAGATGATCCATCAGTTTCCACAACGCGTTCGCGAATCCGTCGATAGTGTATTCGCTGGACGGCGGCGCACTGTGCCCGCTGCCGGGCAGATCCGGAACGATGATGCGGAAGCGGCGCTCGAGAGCGGCTACTTGGAAAGCCCAATCCGCGCCGCTGGATCCTAAGCCGTGAATCAGCAATAAAGGCTCGCCGTGTCCGCGCTGCAGATAGTGTATGGCTAACCCTTCGTCACGAAAAAAAGGCATCGTCTTCGCTCCTCGGCCGCATCATCTCGACCGGTTCCATTACTCTTTGAACCAATTATTAACCGCAAAGTAAACAGCGTCTGCGCGCGGATGCAAGCACGGAGGCGCATCGAAACGCCGATTTTTTTGTAGGCCAATTCCGACCGCAGCGACGACGATCCCTGATAGCATGCAGCGCCACCGGAGTGGCGCACTAGGAGGGCTGGCGTGTGACTTGGCGAGGATGGGCGGCCTTCGTGGCCTTGGGGATAATTTGGGGGTTGCCGTACTTCTTGATCAAGGTGGCGGTCCAGGAAGTCTCTCCGCTGGTCCTGGCATTCAGCCGCGTTGCGCTGGCCACGCTGATATTAATGCCCATCGCTTGGCGGCGAGGCGCGCTGCGCTCGCTGGCCGGCCATAAGGCGCCGATTATCGCGTTCGGACTGGTCGAGTTCGCCATTCCTTTCTCGCTGATCTCGCTCGGCGAGCGTTGGATAAGCTCCTCCGTGACGGGCATTCTGATTGCCATGGTGCCCCTGTCCATTGCGCTGATCCAGCGCTACTTCGGCATCCGTGAATCGCTCGGCGCATGGCGGATCACTGGACTTGTAATCGGCCTCATCGGCGTCGCGGCATTGCTGGGAACAGGCTCCATTTCCGGCTTGCTGGGCTGGGCTGGAGTAGGCTGCATGCTGCTGTCTACGGTTTGCTATGCGGTCGGACCCTTGATCATTCAGCGTCACTTGCACAGTTTGGATTCCATCGGGCCGCTTGCCTTGAGTCTGCTGCTCGCGAGCGTCATTTTGTTGATCCCGGCCGTGATCGAGCTGCCGCCGGCCTGGCCTTCAACCGCAGCACTCGCATCGATTGCCGTTCTGGGCGTCGTGTGCACCGCTGTCGCGATGTTGTTGATGTTTTATCTGGTGCATCATGCGGGCGCATCGCGCGCCACGGTCATTACCTACATCAACCCGGTTGTGGCGACCTTGCTCGGCGTGTTGGTGCTCGATGAACATCTCGGCGTAGGCGGTTTCATCGCCTTTGCGCTCATTCTGTTCGGTTCGTGGCTGGCAACGCGGGCAAGCGTAACCCGCGAAGGTCCAAGCGAGGCGACGGTCAACGCGTGAATCCCAGCAGCTACGCCAGCCTGCCGGAACGCTTCTTCGCTCGAGTTGCCCCGACGCCGGTGCTCAAGCCGCGTCTCGTCAAGTTCAATCACGCCCTTGCGGCCGATTTGAACTTGAGCGCGGGTCTCGATACCGAAGCCTTGGCAAGTTTATTTTCCGGCAACGTGCTGCCGCCCGGCGCCGTGCCCATCGCGATGGCCTACGCGGGGCATCAGTTCGGCCACTTCGTGCCGCAGCTCGGCGACGGCCGCGCAATTCTTTTAGGTGAGATGCGCGATGGCGCCGGTGCGCGCCGCGACATCCAACTGAAGGGTTGCGGGCGCACGCCGTATTCGCGCAATGGGGATGGCCGCGCAGCCTTGGGTCCGGTGCTGCGCGAGTATCTTGTGAGTGAAGCCATGCATGCCCTGGGCGTTCCCGCCACGCGTTCCCTCGCGGCGGTCACGACCGGCGAATCAGTTCGGCGCGAAGCGCTCATGCCGGGGGCGATTTTGACGCGGGTGGCAGCAAGCCATGTTCGGGTGGGAAGCTTTGAATACTTCGCGGCGCGAGGCGACGTTGCGGCCATTCAGATCCTGGCCGACTACGTCATCGAGCGGCACTATCCGCACCTCGCACAGGACAAGGCTCGCTACCTCGCGCTGCTGGCGGAGGTGGTTTCGCGGCAGGCATCGCTCATCGCCGCCTGGATGCACGTGGGGTTCATTCATGGCGTCATGAATACCGACAATATGGCGGTGTCGGGCGAGACCATCGATTTCGGTCCGTGCGCATTCGTGGATGCATTCGATCCCGCGGCCGTATTCAGTTCAATCGACGAGCACGGTCGCTACGCGTACGCCAATCAACCGCATGCCGCCGCGTGGAATCTCGCGCGCTTCGCTGAGACACTGCTGCCCATCATCGACACCAACTCAGGCCGGGCGATCGAACTCGCCACTGAAGTGCTCTCGACATTCACGGCGCAATTCGCCGATCGATGGCTGAGCGGAATGCGCCGCAAATTGGGGCTATCGACGAATGAGGAGGGGGATCGCGCCCTGGGCGATGACTTGCTCGCCGCCATGCATCGCAATGAAGCGGATTTTACGCTGACCTTTCGCGCACTGTGCGACGCGGCGGCGGAACAAACTGACGAGACGCGAGTGCGTGGATTATTTGGCAATGCGCACGACTACGATCAGTGGGCGCAGCGCTGGCGCGAGCGGTTGGCGCGGGAATCGACGCTGCCCGGCGCGCGCGCCGCGGCCATGCGGCAGGTCAACCCGGCGTACATTCCGCGCAATCATCGGGTCGAACAGATGATCGTTGCGGCGGTGGAGCGCGGTGATTTTGCTCCCTTTGAGGAGCTTTTGGCCGTGCTGTCGGTTCCGTATCGAGAGCAGGCAGGCTATGCCGCGTATGCCGATGCGCCACTAAAGAGCGAGCGCGTACTGCAGACGTTCTGCGGCACCTGAGGACTTGCTGCAATGTAATTGCGCGGTCGCCGGTCTTATATGACAGGAGTAAGATCGCACACCCATGACCATCGCCATTTTAGTGTATTTAGGCGGCGTACTGACCATTTTGAGCCCCTGCATCCTGCCTGTGCTGCCCTTCGTATTTGCACGATCCGAGCAAAAATTTCTGACCAACGGTCTTCCCATGCTGGCCGGCATGGCCATTACTTTTGCGGCCATCGCCACGCTGGCGGCGGTGGGCGGATCCTGGGCGGTCCGAGTCAACCAATATGGACGCATCGTTGCGCTGGTGCTGTTGACCGCGTTCGCAGCGACGCTGTTGTCGGCGCGCTTGGCCGACTGGTTGGCACGCCCCTTCGTCGCTTTGGGCAATCGGCTCGCGCAGCCCACCACGGCGAGCAGCGATTTGGGGAGCGGCAATTTCGGACTCGTAAACTCTCTGCTGCTGGGTGTCGCCACCGGTCTTCTTTGGGCACCGTGTGCCGGTCCCATTCTGGGACTCATTTTGACCGGAGCGGCCATCTCCGGACCAAACGCCCGCACGACATTGCTGCTGTTTGCCTACGCCGCAGGAGCGGCAACCTCGCTGGCCGTTGCACTCCTTGCCGGGGGAAGGGTCTTTGCACTCCTCAAGAAGTCGCTTGGCACGGGTGAATGGATACGACGCGCCCTGGGCGTCGCGGTGCTGCTCGCTGTGGTGGCCATCATATTTGGCTGGGATTCAACCGTGCTGACGCGCTTGTCGCTCAGCGGCACCAACAGCCTCGAGCAGTCCCTCATCGACAAGATCGGTACGCGCGATGGTGCTCCCGGCGGCAGCATGGCCATGAGCAATTCCAACATGGCCATGAGCAATTCGACAGCTGCCGGTCACGCGATGATGATGTCCGCTGCGAAGCCTTCGGGAGATCTGCCGGTGGAAGGGGAAATCCCCTCATTCGCAGGCGCCACCCTGTGGTTGAATTCACCGCCGCTCACGCCTGAAGCCCTGCGTGGCAAGGTCGTGATGGTCGATTTCTGGACCTATTCCTGCATCAATTGTCTGCGCGCGCTGCCCTTTGTGGAGTCGTGGTACGAGAAGTACAAGGATCACGGACTGGTCGTCATTGGCGTGCACGCACCGGAATTCGCCTTCGAAAAGGACCCCAACAATGTGCGCCGCGCCGTCGCCGATTTGAAGGTTACCTATCCGGTTGCGCTGGACAACGACTATGCCATTTGGCAGGCATTCAATAACCAATATTGGCCGGCGCACTATTTCATTGATGCGACGGGGCGCATCCGTGGTCATCACTTCGGCGAAGGCAATTACGACGAGTCTGAGCAGACTCTTCGAAAATTGCTCACCGACGCCGGGCAGACCGATCTGCCGCCGCCCGGAATGGGCTCGGCGAAGGCCGTCGGTGTTCAGGCGCCGCCTGATGAAGCGCACGATCAATCACCGGAGACTTATGTCGGATATCGCCGCGCTGAGAATTTCGCATCGCCGGGCGGATTCTCCCAGGATCAACCGCACCGTTATTCGGCGCCGGCTGCATTAAAATTGAATCAATGGGCATTGAGCGGGTCATGGAATGTAGACCCTGAGAAAGCGGTGCTGGGCGCCGCGCCCGGAAAAGTTGAGTTTCGGTTCTACGCACGCGATTTACATCTGGTCTTGGGTCCGAGCAGCGATGGCAAGCCGGTGCGCTTTCGCGTGCTGCTGGACGGTGCCGCACCCGCCGCAAATCATGGGGCCGATACGGATTCCAGCGGCGCAGGGGCCATCGATCGACAGCGCCTGTACCAGCTGATTCGGCAGGCCGGGGATGTGCGCGAGCATGTGTTTTCGATCGAGTTTCTCGATCCCGGTGTGCAGGCGTATTCATTTACATTTGGATGAGGGACAGGTTATGAGCGCGCTGATGAGTCGTCGTTATTTTGTCGCAGGATTGACTGTTTTGTCGGCAATCCCGTTGATACGCAGAGTAACCGCAGCAACGCTGTCGGGGCCTGCGCTGAACAATGAAGTGTCGATAGAGAATTTCTCGCCCGACGGCAAAAGCTTGGGTGTCGCGCGGGTTGCGAAGATCGTGAAGACCGAAGCGCAATGGCAGGCGCTGCTGTCACCGGCCGCGTATCGCGTCGCGCGCCAGGCCGGCACGGAAGTGGCGTTTACCGGCGAATACGACAGAAATCATGCGGACGGCATCTACCACTGCGTGTGTTGCGATACGGCGCTTTATGATTCGAAAACCAAATTTGAATCCGGCACCGGCTGGCCCAGCTTTTGGAAACCGATCTCCGCGCTGAATGTCGTCAAGAGCAACGACACTACGTTTGGGATGCAGCGCGACGCGATTTCCTGCCGCCGCTGCGACGCTCATTTGGGTCACGTATTTGACGATGGCCCGAAGCCCACGGGCTTGCGTTATTGCATGAATTCAGTTGCACTGCACTTTGCGGCTCGCGCATAGGAAAGGATGGAAATATGACATTTTGGAAATTGGCATCTCCGATGCGCGTTGCCCTGGCTGTAGGCGCAGCGTTGTGCGGCGTAGTGCTGTGGCACTCGCCGCTGTTCGGGGCAGAGGCTCCGGTGATCATCGCGCCTCCGGTGGTCGACAACCCGAAGGCCGCCGGACCTGCGCAGACCGCGGTGCTGGCAGGAGGTTGCTTTTGGGGGGTACAAGGCGTGTTCGAGCACGTGAGGGGCGTGCAAAAGGTGGTGGCAGGCTACGCGGGCGGTGAGAGGTCTACCGCGCGATATGAGGCCGTCAGCTCGGGAGATACGGGCCACGCTGAATCGGTGAAGATCACTTTCGATCCGGCGGCCATTTCCTACGGCCAAATTTTGCAGATCGCATTCTCGGTCGTGCACGATCCCACGCAGCTCAACCGCCAGGGACCCGATGTCGGTAGCCAATATCGTTCTGCGATTTTCTATGCCGATGAAAATCAAAAGCACATTGCGCAGGCCTATATCAGTCAGTTGGATCAGGCCCGCGCCTTTGCGCGGCCGATAGCCACCCGCGTAGATCCGCTCAAGGGATTTTATGCGGCCGAGGACTATCACCAGGATTATTTGATCCATAACCCAACTCAGCCATACATCGCGCTCTATGACATACCCAAGATCGAGAATTTCAGGCGCACCTTTCCGGAACTGTACAGCGGAAGCCCGGTGCTGGCTCACAACTAGCAGCCTTACGTGAAAAAGCTCCTCGGCTCTTGGCTGCTGGCGGCCTGTTTTATCGGGCTACAGGCCGGGGCCGCGGATGAAGACAAGCCGTCAATCACCGTTTTTGCGGCTGCGTCCCTGACAAATGTGCTGCAGGAATTAGGGGATGGTTTCACCAAGGACGCATCGGTACCGGTGCGCTTCTCGTTTGCGGCGAGTTCGGCTCTTGCCCGCCAGATCGAAAACGGATCGCGGGCCGATTTGTTTTTCTCCGCGGATCTTGAGTGGATGGATTACCTGCAATCCCGCAAGTTGATTCAGCCTGCGACCCGGCACGATGTCGTGGGGAATCGGCTGGTCTTGATAGCTCCGGCGGACAGCAAAATTATCCTGAAGATCCAACCGCATTTCGCGCTGGCCGCAACCTTGGGTAAGGGACGATTGGCGACCGGTGATCCGGATTCCGTACCGGTAGGCCGCTACGCACACGAAGCGCTGGCCAACCTCGGCGTCTGGGATGAGGTGTCCGCGCGCTTGGTGCGTACCGACAGCGTGCGTTCGGCCCTCGCCTTCGTTGACCGCGGCGAGGCAGCGCTCGGCATCGTGTACGCAACCGATGCGCTCATCGATAAAAAAGTTCGCGTGGTCGACGCGTTTCCTGCCGCCACTCACATGCCCATCATTTATCCGGCGGCGTTGACGATCGGCGCGAAGCCCGATGCCGCCAAGTTTCTAGCCTATATCCGCGGTCCTGCGGGTAACATCGCGTTCCAACGCCATGGCTTCACGCCGCTGCAATAGATCCTAGGGGCCGAGGGCTGGGATGCCGCGGCGGATGTCTGCGGAGAATGTGTCGCTGCGATCGGACTGCTTCGCGCGGTCGGTGATTCGTCCGAGCGCGCGCAGCTCTTCCAGCGAATACCGCGAATCCAGACCACCCACGCGGTAAACGTACGCGGGCAGGTAACCGGTGAACAGCAGCCGGTAGCTCCAGGGCAGATATCCGACGATTCGCTTCATCATGTGATAGACGAGCGTGGTGCAGTTGACGGTAATGGTGTTGTAGAAGCGAGGCTCGTTCACCAACCTGTCCGCCTGCTCGACGTAGCCGATGAACAGCGAACGCATCGCCGCCGGCGGCATGCGAATCCGATAGAGATAATCGTCCTCGCCTCGAACATTGGTGCGGACGCGGATCACATCCCGCTCATCGGCTGCGATGATGCTGAGCCCGTACCTCTTGAAGAAGCCGTCGATTTCCGAATAAGTCTTGTTCTTCTCGCGCCGGACTTCCACTGAAAAAGCCACGTGCTGACCATCGCTGAATCCGAACGATACCAGCATGTGCGCAATCGCCCAGCCATTCCAATACGACATGATCATATCGACCGAATCGAGTTTGTCGAGATAATAGACGCGGGTTTCCCAGCGCTGTGTATAGTCATCGTCGGTACGCCAATCGAAATTGCGCACATCGTGCAAGGTGACGCGATCGCCCTCGATCGTGCCGCTCGTGATTCGCGCGACGTCATCCGCCCACATGCGATCATTGGATGGCGCAATGTGCTGCCACCAAAAGAGCAGCGCGCCGAACGCCAGCGCAAAGGTCAACACAGCGATGCCGGCACGGCCTTGCCAGAGCGCGATCAGCGTCGCAAGGCTGAACACAGTCCACAGCACGACAGCGCCAACTTTGAGCGGCTGTCCGCCCGGCGCCTGGTACCAGATCGCCAGCGCCGCCCAGATCCCCGGCAATCCAACAAGTAAAGTCGCCAGCAGCGTGACAGTGAATCGCAACATGCTCGCGGCGCTGATCGTCATGATTCCCGTATTGTGCCAGTAGATTGACATGCCATGGCGGCGCAAGGTACGGTTTCGTGTGACTCAATCGACCGCATTTCGACTCAATGTCCCGTTCATCCAGGAACTGGGTGTCGAGTTCATCAGTGCTGGGGATGGCCGATCGGTCGTTGCGTTGAATCTCGAGCCTTGGCACCTCAATAGCTGGGCGGTTGCGCACGGCGGAGTGCTCATGTCCCTGCTCGATGTGGCGATGGCCGTGGCCGGCCGTTCGCTGAATGCGAGTGCCGGCGGGGGCGTAACCGTAGAAATGAAGACCAGCTTTCTGCAGCCCGCCAAAGCGGGCTCACGCTTGATTGTCTCGGGGTACGCGTTTCATCGCTCTACGACCATGGCCTTCTGCGAGGGTGAGGCACGCGATACCGAAGATCGATTGATAGCCAAGTCGATGGGAACGTTCAAATACCTAAAATCAGGAGCCGGATCCGATGGCTGAGTATCGACCGATCTTGCATCACTATCCGATGTCGCCATTCGCCGAGAAAATCCGCTTGATTCTAGGATTCAAGGGCCTGCATTGGTTCTCGGTCCACATCCCCAACATCATGCCGAAGCCCGATGTGACAGCGCTCACCGGCGGGTATCGCAAGACGCCGGTAATGCAAATCGGGGCAGACATCTATTGCGACACAGCCCTGATTGCGGAGGTCATCGAAGCGATTTCGCCGCAGCCGACGTTATACGCGAGCGGCACCGGGGCAGCATCGCGAATCCTCGCCCAATGGGCCGATTCGACGCTATTTTGGACGACGGTTGCCTTCGCCATGCAGCCGGCCGGTCTTGCGCACATGTTCGAGGGCGTGCCCCCGGAAGCCATCAAGGCCTTCGGCGATGATCGAAACGTTTTTCGCGCGAATCTTCCCCGCATGCGTCCAGCGGATGCCACCGCCGCGTTTGCCTTGTATCTCGAGCGGCTCGAGGAGACGCTCGGACAACAAAAATTCTTCTTCGGGTCCGCGCCCAGCATTGCGGACTTCTCGATTTATCACAATATCTGGTTCCTCGAGCGCGGCGGTCCCGTGGCGAAGATTCTCGAATCCTACCCCGCACTTCAGGCGTGGCGAACACGCATGTCGGCGTACGGTCACGGCACTCACGAGAAACTCGACAGCGAGGCCGCGATTGCCATTGCACGCGGCGCCACCGCCGAGCCCTCTGCCGGGAATAACGCCGAATCTCACGGCATCTCCATCGGCGAGAAAGTGGTGGTGGCGGCAACCGACACCGGCACCGACCCGATCCAGGGCGAATTGTATGGCGCCACCCGAGATCGAATCTCGATCGCGCGGCAGGATCCGCGTGCCGGAAACGTCGTCGTGCATTTCCCCAGATTGGGATTTGAACTGCGGCGCGCCAAATGAAAACATCGATCTACGCGGGATTGATCGCCGGCACCATAGACATCGGAGCGGCCTGCACCATTAACAGGATCGGTCCGGGGCCCATTCTGCGTTTCATCGCGAGCGGCTTGTTGGGGACGCCTCTTCCTCACGAAACCTGGGTTTACTGCTTGGGTCTGGGGTTGCAATGGATGATGTCGATCATCATCGCCGCGATATTTGTCATCGCCGCGAGCAAGATCCCCGCACTACTGCGTCACTGGATCGCAGCGGGTATCGCGTACGGCATAGTGGTGTACTTCGTCATGACCTTTGTGGTGGTGCCGCTCTCCAGAGCCAAGTCGGGACACGTGACGCTGTCATCCTTCGTCGAGAATCTCCTGGCCATGATTTTGTTCGGCCTGATTGTCGCGTACCTGGCGCAGCGCATGGCCCCAAAGGTCAAAAAATTCTAAGTGCGGGGCGCGGAAGGACGCCAAACCCGGAAACCGCCCAGAAAGGCAAAGTCGTTGTTTCCAAGCCGTGCGTTATTCGGCAGCTTTTTCAATTTACGAGCGTTGCCGCCGCCGATGACCACGTAGTCGGCTTCCAATGCCTTACTGAGCTGCGCGACCACATCGGCGACCACGCGACGCCATTTTTTGGCGCCCAATCGATGCCGCCCTCGATCGCCCAGATAAGCTTCGTAGCTGCGGCCCCGTTTATAGGGCAGATGCGCAAGCTCCATCGGCGCCACGGTGCCGTCGACAATCAGTGCCGAACCCAACCCCGTGCCCAACCCCAAAAAAAGCATGCGACCGCCTTCGTAGCTGCCGATCGCCTGCATCGCAGCATCATTCATGACCAATGTCGGCCGGCCAAAGGCTTTGCGAAAGTCAAAACCAACCCAACCGCGTCCGAGATTGAACGGTTCGGTGACGATCTTGCCGTGCACGACCACGCCTGGATATCCGATCGATACCGCGTCATATTTCAAATCGCCGGTCAGCCGCAGCACCCGCGAAACCATCCGGCGCGGCGTGAGGGTGGGGCCGGATTCAAATTGACGCATGTCACGGTGGCTCGAAACCCGGGTCTTGACATGACTGCCGCCGATATCAATGACGAGTACGCGCCGCTGGGGTTTTCGTTGCATGATGCGCGAACAATAGCGCACTAACCGCCCACTCGTCAGGCGCTTCTGCTGACATAATGTGCAGCACCGTATCGAAACAGGAGGACACATGAGAATTCGGTCATTTCCGCGAATGCTGCAGATGTCGGTGTGCATGGCGGCGGCAGGGTGCGCGACGGCGCCGTCGGTACCCGGACCCCTGCAGGTACCTGCCACTCAAGCGCTGATCAAACAGCTGCATGCCACGGGCGTGCAAGTCTATGAATGCCAGCCGACGAAAAATGATCCTTCTCAATTCGAATGGGCGTTCAAACAGCCGGAAGCCACCCTTTTGACCAAGGGCGGCAAGAGCTTCGGAAAGCACTACGCCGGCCCGACCTGGGAAGCCAACGACGGCAGCAAGGTGATCGGGGAAATGGTCGCTCGCAGCGACAGCCCGAACCCAAACTCGATTCCCTGGCTGCTGCTGCGTGCCAAGGCGACCTCCGGAAATGGCGTGTTTGCGGGCGTGCAGTTCATTCAGCGATTGAATACGGCGGGAGGCAGCGCCGCCCTGGTCGCGTGCCGGCAGGATCAGGCCCGCCAGCTGCTGCGCGCGTCATATACGGCCGACTATTTGTTTTACGGCCCGAAACGCTAGCTCCGATGCATGAGTCCTTGGAACAAGTCCAATCAAAAATAGCCTATCTCGAGCGCGCCATGGCCGAGCTTAGTGACGTCGTATTTCGACAGCACAGAGAAATCCAGGCACTGGAAGCGCAACTGAAGGCCGTCAGGGACCGGCTCGAGGCCGCGCCGTCCGAAGAGGGCCGCACGGCCGAGCAGGAACGGCCGCCGCACTATTGATGTCAGAGAAGGGGTGGCGAATTCCGCGCCTGTTGATGGTGCGCGAGTCCAGCTGGCGAACAGGTGCTATGGCATGATGCCGGCATGTCATTCGCAAGGGATCCAGCCGACTGGTTCGAAGAGACCTCCGGCCGCGCGAACCGCCTGTTCTTAAGGACGCCGCAGGGGCGAAACTTAAGCTATGCGGGGCTTCGCGAACAGTCCGGCCGGATTGCCGCCGCGCTGATTCAGCGCGGCGTGCTGCCGGGCGACCGCATCGCGGTTCAGGTCGATAAATCCCCGGAGGCGGTTCTCCTCTATGTAGCGTGCCTGCGTATGGGGGCGGTGTATGTGCCCATCAATGTTGCGAACACGCTCAATGAAGTCGAGCATTTTCTACGCGATTCGCGGCCTCGCCTGGCTGTCATTCGGCCGCAGGACTTAAGCTTGATCGAGCCGCTGGCGCGAGAGTCGGGCATATCGCTCGAGACGCTGGGCGCGAACGGGGATGGCTCGTTGCTCAATTTGGCCGCCGAGTCGGCGGGGGATTTCGAACTTCCAACCAGGTTTGATCCGAGCTCGGTCGCGGCGATTATCTACACGTCCGGAACCACGGGGCGCTCAAAAGGCGCGATGCTGACGCGTGCCAACCTCGTATCGAACGCCGCGGTATTGGCTGAAGCGTGGCGTTTTACCAGCAGCGATGTGCTGCTGCATTCGTTGCCGCTGTTCCATATTCACGGATTGTTCACCGCGATCAATACCGTTCTCGCCTCGAGCTCGAGCCTGTTTTTCTTGTCTAAATTCGATGCTGCGGAAACGTTGCAGCATCTGCGGGAGGCGACCGTGTATATGGGGGTCCCGACGCATTACACCCGCCTGCTGCAACAGAATCGACTCGGCCAAGAAACTACGGCCACGGTGCGCTTGTTCATTTCGGGATCCGCGCCATTGCTGTCCGAGACTCACCGAGAATTCCTGCAGCGTACCGGGCACGTGATTCTGGAACGTTATGGAATGTCAGAGACGTTGATGAACACATCGAACCCTTACGACGGGCTGCGCCTGCCCGGATCCGTCGGGCCGCCGCTCAAGGGAACGGCGGTACGAGTCAGCAACGACGAAACCGGCGCCGTGGAGGCCGAGCCGGACGTGATCGGCACGCTTCAAGTCAGGGGCCCGAATGTGTTTGCGGGCTATTGGCGGGATGAGGAGAAAACACGTAGCGAATTCACTGCTGACGGCTGGTTCAAAACGGGTGATGTGGGCCGTATCGATCGCAACGGCTACGTGCATATCGTCGGCCGGGCCAAGGATTTGGTGATCAGCGGCGGCTGCAACATCTATCCCAAGGAGGTCGAAGCCGAATTGGATGCGCTGGCCGGCGTGCTGGAAAGTGCGGTGTTTGGTGTGCCCCATCCGGATTTCGGGGAGGGCGTCACCGCGGCCATTGTCGCAAAGCCGGGTGCCGTTCTTTCGGAAGAAGTCATCATCGATTCGGTGAAGTCGCGCCTGGCCTGCTACAAAGTGCCGAAGCGAATTCTCCTGGTTGACGAGCTGCCGCGAAATACGATGGGCAAGGTGCAGAAAAATGCCTTGCGTAAAACATTTGCCGCGATCTACGCCGGCGATCAACCACCGGGTTAGTTGCCGGGTAGCAGCGTAATCATGGTAAGCGTTCGCGCGCCGAGTGCGGCGCCTCCCTCAGATTGGTCGATGACCACGTAGAAACTCTTTGACTGAGCTCGCGGGGCCTTGCTCAGGGGAATGCTTAGCGAGACGCTGGATAGTCCGTCGCCAATGTGGCCGAGCTGAGGCACCATGGGGGAAAAATCGATCCCGGGTTTTGCCGTACCGGACTCGGTCCACCAGGTAAAGCTTGTCTCGCCCCGCAAATTACCTTTGCGGCGCACCGAAACGAGTGCCAACGATTCAGCAGCCGGAACCTCAACCGTGTCGGAGGCCATCTCAATTTTCGATGGGCCGGACGAGACGCCGGCCGATGGCGATGCGGGTTGGGTCGCCGCCGATCTCGTTGCCGCGGGGGACGCCGGCACGGGCACTTCGGCAGGCGGCGCTACGGCAGGCGGCGCTACGGTTCGTGTGTCGTGCGATGCGGGCGGCGGTGGTGTCGATTTCGTTGCCGTGGCGGGCGCCGCGACCGGCGCTACGGTGCGCGTGTCGTGTGATGCGGGCGTCGTCGGCGTCGATTTCGTTGCCGCACGGGGCGGCGCGACCGGCGCTACGGGACGTGTGTCGTGCGATGCGGGCGGCGGTGGCGCCGAATTCGTCATCGGCGCGGAATCTTCGATCGGTGGGCTGCTATCAAGCTGCGGCAATGCGCTGCGATGGCTGATCATCCAAAAGGCGCCCGCGAGGAGCACGACAATTCCGACAACCACGGCCACTGCAAAAAAGGATTTGGGCTCCTTGCCAGGCGGCGGTTCGAGTAGGTCCGTGATCGGCGCCAAGCGCTTTGCCGCACCGCGAAGGTCAAAGCGGTCCAACCATTCCTGAACATTGGCCGGTCGATCCTCGCGTTTCCAGCGCAGGCCGGCGCGAAGCGCGTGCCATTGCCGATTCGTGAGGTTTGGGGGCCGCCGCAGTCTCAAATTGGCCTGACGGGCCTCGATCGCGGTTTTCCTCGAGAATGGATGCTCGCCGCTCAGCAGCAAGTAAGCGATGCAGGCAAGTGCGAATACATCATCCCGCGTATCCGCAGGTTCTCCTTCGAGCACCTGGCAGCTGGCATAGCCGGAAGTCGCAAATGGCATTGTCATTTCATGGTCGGGTGTCGATGACCTGCGGTTCGATCGATGGGCCGCTCCGAAGTCCAGGACGCGTACTTCGCCTGGAATCGCGATGAAAATATTCTGCGGATTGATACTTCCATGCACCACGCCGCGTGTATGCGCATAAGCAACAGCCGCGCCGACGTCCCGCACAATCGCCAACGCTTGAGCGCGCTCCAAGGGAATGAGCTTTCTTGCTTGCAGCACGCGACTAAGCAGCGGCCCATTTAGAAGTTCCATCGTAAAGAAGACGACCGGGCCATCCCGGTCAAATTCAAATACACGCAATATGTTCGGATGCGATAGCAGCTGCAGATGCTGGAATTCTCTGCGCAGCTGGGTGAGCAAGTCCGCGCGCTTGGTCACTGCCGTGTGCAGCACCTTGATTGCCAGCTTTTGGCCGCCAGGCGGTGACTCCAAGCGATACTCATCGATTGCCTGGAACACGGTGCCCACGTCGCCCTGACCCAATATGTTCTCGATCCGGTAGCGACGCCGCAGCACGCTGCCAGGCATCAGTTCGCCGGCGGCATCCGCTGGTGTCTCCTCGCGACGTGGGGGGGGCGCCTGTGGAACGGCAACCTCCCGGGCTAAAGGAATCTCGGGAATCATGGGAACCACCGGAACCACGGGGATGTCGAGCGCAACCGCAATCTGGCGCGCGACGGGGATTTTGCGGCTCCCCAGTGCCGATTCCGCCAATGCTTTTTTGACCGACTGGAAAACCTCGGTCTTGATCCTGCCGCGCCGATAGTACTGGTCGAGTTGCGACAGTACTTCCCAATTGCCGTCGGCGTCGGATTCGAATCTTTTTCGCATGTACTGCAGGAACGCCGCCTCATCACAGGTGCCGATGGCCAGTGCGTCCAACCAGGTCTTGATCGCACTTTCATCCGCAATTTCAGGTGGTTGAGCGTCTGCTGGCTGCCTCACCGGGCACATCGGCGGTCCTTAGTCTTACACTGCTTCGGCATTGTACCCTTGGAACAGCACCGGGAACGACCAAGGGATGATGCGGTGCGATGTAAGAATTGCAATGATTGGCCGATGGCGGCCCCAGGAATAAGAAATATGCACCAAGCCGGGCTCATGATGGATAGACCGCTGCTGATTTCCGACGTGATTGAGCACGCCGCAGGGCAGTTTGGCGATACGGAAATCGTTTCGCGTGAGACGCATGGCGGTATCTTTCGGTACACCTACGCGCGGTGCAAGGCCCGTGCGCAGCAGCTGGCGAATGCGCTTGCCGGGCTGGGCCTTGGCGCCGGGAAATCGATCGGGTCCGTGGCGATGAACAATCATCGGCACCTTGAAGCCTATTACGCGGTGTCGGGCAGCGGCATGATCATGCACACCTGCAATCCGCGCCTGCATCCGCCGCAACTGATATTCGTCATCAATCACGCGGAGGATGGCGCGCTGCTGTTCGACCCATCTTTTGCGCCTTTGATCGAAAGCATTGCGCCTCACTGTCCGCGGGTGAAGCATTGGATTTGCCTGAGCGATGCCGAAAATATGCCAAGAATGGGCGGCGTGCATGGCGTGTTCTGCTACGAGGATTTCATCGCGCCCCAAAGCGCAGAGTTTTTGTGGCCGCAATTCGATGAACGCACTGCGGCAGCGCTTTGCTATACCTCGGGCACCACCGGAAATCCCAAGGGTGCGCTGTACTCGCATCGATCGATCGTCCTCAACGCACTCTCGGCCTGCCTGCCGGGACTGATATCGCTGTCGCCGCGAGACACGGTTCTGCCTGCCGTGCCCATGTTTCATATCAATGGCTGGTGTATTCCGTATGCGGCCCCGATTGGGGGTGCAAAGCTGGTTTTGCCGGGACAGCGGTTGGATGCCTCCGGACTCTACGAAATGCTGGAAAGCGAGAAAGTAACGGTGACCGCAGGTGTGCCGACGATCTGGATCGCCTTGATGCGATACGTGCAGCAGGGCAATTTGCCTCTATCGACACTCAAGCGAATCTTGGTGGGCGGTTCGGCGATGCCGCCATCGTTGATCGCGAAATTCGACCAGGAATTCGGCATCGAGGTGCGACATGCCTGGGGCATGACGGAAACGGTGGCGATTGCCACCATGTGCACGCTGAATTCTCAGCAGGCGGCGATGCCATGTGCCGAGCGTCATGCGATCACGGCTAAACAAGGAAAGTCAGCCTTCGGTGTCGAGATCAAGGTCGTCGATGAAAGCGGCGCCACCTTGCCCCGCGATGGGCGGTCGCAAGGCCATCTGATGGTACGGGGACAATGGACCATTGCGGGCTACTACAAGGCGGAAGAAACCGCTCTCATCGATGGATGGCTGCCCACCGGCGATATCGCGACCATCGATGCGCAGGGCACCATGCAGATCAGGGACCGCGCCAAGGATCTGATCAAGACGGGCGGGGAGTGGATCAGCTCGATCGATTTGGAAAATGCCGCGATGGGTCACCCCGCCGTCGCCATGGCCGCGGTCATCGGTATAAAACATCCGCGCTGGGAAGAGCGGCCCTTGTTATTCATTGTGCGCAAGCCCGATCATTCCTTGGAAGGCGATGAAATCCTGGCGTTTCTTGCGCAGCGGGTCGCGAAATGGTGGATCCCGGACGGCGTCATTTTTCTCGATTCGTTGCCGGTTGGCGGAACCGGCAAGGTGCAGAAGGCGGCGCTTCGAGAGGAATACGGGAGCAAATTCAGCTAGCGAACACGCTGGCCGCGTTTTAAGCCTATCATGCGACCCCACGGGAGACTGTTCCAATGACCACCAAACCTGAATTGTTGATGGCGTCGCTGATTTTTTGCGCGGCATTATCAGGCTGTCAATCGGGCGGGAGCACTGTGGCGCGGCCGGATGCCGCGCCGTCCGCGGGCGCATCGGCCGCGGTGCCGCCCGGCATGAACCGCAACGGTGAAGTGATCGATTCGTCCAAGGTCCAAAGCGGTTCGGGGAAGAGCGTAAAGGGCATCAACGATTTCGAGGGAGAGATTACCGGGGTAGCTGCGTCAAATAGCAGATTTGCACAGTTGCAAATCGGCATGAGCATCAGGCAGGCGCTGGATATTTGCGGTCCGCCGACCGATCAGGGAGCGTACATAACCGGCAAGGCCTTTATTCCGTTCTATTTCGGCAGCGACCGTAGTCGCTTCGAGCTGATTTACAAAGGACAAGGCCGGTTGATATTCGCCGGTGGTTCCGTCAGCAACTACACCGGCGGCAATTTGATCTGGATTATCAATTCGGCCAGCGAGTCCGGCTACCGTTAGTTCAGTGCACTTGGAATCGGACCAGTGTTGTCTCGTGCGGCCCACTCGCCGCGTCGTCCCAAATTCTCGTATATACCTCGTGACTGCCGCGAACTAGCGGCCACGCGTAGTGACCTACAGTCGTGCTCGACACCTGTTTGCCGTCGATGTACCAGTCGACGCGCCGCAACCCGGGTACCGCGGCGACTTGCATGGGCAGCGCTTCGAGCTCGGGCGGGATCCGCGGATCTTGTGCGACTTGCAGTCCGACCGTGGGCTGCAGCACTCGATACTGCACGCCCGCGGTAGGCGGCCCGCCGCTGCGGGCGGGCACTGTGCCCGGCACGAACCAT
>Ga0210387_10001142_pt1 | contig 19820 bp, 12 predicted proteins | sample IncBWC7OmetaG_FD_160108 | JGI IMG/M metagenome (GOLD analysis project Ga0210387, IMG submission 160108) | Forest soil microbial communities from Barre Woods Harvard Forest LTER site, Petersham, Massachusetts, United States - Inc-BW-C-7-O ...
CGCGACTGCGTAAGCAATTGCGGCTTGAGGCGCGAGCGGTTGCGATGCTCCGCTGTTGGCCTCCTCATGAAGCTGGAACATCTCCACCGATTTCGCGTAGTCACGAAGCTGAGAGTATGCCTGTGCGAGGTTGAGTATCGCGCCCGCATCCTGAGGGTCCAGGCTATGTGCTAGCTGGAGTTGAATTACAGCGGAAGCGGCATCGCCTTCCGCAAGCAGCACGGTACCAAATGCGCTGTGGCCCGCGGCGACTTCGGGGGCAAGCTCCACCAGCTTCGCAAACTGCATGTGCGCGGAACGCAGGTCGTTCTGAAGATAGGCTGCGGAGCCGGCGCGGAATGCTTCTTCAGCCAACTTCAGCCTGGTGTCTGCGGAAGTATTTTGGCTTGCAGTAGGCGCAGTGGATGTCTGGGCCTTCGCCAGTGGGAGCGTTGCCGCTATGACGCCATACAGAAGCAGCGATTGTACCGGGAGGAGTTGCATCTCAGCGTGATTGTAATTATGGATGAAGATGGATCGTTTAGTGCGTGGCCGCTGAAGCCTGTGCAATGTGAACGTACTCCCGGCCCACATAAAGTCGGTATCCAGCGCCGTCGGGTGCGGTTAAGACCTGCAGAGGTGTCGGACGATGGAGGTCGGCGTCCCTGGCAGAGCGGACGGAGAAGAGGTCGTGGCCGCCGATGTCCATGACGACGAAGCTATTGCCAGCAATGAAACCGCAGCCATACGCTCCCGGTTCAAGTCGACGCCCCTCGATTTCGATGGGTGACTCGGTGATCAGATAAGCCTGATATTTCTGCTGTACGGAGCTTGAGTAGCCAGCTGTGTCCACCAAGCTGGCGAGGAAAAGAGAGTCTTTCGTAAATTGAACGCCGCTGGAGTTCCTGGCTTGAATTGGCGCGGACTGTCCCCGAAAGAAGACCGTGCCGGGAAGAAACTTCGCTGCCTCTGGAGCAGTCAATATCTTGGTCGCAGTCACAGTGGATGCGCCGGTTTTGTCCGTAGAAGCGGATTGGGAAGCTGCGTACAAAGCAGGTACGGTGATGGCAAAGAGCAGGAGACTGCGAACTGATTGACGAATCATGATGGGCCTCGTATAGATCGCATCGTACTTCGCCTGCAGTGAACATCGCAACATGTAGACTGGTGACCTTTGAAAATGGAGGTAACATGCGGGCCGCTTTTTTGGTAATCCTGACGCTCTGCGGAATAGCAGCTGCGCAGACTACAGTACTGCGGCCAATTGACCCCTTTTCGATGAAAGAAGACGGACTCGCAATCCGTCGGAACGTCGAGCAGGGAAAACCCTTTACTGTTGCAGGCGAACGCGGCGTCATCCTCGGGCAGCAGGAGGGGACGTTTGAGGCGTGGGTCTTGCCTGTTAAGCTGCTCAGCCACTTCGCCATTCATGCCAATGTCGAAGGCTACACCGTACCCATCGACCTCAACGCTGACGCAGCAGAGATCGAGGTTTTTCCCGATCACACTGTGATCACGTATTCCCACATCGCGTTCACCGTAAGGCAGATCATGTTCGCGCCGGACGACGCGGAGGATGGCACCGGTGCAATCGTGCTGTTTCAAATTGACTCGATACGTCCGATGGACCTGACATTTAGCTTCACGCCCGAGATGAGGCCGATGTGGCCGCAGCGTAGTCAAGGGCTGCCATCGGCAGAATGGGTAAAACAGGGGATTGGTGGATTTTATGTGCTGCATACCGACTTTCCTAACCTCGCTGGGGCCGTCGGGATGCCCGACACTCAGCCTGGAATCATGGCGCCATACCAGGAGAAGCCACATTTTTATCCGCTGGAACTCAATCTCCATTACGACCCGAAGCGGGACACGAACCGCTATTTCCCTCTGTTGATGGCGGTGGGCAGCACAGTGGAGACGGCGGCCAATGCCACGCTGCAAGATAAGCTCATCCGGCTGGACGCCATGCTGCCGCAGATATATGCGAAACATGCGGCGCGATATGAGCAGATGAAGAATACGTTGACCGCCATTCGGACTCCGGACGCCGGATTGAACGACGATTTTGCATGGGCGGAGATGTCAATCGAACAATTGAAGGCAAAGGCGCAGCCGAGCGGAGAGATAGGACTCGTGGCGGGATACTACTCGTCGGGGGACTCGGCGCGGCCGGGATTCGGCTGGTACTTCGGACGCGACACCTTATACACACTCTATGCGGTAAATGGCTTTGGCGACTTCGGCTTGACGCGCGAGGCACTGGACTTCCTGATGAAGCGGCAGCGCGATGACGGAAAGATTATGCACGAATACCCGCAGACCGCAGCCTATTTTGATTGGAAGACCTTTCCCTATACCTATGCTGCGGCAGATTCGACGCCGCTATTTCTGACAACGATGCTGGATTACGTGCGGAGCAGTGGCGACATCGATTTTCTCCGGCAACACCGGGAGATCGTCGAAAAGGCATGGCACTTCGAAACGACCCATGACTCCGACGGCGACGGCATCTACGACAATTCACAAGGCACAGGCTGGGTGGAGAGTTGGCCGACCGGAATGCCGCATCAGGAGGTGTATCTCGCGTTGCTCGACCAGCAGGCGTCCATGGCGATGTCAAAGCTCGCAGGCCTGTTGGGCGATAAGCCAACCGCCGATGCTGCTGGGACACGCGCATCCGACCTGACAAAGAAGATTGAGGCTGAGTATTACGACGCTGCGCGACAGGAGTACGCCTTTAGTCGAAACGCCGACGGCACGCTTGACCGCACCGCAACTGTCTATCCCACCATTGCGTGGTGGAACGGCGGGGAGGGCCTGGCGCATCCGCAGGCGAGCTTCCCGCGGTGGGCCTCGCATGACTTTTCGACCGACTGGGGATTGCGCGACGTGGCCGAGAGCGATCCCGTGTACGACCCCATCAGTTACCACCAGGGATCGGTGTGGCCACTGTTTACGGGCTGGACCTCGATCGCGGAGTATCGTGCGGGCCATACGCTCTCCGGCTATTCGCATCTTATGCAGAACGCGGACCAGACTACGACCCAGGACCTTGGTGCTATGACGGAGTTGCTGTCGGGCGCTTTCTTTCAGCCCTTCGGCCGAAGCACAAGTCATCAGCTCTGGTCCTCCGCCATGGTGATTACTCCTGCGCTACGAGGCTTGTTTGGCGTAGATGTGGATGGCCTTTCGGGATTGATATACCTTGATCCGCATCTTCCTGCCGATTGGGACACGGCAGAGGTGCAGAGACTTCATGTGGGACAGGCGGTATGTTCGTTGGACTATCGACGCCAGCGCCAGGGTCTTGTGGTTAAGGTCAACCCTATTTCAGGTTCGGCGGTTCGATTAGCTACTGCAGTGAAGGGTGCGCGAACTGCGGTTGATGGATCGTCGATCACCTTCGCATTGCCGCCGGTTGAAGTCGCTATTCCGCATGCCTTGCCGTTGCCCGGGGCGCGCACGTCGCAGGTGAAGGTGCTTTCCGAGAGCATGACGCCGAACTCGCTGAGGCTCGAGCTGGAATCCGAAGCGGGATCGGTGGTTACGCTGAAGCTCCGTCGCAACGCGACGACGCTCAATGTTCAGGCGGAGGGTGGAGAACTTGTGCCCGCTGAATATGGCTCTAACAGCTTGGGTCTTGTGACGGTGAAGTTTCCGACGGGCTCTGGCTATCAACACCAGACGGTCACACTACGTTGGTAACTCGTACGCCCGCAGGAGCACTTGGCCTGCCGGACGGTGAGCAAGCAGATTCTGCCCGGTGATGATTGACTACCGCGAACAGCGGTCCTCAAATGATCCCCAATTTCCGTTGCAGCTGCTCGAGTGAAATGCCCTTCGTCTCCGGGTAGATGAACAGTACTACAAAAAATTGCAGTACCATCATGGCCGCAAAGAAGGCGAAGGGAGTGCCGCCCGAGGACTTTGCAAGGATGGGAAAGATGAGCGAGATGAGGGCGTTCATAATCCAGTGAGAGGAAGAACCCAGGCTTTGCCCCTTGTCGCGCACGCGGTTCGGGAAGACCTCCGCGATATACACCCAGATAACTGCGCCCTGCGAGATGGCAAAGAAGAAAATGTAAGCAACCAGCATCCAGACGAGAGCATTGAGATGACTGTGTGTGAAGAAGACTGCTGCAACGCCAGAGAGGCACAGGGCCATCCCTACGCTGCCGGTAAGGAGCAAGGTCTTTCGCCCTAACTTGTCAATAAGCGACATGCCAAGTAAGGTCGCAACCAGGTTCATTGCACCGATAAGAACTGTCTGCAATGCCCCCGAAATCTGGCTGAAGCCCGCCGCCGCGAAGATGTAGTTCGAATAGTAAAGAATCGCATTGATACCGGAGAGTTGATTGAACATTCCAATCGTCACCGCGAGAAAGATAGGCAGGCGGTAGTTCCGCTTGAATAGTGGCTCTGCAGCCATGCCGCGTTCCATATGAATGGAGTCCATGATCTCGCGTAGCTCGACTTCGGAGTCTGGAGATCCCATCATCTTTAATACCTCCAAGGCCTCATCCGTTTTATTCTTCGTTACCAGCCAGCGTGAGCTGCGCGGGATTCCGTAAAGCATAATGAGAAATAGTATTGAAGGAATCGCGGCAACACCGAGTTGCCAGCGCCACTGCAGAGCGCCCAGGTGGAGGAGCGAGATAAGGTAGTTGGACAGATAGGCAAGAAGGATGCCGATGACGATGTTGATCTGAAACATTCCGACTAGCCTGCCTCGCCAATTCGCAGGTGCAAGCTCCGCGATGTAAACCGGGCCAAGGACGGAAGACCCACCGATACCAAGCCCTCCGATGAAGCGAAAGACCATCAGGGCGGGCCAGTTCCAGGCCAACGCGCAGCCGAGGGCTGAGATGGTGTAAAGGATCGCCATGATGCGCAATGCCTCGCGACCGCCGATCCGCTGCCCAATGACTCCGGAGGTCATCGCGCCAAGAACCGTGCCAGCCAGCCCGATGGAAACAGTCAATCCCAAGGTGAAGGATGTGAGGTCATAAACGACGGTCAACTGTTGAGTTGTGCCGGCAATAACGGCAGTATCAAAGCCGAACAGCAGGCCGCCCAGAGCGCCCGTGATCGTGCTTTTCAGCAGGTATGTGGTCATTTTCATCGGAATCTCTGAGATACAGCAACGTTGCACAGAATACACGGAGAGATGGGAGACCATTGGGTGAAGCAACGCAAGCGGGGCAGGGCAGCAGATAAGGCTAGACGGACCAGTAGTTCAGACGGCGAACAGCCAATGCGTTTTATTTAGGTGAGTTTGTGAGGGTAGAACGATGTGTTCCACACGACTTGCGAACGACTGTGTGGGTCTGCAGCAGAATGTCGCGCGTAGGTAGATCAGGTTTTTCTACCCGCTGCAACATCGTTACCATGGCCATCGCACCGATATCGGCGCAGTTCTGGTGTTGCGTGGTCAGCGGCACCGGCAGAAGGCTGGAATACTTCACGTCATCGATGCCCACGATGCGCATCTCCTCGGGCACACGAATACCAAGACTTACCAGGCCTGCCATCACTCGTGCCGCGGTGAAGTCATTGGCACAGACAATCGCGTCTGGCTTGCAATCCTTCATGACCTTCTGGATGAAGTTAGGATTGTCCGGGTCCCCGCGACATACAAAATTCTGTTGAATGGGTATTCCATATGCATACAGGGCTTCACGGTAGCCTGCGATTCGTGCCAGAACAGTAGAGGCCGACAGAGGCTTTGCTATAAATGCGACACGCTTCACGCCATGAAGGAGCAGATGCTGCGTGATGAGAAAACCTGCTCGCCGATTGTCAATTCCGACGAGGTCATACTTTGAGCGCATGGAATATGGCGCATAGCACCTGTCAAGCAGTACAACTTGAATGCCCGCTCGATCGAGCGCGGCTACGATGCGTCTATTGACAGCGTCTTTATCAGGTGTGTATTCCAACGGGGCGAAGAAGACTCCCGAAACTTTTTGAACGACGTATTTATGGCAAAGATGCTCGGCCTCCTTCTCCTGTTGGGCCGCTTCGCCCATGGAGTGTCCCCACAGCAATGAGTGCGGCTTGGATAACGGTGACTGCATCATGCCGTGGCAGATTGGTTCGAAGATCTCTGTCCGTCCAAGGTCAGGAATGAGCAATCCGAAAACACGACCGCTGGAGATTGTTGGGGCCAACACATGAGTGCCGGAGCCGGCACGTCGCGATACGAGGCCCTGCAGTTGAAGTTCATCTAGGGCCTTCGCCACGGTAATGCGTGAGCTGTTATAGCGCTCTCCGAGTTCTGTCTCGCTTGGAAGGCGGTCCCCCGGTTGCAAAGCACCCGTTCGTATCGCTGAATGTAGGTCCTCGTAGACCCGCCTGTATTTGGGGATTGCGGAAGGAGTGGCCGCCGGAATTGCGTCGTAAGAGACGGTCCTCGATGCAGCCATCTTTGACTGCTTGCTCGCAGTTCGAGAAGATTGCTTACTCTTCATGTACTCCCCGTTCGGCGAAATCGATTAGGTCCCTGCCTGCATTTAATGTATAGACAAATCCGCCTCCGCTCGGATTTAGAAGCAATATTTGTTTTCAAAGTGGTCAACCTTTTGATTGATATTCAACTCCAGCCAAAGAAGCGCTCAATTTAGCCCATGGCCGCCATACGCGGCAAATAATTGTTGATTTCAATAAAACATCACAGGCAATGCCTTCTTCCCTCCCCATAGAGGTCGAACCAATTTATTGACATGACATTCAATTTCGGTAGTCATGTCATTTAACGGTAACTCCCGGCAAATCAATCCCCAAGCGCCGTTGACAGATCCCGTACTTCGCGCGTAATTTTTGGTGCGATTCAACAGAGATGAATTTCCTGTACTAAGGCAGACGAACCAAGATTTGGTCGTTCTGTCCGTAATCGGAGGTACCAAGCACGAGCGATGCTCAGCAGCACGAGCACAACATCGCCAACGGAACAAGAAAAAAACACGCAACATTTTTGGGGAGGTCTTTGCTATGCGATTCGCGACGCGGGTAATGATGTTGCTTTCTGTAGTAGGTCTCTTGACGCTTCCACAGGCGGCGTTTGGTCAGGCGATATACGGGTCAATCTTCGGGACCGTCACAGACACCACGGGCGCGATCGTTCCAGGCGCAACCATTACAGTGACGGACGAGTCGAAGGGCACTTCGGTCACCGTGCAATCCAATGGAACCGGCGATTTCACGGTAGAGCACCTGATCCCGGACGTCTATGACGTAAAGGTGGACGCGAACGGTTTCAAAAGTTATGCCCAAAAAGGCGTCCAACTCTCTGCTGACTCGGCGGTGAAGATCGTTGCGGCCCTTGCGGTTGGTGGTTCAACTGAGATCGTCGAAGTAAACGCTGACTCGGTTCCACAACTGAAGACGGACCGTGCAGACGTTGCAGTCAACTTCAATTCGCAAGAGTTGGAGAACCTTCCGATTCCCGACCACAACTTTACCAATCTGCAGTTGTTGCTGCCGGGCGCGGTGCAACTCGGGTGGTCACACGCTGCTGATGAGAATCCGCAGGGCTCCAAGCAGATCCAGGTCGATGGACAGGCATTCGGCGGTGTGAACTACACGCTGGACGGCACCGATAACCAGGACCCGATTCTGGGCATCATCGTCATCAACCCGAATTCGGACTCGATGTCTGAGGCGAAGATCGCGACGCAGAACTTCGACGCCGAGTTTGGTAAGGCGGTGGCCTCTGTCGTCACAGTGCAGACCAAGTCCGGTTCCAATTCCTTCCACGGCACGGCGTTCGACAACCGCGAAAGCGCGGCAAACCTGGCGCGCGATCCATTCTCTCAGCCTGGTTCCGGCCCGATTCCCGCGGCCCTCAAGAACCAGTTTGGAGGTTCCATCGGCGGCCCTATTCTCAAGGACAAGCTGTTTTTCTTCGGTGATTATCAGGGAGTTCGTCAGAAGGTCGGCTACTCGACCGTCCAGACCGTGCCAACAGCGCAGCTGGTTTCAAGCTGCCTCAGCGGTAATGGTTGCAATTTCAGCCAGTACGTCGCCTATGGCCAAACCCTCGTTACCACTGCCAACCCAGCGAATCCGTACCAGATCTACCGACCCGATGGAACCCCCTACCCGAACGCCATCATTCCCAACTCCCAAATTTCTCCCGAAGCGATCACGCTGCTCAAACTGCTGCAGCCCTATCAGCCCAACGTCGCCGGAAGCTTTGGTGGTCTGTCGAACAACTACTCAGGCGGTGGTACGGGCCTGTTCAACAGCGACCAATGGGACGTGCGCGGGGATTACACGCTCAACCAGAAGATTCACGTCTTCGGTCGCTTTAGCCGATTTACCGACCTTTTGTCCGGTAATACGCTGTTTGGCCCAGCCGGCGGCTCCGGACTCGGTCTGGGCGGTTACGGTGGGACCTCCAAAGGGGCAAACGACAGTGCCGCACTCGGCACCGACATCGTAGTCACCTCCAGTCTCGTGACCGATATTCGCTTAGGCTACTTCCGTTACAACATCCTCACGGGCAAGTATGACACTACCAACACGAACCTCCCGATCCAGGGCGAGAACATTAGCGGTACGGGTGTGAACTCAGCTCTGACCGTTCCTATCGACTATGGCGCGCCTGGCTACAACGTCTCCGACCTCAATGTGACGAACCCTACAGCAGGACCTAACAACGCACAGGGGTTAGGCGCGCAGTATGGTGCAGGTCTAAACATTGATCGTTGCAACTGTCCCCTTACCGAGCGCGAGGACCAGTTCCAGTTCGTCAACAATTGGACCAAAATGATCGGCAACCATGCGGTGAAGGTCGGTGCCGATCTTCGCTACGCCAGGAATCTTCGTGTTCCGAGTGACAATGATCGTACCGGCCTCAACAACTTTGGCACTGGCCCAACCTCCAACGGATCGTCCGGTGGTCTGGGTTGGGCCACCTTGGTTCTGGGTGACGTCACTGCCTACAACCGGTACGCCAGCACATCAACGAACGCCAAAGAGTTCCAGAAGCGCGACTTCTTCTACGCGCAGGACACTTGGCGCGCGACTCAGAAGTTGACCGTCAACGCAGGTCTACGATACGAATTCTACTTCCCGGAGACCGTCAACGCCCCCGGCAACGGGTCCCTCCTGAATCTCTCTACCGGTTATCTCAACGTCGCGGGGATCGGTGGAATTCCCTCTAATATGGGCGTTTCCATTGCCAAGAACGCCTGGAACCCGCGCATCGGTCTGGCTTACCAGTGGAACCCGAATACAGTAATTCGTGGCGGCTACGGGCGCAGCTTCGATCTTGGCGTCTTTGGTTCGGTCTTTGGTCACACGGTCACCCAGAACCTACCGGTCCTCGCCAACCAGGCGATCAACGCTACGGGTGGAACCTCTACCTATGCCTTCAACCTGACTAATCCTGCGCTTACCCAAGGGGGCAAGGCGACAGGTCTTTCGAACTACGTTCCTTTGACTCCGAATGCGCAGGGACTGATCGTGAACCCAGGCGCATCAGTCACGTCCAAGGCGCGTCCCTTCACCGAGCGGTTGCCCACTCTTGATGCCTGGAACGTCTCGGTTCAGCGTTCGCTTTCGCCCACCATTTCGCTAACTTTAGCCTACGTTGGCAACAAAGGCACTCATACCCTGAACGACGGTGACGGCAACAACACCAACCCCAACGAGGCAGGAATCACTCTTCCAGCAACGTACAGCAGCATTCCTGGTCTCGCACTCCACTTCGACCCGACTAATGGCGGGTCTTGCGTGGCGGGCACAGCGGGCTGCACGCCCGCAACTGCAATCCCAACAACAGGCACCTTCGCGGGTGCGACGAAGAACCAGACGTTGCTGCAGCGTTACGTCGGCGGAACTCTCCCTGCGTGCGGTGGGCCTTGCGGCTGGACCCAGAGCATCCAGTACAACGGGGACAACCAAAACACCGCCTACAACGCATTTCAGGCCAGCTTAGCTAAAACCTACACCAAAGGCCTTTCTCTCAACATCAACGTCGCTTATCAGGTTGGGAGAGACGCAGCGAGCAGCTATGCAACATGGAGTATTCCGGCTGTGACAGGTAACGACAGTAGTATTCGCCGGACGGCGCTGACGGCCTATGGCATTTACAATCTGCCATTCGGCAGAAACCAACAATTCCTTAACAACGCCAATGGCTTCGTAAACCAGGTTGTCAGCGGCTGGCAGTTCAGCCCTGTGGTCATAATCCAAAGCGGCCTGCCCTTCACACTGTCGTTCAACGGATGCGGCGCCGAGATACCAGGCGATGCACCCTGCTACGTCAACGGCCCGTCGCACGCCCTCAGGACCGGGGCGACCGGCTTTGCCGGCGGTCCTGGTGGTGTGGTCTTCTACCCTGCCCAGACACTCGGTACTACGTTCACCGATCCGGGTCTCGGTAACATCGGTAATGGAGGACGCAACAACGCCTGGGGACCGAATTTCTACAACGTCGATATATCGGCCCTGAAGAACTTTTCGATCAAAGAGAGGGTCACTCTGCAGTTCCGAGCCGATGCGTTCAACGCGTTCAACCACATCAACTTTGGCCTTCCGAGCGGCAACATCCAGAGTGCCGGAAACATTACGGGCGGACCTGGGCCGGGCAATACAACTAACCCACGTCAGATGCAATTCACCGCTCGCGTGCAGTTCTAACCTACCTGCTTTTCCTAGAGAGGGGAGCCGCGGCTCCCCTCTTCTGTTCCGTATACACTGGCCACATATTCTATGCGTCGTCTGCACAAAACAGCTTTGCTGCGGCCCATCCTCACTCTTGCAGTGCTGTCCTCGTCGCTTGCGCATGCGCAGACTCCAGCTCAAACTCCAGCCACACCCCATGCCGCCACCGGAGACACTCCGGTCGTTTCTTCGCCTAACCTGGTTCAGCTACGGCTGATGATCGATCGTGGCCATACTGCGGACGCTCTGAAGCAGCTCGATACACTGGCCGCTCAACGACCTGTGCCGGCAGGCGTCTACAGATTGCGTGGTCTTGCCCTGTACTCGCAAAACCAATTTGCCGAAGCAGACGCTGCATTCGCCAGTGCTTTGAAACAAGACCCCCATGATGAAGAGTCGACCCAGATGCGCGGCCTGACGCTGTTCCGGCTGGGCAGGCCTGCGGACGCGATTCCGCTGCTTGAGTCGGCACACGAATGGACATCGCAGACCAAAGTTGATCCGAGCTACGTGCTGGCGCTTTGTTACCTCGATACTCGTCAATATGACGATGCTCGCCGGGCTTTTGCGATCCAGTACGGATTTCCTCCAGACTCGGGGCAGGCTTATCTCTTGGCTGCACGAATGTTGCTGCGCCGGGAATACCTTCCGGTGGCCCAACAGTTCGCCACGAAGGCGCTGGAGTTGGATCCGCAGCTGCCACTTGCACACGCACTCCTCGGCGAGATTGCACTTGCGGGCGAACACCTTGATGAAGCCATTGCGGAATTTGAGAAGGAGCGGCTGCGTAATCCGCTTGATGGCAGCATCTACGACAGGCTGGGCGATGCCTACACTCGCGCGGGGGACTATACGAAGGCGCAGCAGTCCTTGCAGCGGGCCTTGCTCCTGGAGCCAAACGCAACCGGTCCCTATATTCTGCTTGGCAAAGTATTGCTTAAGCGGCAAGACCCTGTAACCGCGACGATGTACCTTGAGCGTGCTGAAAAAATGGACCCCGATAACTACATAACGCATAGCCTGCTGGGGCAGGCATATCGCTTGTTAGGCCGAGCGGAGGACGCCACTCGAGAGACCCAGATCTCTCAAAAAATTCAGGCTGCAAGCGAACCCAAACTTGAAACAGTCCATTAGGAACATAGGGACAACCTTGTCACGGATGACGCCAATCAAAGGTGCATCGCAGGAGTCCGCACGTACCTGCCGTGCGATCCGCACGTTCATCTTGATGTCGTTTGTTGTTGTTTGCGCCTTACCCAGATCTCAAACTACGGCCGCAGCTACTAAGCAGCAACCGCGCAATCCCGCACTCCCTTTAAACCCTGATGCGATATGCATCGCTTGCCATAAGGAGATATACGAGAAATATGTGCGTACCCCGATGGCCCGGGGTAGCGGGGCCGCTGTCGACGGCCTTCTGCAAGGGGGTTTCCTGCACGCCCCTTCAGGTATCCGCTATAGCGTTTTCCTGCGGGATGGCAAGGCGTGGATGTCGTACGACCGCGTTGCGGGGCCGCAGATGCCGAATGACCGGACCGCCCTGCACGGAGAAAGACAGCTCATCTACTTTATTGGTTCGGGGCATCGCGGTCGCACCTACCTTTATCAGGAAAAGGGTCTGTGGTTTGAGGTCCCCATCAACTACTACGGCAAGAAGCAGATATGGGACATGGCTCCAAACTATAGCGCAACGAAAAGCATGCCTGCGGCCCTTCCTGTCGATTCCAACTGTCTCCACTGCCATGCGACTGCGGTGCAGTCTGCGCTCCCAGAAGCTCGTAACAAGTACGATGGACCGCCATTCCAACAGGGTGGAATTGGATGCGCAGCTTGCCATGGAGATCCGTCAAAGCACCTAGCGGCGCAGGGACACGGTCCGATTGTGGATCCAGCCAGGCTTACTCCTGTCCGAAGAGATAGCACTTGCCTCCAGTGTCACCTCGAAGGAGATGTTGCAATCTACCGCGCCGGCACGTCGCTCGCGAAGTTTCGTGCGGGAGACGATCTAGCCGACCATGCAGTGTACTTTGTGAAGGCAAGCGCAGAGTCCGGCGGCGGGCGCGCAAGCAGTCAGTATGAAGCGCTTCTGCGCAGTGCATGTAAGGTTGCTAGCGGCGATAAGCTGACGTGTACTACCTGCCATGATCCGCATAGCTCCCCCAGTGCGGAGGAACGTGTCAGCTACTTCCGCAATAAATGTCTGGCGTGTCACACTGGTCCCCAAATGGCGACCGAACATCACCCTGAGCAGAAGGACTGTGCCGTATGTCACATGCCTACTCGCGAGCCCACGGACATCTCGCATGAGCAGGCGACGGACCACAACATCCAGCGCCGGCCGTCGACAACAGCATCGGGACTTCGCTTGAGAGATCTCGGAGCGTCCGATGAGTTGCTACCAGTGGGAAACGTATCAGTTGGAGATAGAGAGCTCGGATTGGCATACGCGCAATTGGCCGAACATGGAAATCAAAGGGCCGGTGAGAATGCTTTCCGTCTCCTGCAGAAAGCAGAAAACGCCGGAGCAAGCGACGTCCAGCTTCATACTCAGCTTGGTTTTATCGAGCAGATGTCTGGTGACACGACGGGTGCCCGCAGGGAGTATGAGGCAGCACTGATAGAAGACCCTTACGAAGCGACGGCCCTCGGAAATCTCGCCGTTTTGGATGCCGCGTCGGGACGCACTGCAGATGCGGTAGCTCTATTGCAGCGCGTGGTCGATGCCGACCCCGGCCAGACGGCTGCCGGATTGAACCTTGCTTTCATTGAGTGCAGAATTGGTGACAAGAAAAAAGCGTTAGGGATACTTATTGAGCTGTCCCGCTTCAACCCAGACGACCCGATGCTTCGCAAGTTTTTGGCGTCGGGCACCTATGCGGGTGAGCGCTGCGAACTTCGCTAGGAAAAGGTGTGGAACATTGTCTACTCAGTGCATCATGCGGTACTCACCTTTCAAAGCATGGGCCCTGGCTTGTGTCTTCACAATCACGCCTGTTTCTCATGCACAGCGAGTGCCCTCAGTCTACGGCTACGACGTGAATGGCCAACCTGTTACTCATCTCACCGCTCCGGGCACGGAAGCCGTTGTTCTTTTATTTGTCGCATCCGACTGTCCCATCTCCAATCGCTACCTTCCGGAGATACAGCGCCTCGAAAGCAAATTTGCCGGGCAACACGTAGTGTTTTGGTTTGTCTATCCCAATGTAGGTGAAACCACCGGTGCCGTGCGTCAGCATGAAGCGGCCTATGGCGCCGAAGAACATGTCCTTCTCGACCCGCAACACAAGCTCGTCGCCCTCACCCACGCCAAAGTCACGCCCGAATCTGCGGTCCTGGTTCCCGAGCGCGGAGGCGCGGAAGCTCTTCGCACCGTCTATCACGGCCGCATCGACGACCGCTACGTCCAGATTGGACAAGAGCGGCCCAGCGCCACGCAGCACGACCTCGAACGGGCCATCGTCGACGTTCTTCAGCACCGCTCCGTACAACAGCCAGATGGACCAGCCGTAGGCTGTGGAATCATAGGCCAACCATGACATGGCGGCCTGCAAGTCAACTTCCAGCGACCCTCCTGGGGACTGCCGCTCTCTTAACACTATCGGCACAGTTACCGCACACACGCGTCCGAGCCGCCACGACCCCGGTCACTTTCAATCGGCAAATTGCGCCAATCCTGTACAGCCACTGCAGCAGTTGCCATCACCCCGGCGGCTCCGGCCCCTTCAGTCTGCTCTCCTACGAGGACGCCAGGCGATGGGGAACACTGATACAAACCGTTACACAGACCCGCTACATGCCACCCTGGCTTCCCGAGCCCGGATTTGGCATCTTCGCGGATAATCGTCGTCTCTCCGCCGATGATCTAACGCTCATCAAGGCTTGGGTCGAAGCAGGTATGCCCGAAGGCAAGCCCACTGAAGCGCCCAAACCGCCTGTCTTCTCTAAAGACTGGCAGCTCGGCCCACCAGATCTCGTCCTTAGGGTGACGTCCCTGCTGGAGGTCCCGGCGGCCGGAACTGACCTCTTTCGCAACTTCATCCTGCCCGTCCCAATCACGCAAACAAAATACATTCGTGCAATGGAAATCAAGCCCGGCGCACCTCGTGTCGTCCACCACGCCAACGTCCTCATCGACCGCACGGCCTCTCTCCGCCGCAAACACCCGAACGATTGGGAGCAGGGAATCGCCGGCATGGAGCTCACCGTCGACTCAGGTCAGTCGTTCGATCCCGATAGCCACTTTCTCTTCTGGAAACCAGATTCTCCCGCACTCATCGAACCTGGCGGTATGCCTTGGCGACTCGATCCCGGCAACGATCTCATCCTCAACATGCACCTCAAACCCACTGGCAAGCCCGAGACTGTGCAGGCCACCGTCGGCCTGTATTTTGCCGACGAGCCAGCCACAGCGCACCCCATGCTTTTGCAGCTTGAGCACGACAGCGCGCTTGATATCCCGGCAGGTGACGCGGCCTTTGTCATCGAAGATCATCTCAAACTGCCGGTTGACGTCGACGTCCTCGGCGTCTATCCCCATGCCCACTACCTCGGCAAAAAAATGGAAGGTTATGCCATTCTTCCCAATGGTGAAAAGAAGTGGCTCATTCTCATTCGCGACTGGGACATCGATCGCCAATCTGTCTACCGCTTTCAATCGCCTCTCTTCTTGCCGAAGAATAGCGTTCTTACCATGCGCTACACCTACGACAACTCCAAAGCCAACATCCGCAATCCCAACAGACCGCCGATACGAGTCAAAGCTGGAAATCGCTCCGTCGATGAGATGGGCCATCTCTGGCTCCAGGTTCTGCCGCGCACCCTCCCCAATTCAAATCAGGACCCTCGTCTCCTGCTGGAACAGGCCTGGATGCAGAACAATCTGCGGAAAGATCCTGACGACCACATCGCGCTCTACAATCTCGCCTCGGTCGACATGATCGGTAACGACTTCACCTCTGCCGCAACTCTCTATCGCCGCGCCCTGGCGCGCATGCCAGACGATGTCAGGACCCTCACCGCACTGGGGACCGCGCTCGACGGGGCAGGGGACTGGCGTCAGGCCCAGGCCGAATACCAAAAAGCTCTCGCAGTCGATCCCGAGAACATCGACGCGCGTTTCGACCTTGCTCATCTTGAGTTCAAGCACGGTAGCTACGCCGAAGCCGAACAGGAGTATCGCCACCTTCTCGTCGAAGCTCCCAAAGACCCCGCTGTCCACAACGAGCTGGGCGGTGTGCTTGCGGCAACCAACCGGCAATCCGACGCAAAGCACGAGTTCGAGTCTGCCATCACGTTCGATCCTGACAACTTCGAAGCTTTGTACAACCTGGCCGGCATCGAGGCGGACAATAGCAATTTCCTCCACGCTATCGAACTGCTGGAGCGGGCCCTCAAGCAGAGAGACGACGCCGACGCCCATCAGTTATTAGGTAATATCTACGCCCAGTCCGGAAGGCTTGCCGACGCACTTGACCAGTTCAAGGCCGTCCAACTCCTGCGTCCACACGATATCGTGCCGCATCGTCAGCTCGCTCAGCTCTATGCACAGATGGGCCAGCTGCGCGAGGCCATCAGCGAGCAGAACGCAGCGCTCGCGTTAGATCCGAAGAACGCGGATGATTGGAATAATCTAGGCGTGCTGCATGCCCGGGACGGCGATGCGACATCGGCTCGCAGAGACTTCCAGCATGCCCTGACCCTCGATCCTCAACACGCTGCTGCACGTGCAAACCTGGCACGCCTCTGAGTGCCGAGCAAGCTCGCTCGCCCGCCCGCTACCTACGGTCACGCCAGAGGATCGCAGGATGCACCTTCGAATCTCAACCTTTTGGTTGATGCTGATCAGGGAGGGGCCGAGTACGATGTTGACTCGATGGAACAACGCAGGCAAATGGGGTTGGCGGGCACGATCGCCGTAGTGACAGGCGAGTCGATTGCGCTGGGAATCTTTCTGACGCCAGCGGCAATGGCCAAGTCACTGGGGTCACCCGCACTTTTGGCGTCTGTCTGGTGTGGAATGGGCCTCATTGCGATGTGCGGTGCACTCTGCTACTCAGAGCTTGCCGTGCGCTTTCCCCACGCCGGCGGGGAATACGTCTATCTCCGTGAAGGATACGGTGGCCGGGTGGCGTTCCTGTATGGTTGGATGTCAGCCACTGTGATGGATCCCGGGCTGGCTGCGGCCCTTGCAATGGGCTCTGCTCCGTACATTTATTCGCTGACGGGCACGACGACTCCGCATGGAAGGTTATGGGTCCCATCTCTGATTTTGATCGGACTCGGCGCTGTCAATTATCTCGGGACGCATATGGGCAGGCGAGTAATGGCAACCGCGAACCTTCTGAAGATTGGCGTGTTGCTGTGCCTGGTAGCGTGGGCATGGATCTCCGGACACTCGAGCGTGGAGAACGTGTTGCCGTTGGTGCATCGGCGCCCGGGCTCCGAACCTGTCTTCGCTGCCGTCGCGGGCGCCACGGTGAGCGCATTCTTCTGCTTTGGCGGATGGTGGGAGGCGGGGAAGATCGCAGGCGAGGTACGCAACCCACGTCGAACTCTCCCGCTAGCATTTACTTGCGGCGTGCTTATTGTGACAGTGGTCTACCTGCTCGTTAGCTTCGCGTTCCTATCCGTGGTGCCTCTGAGTCGAATCGTTTCCAACACAGCGTTCGTTGCGCAATTTGGCCAGGCGTTGTTCGGAAGTCTCGGCGGACGAGTACTCTCTGGCTGCGTGCTTCTTTCAGTGCTTGGCGGGATGATGGCCCTTACGATGGCTGCCCCCCGTGTGTACTATGCGATGGCCAGGGACGGCGCGTTTTTCTCTGCTTTTGGACGTCTGCATCCGCGTTTTGGGACACCGGCGAATGCAGTCCTGCTGCAAACCGGACTCGCTCTTATTGTTCTTTGCTTCGGTGCCTTCGATCGTATTCTCTCGTTCATCATCTTTTCAGCGATATGTTTTCTGGCACTCTCCGCCGCTTCACTTTTCAGGTTGAAGGAACCAGTGCGCAGGTGGTGGTATCCGTCTGCTCCAGGGGTGTTTCTTCTCGGATGCATAGTTATAAATTTCCTCATTCTGATGCATGACCCGATTCCGGCTCTGGTGGGTTTAGTCGCCGTGCTCTGCGGCGATCCCATCCGACGTTTCTTTTTCTCGCCTCAGTTGGCTCTGGCGACAACCATTCCCGAAGAGACACTCTCCTGAAAGGACCCAATAACCGATGGCCCACATTCAATTACCTGAAGGACTCCCTGGTATCCGTGGCGCGATGGCTTTCCGCCCCGAGACGGCTAAACCGCTCAATGAACTGGTTGAGATCTTGTTGCATAGACCGAACTCCTTGACGCCCGGTGAACGCGAACTGATCGCGACATACGTGTCCACTGAGAACGACTGTTATTACTGTCAGACAATCCACGGCGCCATCGCCGCGGCCAGTCTTGACGGTGACGAAACCTTAGTAAAGAAAGTAAAAGTTGATTTTATGAACGCTGCAATCTCCGAGAAGTTGAAGGCCCTCTTGGTGATCGCGGGGCAGGTGCAGAAGGGTGGCAAGCACGTTACCGCCGAAGCCGTAGCCGATGCAAGAGCAGCAGGCGCAACCGACATTGAGATTCACGATACGGTCTTGATTGCCGCAGCTTTCTGCATGTTCAACCGCTACGTTGACGGACTTGCAACAACACAGCCCAGGGACGAAGAAATGTATCGAGAGCGTGGTAAGAGAGTTGCTCGCGAAGGCTACATCACGGTCAGCAAAGACTACATGCCTCAGGCCATCACGCGGTAGAAACAATCCAGACAGCCCAGGAGTGAACGAACATGCCACATATATCTCTACCCGAAGGAATCCCCGGAATTAGCAGCGGCTTCGCCTTTCGACCCGAGACGGCCAAGCCGATGCGGGAACTGGCACACGAACTGCTGCATGCACCCAATACATTGAGCGGGGCGGAGCGCGAGTTGATCGCGACCTATGTCTCGAACCAGAACGATTGCTACTTCTGCCAGACCAGTCACGGGGCGGCTGCGGCTGCACATCTGGGCAAGAATGCCGACACTGTAAACCAGGTGAAGAATGACTTCTTGCAGGCCAATATCTCTGGCAAACTGAAGGCCCTTCTGGTAATCGCCGGCCAGGTACAACAAGGAGGCAAGCATGTTTCTTCCGAAAGCGTGCGGGAGGCCAGAAAACTTGGCGCAACAGATCTCGAGATCCACGACACGGTGCTGATCGCCGCCGCATTCTGCATGTATAACCGGTACGTGGACGGGCTTGCGACGTGGCAGCCACACGATCCAGCGATGTACGCCACCATGGGACAGCACCTGGCCGAGCACGGCTATACAACCCCGTCTCCGAAGCCGTAGACGTGTGATTACAACTCGCACACCCAGGTCGCCCATCCTCCGACGGTGCTACACGCTCTTGGTTGCGCGCGGCCCGGCTCACTTGTTTCCAAATGTCCAGCTGAGGCCCGAGCTCGAGCCGTAGTCACTGCTGGAAAGGCCACCCGGCGGCCGGTTGTCCCAGTTGCCATAAAACGAGGCGTTCCACGAAAGATTTCCAGTGAGTTTGATGTAATAGGTGGCGTTTATGTTGAACTTGACGCGGCCCGGTTCCGAGACTGCGGGCATGAGCGCCGCTTCGAGGCTTCCATTGGTCTTGTTGAATCGGAAGAATTGTAAATTGGCGGCGATTAGGGCGGACCCAAGGTTTTGGGTAACGATGTTCGATTGATATATCGTGTTCTGCCCGACAAAGCCACCGACCAGCGAAACGCGCGCCGCGTTGGTGTTTTTCAAATAGCGTCCGATACCACCGCCAAACGTGGTTTGACGGACTATCCCTTGTTCCGAACTTTGCAGGAACGTGCCAACGCCCTCATAAAACCAATTGTCCCAGCGCAGCAGCCGGAACACGTCGAGGTCTAGCTGATTTCGGGTCGAGGCAGTAGTACCGGTGCTGGCGGACAAGGTGGAGTTGAAACTGGCCTCCGCACCCCAGCGTTCCCGGGGGTACGCGATCTGCGAGCCTAAGCTGTACTGCGTCGACTGGTTACCCTTCGAGTAGATGATTCCCGTGTTTATGCTGCCGTTGAACCGCTGCAAGAACTTCGATGAGGTCGTGTCCATTTCAACGATTCGCGTACTGTTGATCACTGCTTCTCCC